>Ga0136643_10002023_pt1 | contig 25721 bp, 18 predicted proteins | sample TergutLab28metaG_FD_96883 | JGI IMG/M metagenome (GOLD analysis project Ga0136643, IMG submission 96883) | Labiotermes labralis P1 segment gut microbial communities from Petit-Saut dam, French Guiana - Lab288 P1 (version 3) (version 3) | ecosystem: Host-associated > Arthropoda: Insects >... | reverse complement strand
GGAAAGATCTATTTAAAATTAGTAAATTAGTTTATGGTGCAAGGGTAATTGTAACAAGTCTGTATGGCAACTTACAGAAACAGCCAGTTTATGGCAGGTATAGTGATCTGGCAGGATGGTTGTCGGTCAGTGACAAAGTTGAAAGCTTGGGGAACTTTTTGGAACAACTGACGTAAACTATGACAGCTTCGGACATCTTAAATCTTGTAGAAGGGATTCTATATTAGTCACGCTTACACAATTTTATGACATGGAAACGACATTACAAAAAAAGGAAACCAATGGAGTTTGAGTATTCAAAATTTTTGACTTTAGGAACCTATTAGGTTATAGTCATTATAACATTCTAGCCAATGGGAATCTGGACATTTGGTTCAAAACTTCGAGTGTATAGGGGAACTGGGAGATGCCGTGAGGCAGCCATCAAAAGGAGATTAAACAGGGCGGATGCAAATAGCATATTGTGAGATACAAAAGTGGTAGTTGTGAAGTGTATTTTGGTGCCACGTGACATCAACTTACATCAAAGATTTGTAATACATAAAGTGTGTAGCAACAAACAGTGACTACCAAGTAAATAAATGTAAACATATCCTTCCGGTTGGCTTTAACTGAATACAAGAACTGGATGAAATGCCCTCGATACATCCCCGTAGATTCCCACAAGAGACCTCATTATTCTACTGCTGCAGCTAATAACCTGTCCTATTCATTTGTATCCCCAATTATTACATAAAATACAAGAAACAGGACAGGTGAACAGGAGATAACCGATGTGCTTTAAGAGGAGGAGAAGAAGACAGCAGAAAAACAGGTAGGTCAGTTACAGTACCTTTGGAGTTCCTTTTACAGCATTTCGTTTATACCAGCATTGTCATGTGCATATTTCATTCACCTCAAGAGCTAGTTTACTTAAGGCCCTCATTACACATTGAGGCATTTTTGCAAAAATTGTTAAAAGCAACTATCAGCTTTGCCATGCCCGTCTGTCTGACTGTCGATCTGCATGGAACAACTCAGCTACCAGCATGCAAATTTCAAGATATTTGATTATGTGAAGACACACACACATTTATGACAATATCTCGCTCAGTTCGTCGGATAGTGAGAAATTTTCCAAACAAAAGTTGTAGGGAAAATCAAAACATATTTTATGTTCAATAACGTTTTCTTGAAAATCGTGTCATTTATAAGATAATGTAGAAAAGTATGGTAGAACCAGATATGCCACAGATGACAAATATAATATGGTGTATGCACTTTGCATGATGGATAACTAAGGCCACACACACACACACAGAATACATAATATTTACTGCTTTTCCATGACAACAATGGTCATACAAATGCGCCTCAGTGTTACATTATACATATATTGACTCTCTTGTTGGAAATACCAACATCAGTCAACAACATTTCCAATTATCCACAAATACGAATGTTGCACCTTACACACAATTTGCATATAACTCACAGTAACAATACCTATTAAAATCTGTGCCATCAAAAATATCCTAGCTCTTGTGATTGCCCTGTCTTCTGTTGATATAGCTGGATTCACAATGCACTGCACATGTATGGAAAGTGGACAGGTGTCATATCGAGACAAATTATCCCTCTTTAATACCACACCCAAGGGTTCATTTGCTTGTTCTTGTTTATACTTACAGCTGTTTCCCTCACCACTGACCAGTCTTTGGTCTGATCACTGAGGTCACTTGCAGTCATACAAAGGCAGAGAAGCAGTCGTCGCTGATCTGCCTTATGTTTCTGGAAATCTACCAGGAGCTTTTGTTGCTCTTTGAAAACAGTGAAGTGAGTTGCTAAATCTGTTGCTGAAATTCATAATCAACATATTGCATAATTCGTCTTTTGGGAGATGCAATGACACATGATGACAATAATTAATTGAGTCAGTATGTACGGAGACAAAAATGTAGTATGTCTTTGATAGTGGATGTGTATCAATAGTTCCTTCTCCAAATGTACCACTAGAAGGAAAAACTCTTGACAAAAATAATAATAATCAGACTTCATACATCAATACCAATATAATAAATAGTAACACTTCAATGCAGACAATGCATCCTGATATCATAAAAAATATATAACATAGGAAATAACAAGCAATAACATATATCTATATAATTCTTACTAAATACATCTGTAAATCACCACATGCAAAACAAACCAAACAGAAATTACTGTTACATTAAATTGAGATTTTCAGTTACATTAAATTAATTTCTAAAGTACCTGATGATGTATAAAATAAACACTGAAATAATCTGTCAGTAATCAAAGCAACAGTGGTGTCATATGTCTGTAAAACTTGTTCAGTGTGTGATGTCACTCACCATAGACTATGGTTCTACAGTAACAATTTATGGCAGAGGAAAAATCTAACAATATTTAATCACAATCATGCATCATAATGGCACTATTTCCGAAGGTCAAAAATGTTTTGCACGACACGAAAGTCATTAAATAAATCAATATGCGCTACATCGGGAATATGATACATCATTTCATATATGGCTTGGAGGTGGGATTGCAAAAAATTATTTAGTAAATACGGGAGCATTAAATTTGGATTTCAGTGTGTTTTAAATGCACTTGTTGTACTTTCAAGATTACTTTGCATATGGTATCTCAGCCTGTTCTACATTCTAGCGACTCGGACCCACAGACAACACATATATTAATACAGTGATACCTCGGCTAACGAAGATAATTCGTTCCGGAATCACATTCGTTAGCCAAAATTTCGTTAGCCGAAACACACATACAGACGGAAAAGATAGGCTCCTGGAATGGCACAACCATTCATGTTTGCTGCTTTATGTTAGCATGTGCATCCACTAAAAAATTCATTAGCCGAATTCATATTTGTTAGCCGAGCCCAAAAAACAGCGAAAAAATCTTCATTAGTCAAAAAATTCGTTAGCAGGGTCACTCGTTAGCCGAGGTATCAATGTACCTCTAATCACTATTCAAACCATCCAACCATGTATACAGCTGAAAAATTTTGTTTTCCCAGTTAAAATGCTGTATGTTCCTTTAGGTATGGCAGCTTAGCACATTCTTTTGAAGCTGCAATTTGGTACACCCTAGTGAACATAGCAACTCTGGAATTCAACGGTTCCTTTCTTCTGTTTAACACCACACTTACCTAAAATCAGGTCCCTGATCAAATCCAAACACTCTGTGTATTGTTCTCGTGGAATTCCATCCAGTATGTTGCAGCCTTGTGTGTTAAGCATGCACACTGCCTGAGCAAAGTGATGCCTCTGTAACCAAACAACATTACCCAGGTTCTGGAAAAAGCAAACCTCATTCCACCCTTGGAATATGAATCTCATAAAATAATGCACCTGTCACACTGTTTAAAATCTGCAATAGTTTATTAATATTTTGAGAGTTCTTCAATAAACTGAAGATTAAAGATATTTCAGACAGAATAGCACTTCAACTGTGATATTTGCTCTCATTGGTGAGTACTAAGATTACCAGCTTCTTTGATTATTCTGCCCCATCCCCTCCTGCTTGCCTTATCTTCCAATAGCTCAACCACACAGCCACAACCCTTCTTCCTGTCCCTATATCTTATACACATCTTTCCTACACGCCTTCTTCTGCTACCCAGAAGATTAAAGCAGGATGTTCCTCCGAAACACTGGTGAATTTCTATGACACTACATGCTATCATATCCAAGCATATTTTTGTCTTCATAGCCATTATATTCTAATTGCAACTATTCTTAAATTGTCACAACAGCAGATCTGTGACACATGCCTAACAAGGTCAGCAAAGCACACTTCCCAACTTTTATGAAATTGGCAATGATGGCCATATGAATATCTTCAAAGTATATATATATTTGTTACCTCCATGACAGAGCCTTCAGAGCTGTAGAGGTTGGCAAGCACGGTGCCTGACTGTGTCTGAAATGAGTTGGTTGTACCTCTGTGATCCAAATCGTGACAGGCACATGACACCATCAATGCTAGGCATTCTAGGGGCCTGCAATTAATAAAATATTTGTTCTGATCACATCACACAGTCAATCTTCACATAGAGAACAAGGGTTCACAAATCCTGGTTGTAAGGTCCCTCCAGGTGATCAAATTTTGTGCAGTATATAGCCTGCTTCATGTCACCCTTTGCCTCCTAGATTTCTGAAGTGGTTCTTAGATTTTTAGAAAGGTATATGCCCCCATGATACAGTATACTGTTAATAAAGACATGGAGCTTTTATGATGAATGAATGGATGTAATAGACTACAACCAATGGCAATATTTTAAGTAAAATTTTGAAGTTAAAAGGTAAAGATAAAGTCGTCTCTTTACACAACACGAAGGCACACAGAGGGAGTGGAGGTAAGTACCACTCATCTTAACATTGACACTAGATGGGGAGGTGAGTTGAATGAAGTAAACGTATGTCCTCAACATGCTTTTGGCCATTCTGCAGAGTTTAATGCAGGGGTGCACAAATCCCAGGCACCAGGTTGCTGCAGAGACAAAATTGTGTGTGTGTGTGTGTGTGCCTAATATCTGTGTATGCTCAATATGGACCTTACTCCAAATCACCCTTCTCACACTTAGAAGTTTGAGATGGCTCCAAGATTTTTGTAAAATTTGTGCACCCCTGGTTTAATGGCCATCATGTTTGTTTATTAACTAACACCGTGCAGCAAAGCCCTTGACAAAATAAACATCTCTCAGGAAATCCGGAAATTTCCTGCTTTTTTTTTGGTGTCCAAAGATTCGTTACAATATTCACCATACAACTAAACAATGTTAAAAAGTTAGATAAAGAGAATGTACGTTTAAACCTATATTTAAACTTTTAATTGCAAACATCAATTTTGACTTTTTTAAAAGTTAATCAAGTTAAATATTTGTTTACATTAATGGGAATTAATTTCATTCTAATTTTACATACATTTTAGAGAGATATATATGTATCCATAGTATTCAGTGAGAGTTAAAGAAAACAACTTACAAAATTGATATACAGTTTTCTACACACTGTTATAAATCTACTGGAATTTTCACTACACAGTGTCTTAGAAGGAAGAAGCTTAAATACTTACTATATTATAACATACTAAAAACAAACACTGTCAATCTTTGTGAGATGTATGTATTATGTCATGTGCTAATCTTCTGCATACTGTTAACACTTTTGACAAATTTGAGAGAGTTAAGAGTTTCACATGCACCAAAATTACAATGACATGGCAGCTTGTAGTTAGAACCTCCAAACACCAAATTTCATTAAAATTGAGATCTATGCTCTTCTGGGATTTTACACAGTGTAGAATGGTAATTCACTACCAATGTTTAGGGACAACCTATTGGTCCCATCTTCAAGGGTGAAGAAGTCCAAGAAGAATTCATTCTTCTACACTGTGTAAAATCCCATAAGGGTGCAAGTCTTATTTGCATCACAGTAGAAGCCTGAAATCATTCATTAAAATTCATCAAGTAATTTTGAAGATGATCATGTGTACACAATAGACATTAGCCTGAAACTTGAAACTGAATTACAGGTTTCTTTTTTAAATCTGTAATCATTAAAAACTGCAAAAAATATGGCAGTGATTCAAAACATCAACACTTCTCAAGTTGCAAGTGACAAATTTTAATGTGTTATCAACTTACGTAATGTATCCGTGCTTTACAAGTTCCAAATTCTTAATTAGCAGAAATGCAAAGTGAACTGTACAAAATGCATGCCTCCAGTTGTGGTATGGAGTATCTCGATAACCCTTTTTCACAAACAAAATGAACCTGCAATATAAAGTAAATAATTAGACACTGATTATTTAAAAATGGCACTTAAACTAAACGCCAAACCAGGTTAAAGATAATCTTCAGCCTAAATGCTTCTGATACTGAAATTCTACATTAAATATTTTCACCAATATGGATGCAGGCTGCAGTTATGTTAAATTGACACATATACAGCACAGGAATATAACAGCTGACTGATTGTAGACTAAAAATACAGTACACACTAAGACCTATGGTATTTTACTCATTTCATTTCAATATGGTTGCATAATAAAATAAAGTGACTAAACCAAATTAAATAAACAAATAACAATCAAAGTAGCTAACAAAATAAATAACTCACCAAGAGAGTTATCAACTTACATAACTGAATTAAACTCACCCATACACAACCAACACCACAAAATCCTGCCTTCTGGTGGTCTTGCATTAACTATTCAACAATATGGACCCAGGAGAACTATATTTTCTGAAAATGTGTACGAATTTTTGAAAAGTTTAAGATATGTTCAGTCACCATACTTTGAAGAAATAAACTTTTTTATTCCATCATATTCTAGTATTTCCATCCAAACTGAAGGTGAATGAGAAGCATATCACACTTTTGAGTCACACTCACCTTGCCAATGTTTCATGTTTTATGTCAAACAAATCATGAAGTCCCAGATCCTCGAACATCATGAGAGTATAACAGGCCATTTCTTCCCATGGCAGTGAGCGAGGTGAGAATGTGAAATCACTGAAGTTTGATACTTTGTGACTACTGGTGCAAGCCAGCAGCAGCTCCACATCATCGTCGCTAACCTGCAGAGTAACAGACAGCAGATGACTAACATACTAAGGTGGGCTTTCAACCATAGTCAGCTTTAGTATTCCTCCAGTACAGACCTTCATATGATATATCATAAGCTCATTAATCAGCTGATTCCTAGCCTGTGCTTCCTCCATCTTCCTGTAGACAAGACTGTGCATGATGCTGATGCCACAGTAAATACTAAATGCCATGGCAACCTCCTCATCAAACACATCAAAATAAAGGCTATTCTTCTTATTGCAGAGTTGTGCTACACCAATTATGTCTTTATCCTTCCGAATTGGGAAGCACAGGATGTTCCTTCAAAACAAACAAGCAGAAATACATTTACTTCTTAGTTGTTATTGCATCCTACTTACAGTACATTTTGCAGGCAATTAAAATTGATATCTTCAATCAACGTGAGTAAAAACATGTCAAATACTGTAAAAACTGCATGTCATAAACACAAATACACATCTGTATGCAACACCACAACTGTATCTTAATCTTTAATTCATGCAATGAAATTTATCACTGCAAACTTAAGGGGGGGGAAAAAAAATCATATATTTCACAAGTTCATGGTGCAGTCTGAACAGGAAGACATGGGAGGGAGAACTGGTCTGTCACATGCTTCACACGTGTGACCTTGCAGTCAGGCCAGTGCAGTTCACAAGACATTGTCCTGCACCACAGACATAATGGCATGACATGAAGACTGAAATCAGAGATAAAATATATTTCTGTGGATATGATAATTGATATTCTGCTTTGCTGCCATATAATTATCTGTGAAAATGTGTAAAAAATATAAAAAACTTTAATACAAGACTTCACATGATATAAAATACCATCTTCTGTTAACATCTGGTTAAAACACATGAAGAAGAAAAGAAGAATTTAAAACTTCCAATACACATCAGCATTTAAGAACACTAAGTCATTAATACAAGGTTTTCAGCCTAGGATAAAATAATGTACAGGTAGGTATGGGAATATTATTGGGGACATACAAAAAGATAGAAAGAAATGAGCATGGAGGCAGGAAGTGAACTAACTACAAGGGAGGAAGGCCCATAGAGGGTAAAGGATAATAGATGAGGAATAGAATGAGGCAAACTACAATATGTATTAACAGAAAAAGACCTGCTCACATAAATAAAAGCCAAGTCAGTATCAGTCAGGTGTACCTTGTCTTGAAACCGGTTATGTCATCAATACCCTTGTAAAACAGTGGGTGTGAGTAAGCATTACGAATATTCAGCACCTCTCCTGTAGTTGCCACATGTCCTGCAATACCCTGGTTCTTGGCAATACGCATTTCTTTCAGTTTCTAGAACAAACAAAATTACAACTTAAAATGTGTTTAATACAATAATGAATGACAACATTCATAACTGGAGATATAAGAATGCTGTGGTTTATGCTTCCTCATATGGTCTTTCATTGGAGGTGCATGAATATAAACTGAAAAGGAGACAGAAATTCACAACCAGCAGGAGACTTGGTTACATGAACTTACTTCAGTGAAACTTCTCCAAGGTACCACTTATAGCATCTCTTGTTGCTGCTAACACAGTCTCACACAGCATAACACATACATGAACACAATAATGTGATGTCCTCAAGAATGTAGTCAATATCTTACTTCACACACTTGTTTTTCTTAGTGGCAGTGTTACAGGAATGCACATCTGAGAAAGTACACTCAGAGGAGATATCTCCATTTCATCTATTACAGGATGATTTATATAAAACTTTCTTGGTCTAATGGCATGGATGGTTCTAGAAACATTGGTTCACTCATCATTCATCCATCTGATGCAGCTGCTAGCCCAAAAAGTTTCAGTGAACTGAGATGTGAAAGCCTTACATTATATACAGGTTGATTTGCAGGAAGGATGATGTAAGAAAGCATTTTATATTACATAACATGCAAATCTGTGACTTTTACAGATCACCATAAATTGTAAGTAGAGTAAAATCAAGGAGGCTGTAATGTGCTGGGCATGTAGCATGCATGATTAGAATATTGAATTCTGGTAGGGAATTGCCTTGGAAAATGACCATCTGGAAGAATGAGGTGGTTATGCCAAGAAAAAATTTTGGCAGATCTTAGGAAGATAGACTGTAAAGAAGGAACTAACTACAAGCCATATGTCTTTATAGTCATTTGTACCATTATGTGAGAGCCACAGTATCTATGTAGAATGTAAACAGGGGATCATAACATGCACCACTCTACAAATGTCCTTACAATTATTCTCTGCAGTTCCCATGTGAACTGGTCTAATGTAACTAAGCATACAATTTTTTCTTGTAGAAACATGCATAGTATTTCTACAGTTGTAATAAATTCCCCAGAACTCAAGGTGGCATAGTGTATATAAATCTCATACTTAGTGTTTACACTGAGGCCTGAAACACTTCAGAATTACAGTTTCTTTATCTCAAGAGGTGAGGGGTAAATAATACATAGACAAATCTTAATCTGATATGACCCATTTTGAACTTCAGACATTTCTGCACAAAAGGCCAGCCACCTCTTCCCTGGACCACAATGTCTGATGTAATATGATGTCAAGTACAACAATTTTACAAAGAGGTATTTTAAACCCATACAGAAAGTCACACAGTTCCTGTTGTATGCGACAACTTGCATAAATGCCACCATTTTACTGAGTAATGTTGAAATTATTAAGCCTCACAAAACTCACCATTGTTGATGTTTCACCATCAAAAATTTTGGCCACCAAATAATCATGTTCAGAATCTAACAGAAATAATGAGCATCTCTCAGCATTGGTAAGTTTACGTGCCTCCACCATTATTTCTCGTAACAAATCTGTTAGGTCACCTAGAAACATCATCAGTAGTATTTAATTACCATGATATCCTAATTAATCAAGGCACAGATGGCGGCAGAATGTATGAAGAAGGATCGGATTGGCTTTACTAGTGGATATTTGGATACCGGATACAACCCAGAAAAATGTTTTGCACAGAACCTTGAGATTCAAGCAAAACCACATGATGTTAGTTTATTAATTACACTAAAACTAATTGTACAGTACTAGAACATCAAAGATTCAAAACTGCCAATATCAAACCATGCCACTGGGCAAAATTTCACTACTTCCAACCAGCATCCACACTCACATTTCAGGTCCTATGACACAACTTAATGTTTATCCCTCCACTTCTCTTCCGGTATTCCAAATGACTACTCTCAAAGCTCTGCATGCATTTTGTTGCAACACAATCCATGCCATGTGCCAACCCGCTGCAACCTTTGCATTTTCATTACACAAATTAAATACACCCTGCCCTTGATATATGCTCTAGTTGCACTACTGAGAAAGTCAGCAGCATAAACCGAAAGGATATTCCCATCAGAAATAAGGGGTTAACATAATAAAACACAGCCAACCAATTAGCATTAAACCAAAAATGAGACAGAGAAAATTAAGAAGTGGTGTAAATTGTAAGAGATGTTAAAGTAAAAAGGCATAACTTAAACAGGCGTAAAACAAGAAATAGGTGTATTACAATTTCAAGTAGGATACTGAATATATCACAGAGTTCGTTAAATTACAAAATAACTTAAAAAGAAAAACAATTTCAAAACAATGTTATTTTATATCTGATTCTTACTTCCATAACTTACCAATGTAACCCGGTTTACTGTTTCAAAATGAATATGTTCTGAGGTCCAACTCACAGAAAGTCACATATAAGATATCAGTTGTGACTCACCCAAGTGAGAGAAGATGTTTTTTGCAACAGCCAACATAGACTGGCATTGCAACCTCATTTGTTTCTCTTCTTCATAAGCAAATGTGTTCAGCACTGTACCCAGACAGTACCTGCAAGCATGTCATCCCACACAAAAAGAAAAAGGTCAAACAACTTCAATGATTCAGCATCAGAAATGTGAAAAAGTTATTTACACATGGAAAACAGCAGTTACCAAATTAAAGATAATCCCCCAAATATTGTTTACTTGGAGGTGAAAATGTGCAGTCTGGTAGAAATATACTGATTTTGCAAGGAAACTTCCACCATCTTCAGGGTGGAAAAGTACACCACATGTGATAAACAGGGTAAGCTACAGGGAGAGGAGGATAGACACAGTTCCATTAGTGAACCAATGAGACACCAGAGGGACCAGGGGAGGAGAGATTCCAAAAACAAGTGAAGAAAAGGAAGAAGAAAAGTGTTTCAGAACAAAACAGAATCAGAAAAACATGTTACAAGAACAAAAAAGGGGAAGACAAGAATGGTGCGTCATTTTGGCAGAGATGTCACAGCATTCAGCACAGCACCCAGTGGGCCAAACCTGCACATCCTGCAACATGACATCTATGTTGAACATAGTTAAATCTGTGCTTAACTAACAAAACACAGTGATGAAAGGAGTGAGAAAGATGACTGAAGATGGAGACACTAAGGTGTATGGTTGCAGGGGAAATGTCACAACATCAAGCACAGTAACAAGCATATTAATTCACCAGGTCATGTGAAAGGGAAATAGGCAAAACAAGGATGCACCTGTCAATCAACACCAGGACAGCTGGCCGCAATGGCAGGAATCAGTCCACATGGAGCGTGAAACAAAGAAATGACAAAGAACAATGGTATACTGTAGTGAAAGCCATAAGCACACTCAGAATTGTTCTTTGGTAGTGGGAATGACCCTGAGGTTATATATATTTGATGTATGATTTTAATGAAAATCATGTCAAAATCTCTGAGCTGACATCTGGTTAGGTTACAGGGAAAATTACAACTGAAAAAGAAAAAATATCTATATATATTCATAGGTTTTATCATATTTTTCAGAATTCCAGTGTACTAGTCATCAGCCATTTTCAGTGGCTGATTTAGGCTGAATCATGAATTACGTAAAACCCTGGATATCATCATTCCTAAAAAATCTCTCTTCTCTAAATTTTGCTTTGGTGACAGCATGTGGTGTCTGTAAGTAGTCAAGCATCCAAGTATTAACTACATTTGGTGTACAAAACCATGGAGATGGAATGAACTGAATAACTGGCAGTCACACGAAAACAGGTAAAAGGGGAAACAGGAGAGGAGGAAATGAAGGCAAGGCAGAAAGGACATTTTCGTTTGACATCCGGTCACTACATTCTCTTCTGTTTCCACATATGTAATACTAGGAATGGTTAGCACCTAGATAACTGACATGTTCAAAAACACCATGTTCCACTGACATACACTTTAGTACACCAGCATTCTACATGGTTACCCTTTTGCATTGTCCTGGTGGACCAATTCCTGCCTTTCCTTCTCACCATCCCATTGGCGGCAAATGGATGCATCTGCCTTCTGCCCAGAGCAGCCCTTTTGCAGGACCAACTGGATCAACCGGCTGGGTAATCTTCACCTCGACACTCTAGGGTGAAACTTTACCACTATAGCTCCCTCCACCCCCACATATTATATTCATCTCTTTACCTTCCCAGTTGTCCAAGCTGATGATGTCCCACAGGGCACTCTACAGGACTTGCTGCTTTTACAGCCATCTGCACGTAAGCATGCATGCACGCATGCGCACACATGCACACACACACCAATACTATGTCCCATTTTTCCACTTCACACTAAAAAGCAATATATTTTTTTTGCCTTCTTCACTTCTCACACACATTATTTCCCACAAGTGGCCTTGTCCCATCTTTGCCCCAACGGTTTCCCATTGTTCACTGGCACATCTATGTCCTGTCACCCCAGCCCCATATATTATTGTTTTCCCATGCAGCTTACCCTTTTAATCTGAAGATGTGGGGCAAAAGATTCCTCTGAAAAGTAGGAAAATTTCTACCAGACTACATGGCATCATGTCCTGGGTTATGAAGTTCTGTATAGTCACCAGTGTGAGACATTCAAATCTCACATGCTCTAAACATGTTTCTTGGAATTTTATTTTTTTGTTTCAGTGTTAGTCTGATTGTTTAATTTCAGCCACTATATAATAGACCTGAAATAAAATAAATGCAATCCAAAATAACACACCGGCACAGGGTTGTAGACTCATGTGCTATGTGAGACCATGTTGTGTGTGTGTGAGCACGCGCGCGATGCATCTCTCTAGTAAAATCATGCACATTGACATAAATGAACTCACCGAAATAATTCTGTCACCAAATGAGTACATGTAGCTTCTGTCATTCCTTTTTCATCATAGTTGACAAGACAGACAACCAGAACTGCACAGTCTTCTTCAGGATGAAGCACTGGCACATTAAGAAAGGTTCTAGGTTCAGGTTCAATGGTTGCACTTAGATTCTTTAACAGCTCTGCATCCAACTCAGACGGAACACCCTCAACAGAATGTCGATGTTTTACTGCCGTATTAAGCATACTGTCAGACAACTGTAATATAACCAAGGTTTGGTCAAGATCTATCCTGCCTCTACACATCAAACCAATTCATCACGTATTCTCAAATGAGGTAACAAATATCTAAATTTTTTGATACAGTTATAGAGGTGACTGGAAAGGTTACATTTTATAACTATGCAACTTGGCACAAACAGTAGTTCTTCGGACTTCTAGTCAGGAGGCACAAAGTTTAACTCTCAGAGATGTCACCCTCAAGATTTAGGCTTTTCATGGTCTTCTTCAGTCTCACCAAGCAAATTCCAAGATACAAACTTAAATCATGACTACTTCCTTTCACATCATTCTCCATTCATTATCCACACATTCAACGCTATGTAAACTGAGTTCCTGAAACCATAACTATTTTATGCGTGCCTTATGATTCTAGATACCTCACTGGTCTTGTTCTTAATTATTACACTACAAACACATGTTCCTAGGGAGAGAGAAATTTTGCTTTAACTTCTAATGGTCTAGGTTCTCTTTAATAGTTTCACAAGGCCTGTCAATATCTACATTTGTATCTATGTTTTCCAAAGACACAACCCCATTTCAGATTTAAACCCCCTACTGTTGTCTTAATTTCCAAAGCACTGTGATTTTTCAGATTAAACATCTCCATATCAAGCTTCTGCTTTGCTGGTTTGCTTACTGATAGTCTCTCCCTAAATATGTAAGCAAAATGTAGTGTGGTCCATAGTAGAGCCACTTTTATTAAAAGACAAGAAAGCAAACATATGTGTGACAAAATCTCTCTAAAAAGACCAATAACTTCTTCATTAGTGCCCTTCCAAAAATCTTGAATCTTAAATAGACATTAGCAGGGTATTTATGAATTACACAATATGGGATATTGCACTCTTTGACAGTTATTATATTGTATAAAGAGGTCCGAAATTCTAGGAATGCTGGTGATCTAGAAACGAAATTTGAGCCCAGAAGCATATGCCACATCAACCAAAACCTAAAGTCTTCTCATGACAGTAGTCACATCTCTTTCCATAAATATGACTCAGGCACTTGTGCTTTCATGCATGTATTTATGCAGACACATATCTTTCTTGAGTACACTACCATGTCTTGAACTTACTGGAAATCTCATTTCTTGCTGCAGAACTTTCTCACCAATTACTTGGACTACAGCTTCTTCAGTCTTCCTTAGCAATGGGACCAAAAAAACTGTTGATGATCCAGTCTGTTTTTTTAGCTGTGGAATCAATGCATAACAAGCATATATAACTGCATTACACTCCTTGTTTTCTGTATAACATAAAATGTACTTTACAGAAAACATTATGCTATATTAGACATACAATCCTACAACTGGTATTACTTGCTAGTCATTACAACTCATCCCATACACAATTCAGCAAATAAAATACAGTTTTCTTAAAGTATAGAACAGGATGTTATTCCTTAAATATTTAGACACATGACCGTGAATATGACCAGACGATTAAAGTAACAGCACATGTTGGAACTCTTTCAGTCACCTACAACATTTACATGTTGATGTCATGCAGCAAAGTAAGGAACCAATACCCTGTTCCACAATATCAAAATGTGTTAAAAAAAACTGATGAGAACTGCATTCTTCTGAGTTATTTCGCTGTGAGTGGTGGTAATCCCTTGCCGACATTTCGGGACAACCTATCGATCCCATCTTCAAGGGCTTCACTTGAAGATGGGACCGACTGGTTTTCGCGAAACGTCGGCGAGGATTTACCACACCTCGCTGCGTAATAACCCAAAAGAACGCATTTCTTATCTACTTCGCGACGGAAGCCTGAAATCAGCCATACTGACACCTATAAATCATTTTAAATCATAAACTTACATAGTTGTTTATCTTTATTTGTATTTCTGCAGCATTTCTGTCATACAGAGTTGAGCACAAATCAAGTATGCATGCTGGATCACTTCCAACAAGTTTGAGTGTTGAGCAGGCCATTGTGTGTAACTTAGGTTATGTAGCATTAACAATTCGTCACACTTATTTCATACATTCCGTCACATTTTACAGTTTTGTTCATCTGCTTCATTTCCTTCTTTCCAACATGTGTAGTGAAATTACCTGAAAATAACGAATGTTATGAAGGGTAACTTACAACTACTGATTATTATGTTCGAAAGTCCTGCTTCACTTTGCTATCCTTACATTTTGCAACGTATTTCAGTTTACCTACATATTCGGTTACAGATATGTGGTAATCCATGGGATATCGTCTGAACCGTTTTATTATCAGCAGTGTATTCATAAACACAAGATAACATTGCTACTGTGCTTTTTTTTATACGCAACACGAACCCAATCGAATGAAAACTATCGAATGATTCGAATCGTTACAATCGATCACACACAAATTTGCCGCCCTCGATGCATTGTTTAATACTTTGACAAGATTTGAAAATCCGTGGAAGCGTACAGTTACAGGGTCCAAGCGGCTGCGACGTCCTTATGTAGCCGGCGTGACTGAGTGGCATGCTCATGATGGTAATTTATTGAAACACGATATTGGTAAAACAGCCTCCTACTACATCATACCCACCCCTCACCTCATGGCTATTCAAAATTGCACTAAGAAAACAACGAAGTTCAAAATTATTACAAACTAACAATATACACTTATTATTTAACATTACATCTCCTTCGACATATTTCTGCTCAGTTCAAAATATAATGTAAAACAATAATGTACATTTATTTCCAAATACATGTTATGTCTTTGGTTTGTAATAAACAGACATACAGTCCATGGAAAAGATTCGAAAGTAGTGTTTCGGGTTATGGGACCGTGTAATCTGACTGGGGTGTAACGACTTTTTAGTCAGGTCATTCTCCCTCTATCATCCCTGTGAAAAAGGACCCAGAATGCTCCTCCAGAACATTCATAACCATATACTAGACTATGTGGTGTCCTAACCCAGACCTCATTATGAATGTTCAGCAGTATGAGCACCTCAGATCCTGTACCAAAAAATATTAAGAACAACTGAAGTGTTGAAGGAAATTAGACATTCAGAAAACTGAATTATAGAAGAAGAGTATGTTTTTAAAGAAGGCTTTTAATATCACATAGTTTTTGCACCGATTCTGCATACTGCGTTTCATATCTTGTCTCAAACAAACTGAGGAAATGAACCATTATCAGTATAGTATAAATACGCATTTTAAGGTCAGGAATACATATGAAGAATTTCAAAGTTCTATAAAATTGTATCACAAGAAAATTTAAATTTGAATGGTAAAATTTTCTTCACAGTACACGAGATTAACACAGCAAATATGCAATCTCAGTGTCATACAACAGTCAACAAACAAAACACCACAAACAACAATTAAAAAAACAAATTCCAGCAGGACATTTATATAAAGCAGCATTTATGACAATGCAAACGTACTGCAGCTGTTCAAGAACTGAGATTTCCAATGACATATTCACAATCTGAATGAGAGTCATGACAACATAAAATGAAATCTAATCATTTCAGTGAGATATCATTATTTTTTGACATAATCCCACAGCAACCTGAAGCACTTGTCTTATCTTCACACAGCTGATACACTCATCACAAACAGCAGCAGCAGCACATGACAGCACTGCTGATAAACCTATGTGTCATTCAAACTCATGGTGCAGTTGTCCTTACTTACTGTGACCAGTATTGATAGCTGCTATCAATGCACTGCTTAGAACTTGCACACACAAGCTAACCTTCATTGCACTCTGGGTGCAAGGCCTCATGTGTCTCTCAGGTCACTTTCAGCAGCAGGTAATACACAATATGTTTGTCAACTTCATACACCTTCATCTTCCCACTTGGTAGTACCAGTAAGTTGCTCACCATTCACAGTAATCTCACACTCCACATTTGTTACATCATGTTTTACAACAAAGTTGTAGGTACATTTAAGGAGATGGGGAAGATCAAATGTAGGTGCTAATTCTTGACTCTGAAACATGAAGAAAATTATCTTTTCAGAAACACCCTAATGTTTCAATGCTTGGGCCTTTTTGGAACCCACATCGCACATGGTAGCAACAACTTCCACTCCTGCATTATGATATGCATCAAAAACCTCCACAAAGAAATTAACAAGCATTTAACCCTTGGCAGTTCCTTGAATCAAGTACTAAGCTACAGGTTGCTTCCACTTTTTATGGAGACCACGAAGCATGAAGACCAAGGCATGATTTACAACATGGCTTTTCCTGCCGTGTCACTAGAAGATGGGACCAATAGGTTGTCCCGAAACATCGGTAATTACCACTATTCACTGCTTAATAGCCTAGAAGAGCCTAGTTCTCAAAAATAATGGATGCTTTATATGAACACCAATACACAATTTTCATCTCGCTCAGTTGTTTTTAGAATGAGAAATGTTTCAGGAAAAAATTTATAGAGAATATCAAAACACACTTTTATGTACAATAGCTTTTTTTTCGAAAAAGTGTCGTTTATGGGATAATTTGGAAAAATATTGCAGCGCTGGACAGGCCACAGATGACAATATGGCGCATGCTTATTTCACGCTGGGTAACTAAGGCTACAGACGCACACTCTCGGAATATGGAATATTTTTTGCTTTTCTGCTGCAGCAATGGTTGCACGAACGCGTCTCAAAGTTACGTTATACATACATTGCCTGCCTTGTTTTTATTACGGTTGACCGCTTTCCTGCTTTATGGAACGAGACGACCCCTCGATAATTCAATACAGGAGTGTCCAACATGTTTGGCAAAGCGCCACATCCGCTACTGTGGGCTGTGACAAAGCCAAAATAAGTCTCACACCTAACCTCCTCAGTTGCTGTGCAATCATTGCAGTACACGCATAATATAAAAATTTGGTCGCAGGCTGCAAAACACAATCTGGCACGCCGCGGGTTGGACGCCCATTATTTAATGTATTTTATGTCTCCTATAGTTGTTAGTATTTTATTAGAAATAAGCTTGAATGTTCTAGATGCTGTCTTAGGTCATTTTACATTTTTGTTATTTGTATTTCTCTAGTTCCTGGAAATAAATGGGCGTTTTACACTAAAAATGGGTTCCAGGGCTCAGGACTGCTGTGTTTGTTTGTTGTATCGGTTCCAATTAAAATACCAACATCGAGATTCTACTGCATGATCTTTCAGTGGTGTGCATTTTGATCATGTACACCTACACCATGATTTTTGGACTTAAAAATACCTTAAGTTTTTACTTCTCATTTAATAGATTAAGTAAGATACGTTTCAAGTTTTCGGGTTTTTACACCATGCACTACTTTGAATTCGTTCCGACGTTTCGACAGTAAATATTGCCTCCATCTTCAAGGTGATTGAGTTTTGTTTGGGAGGAACTTTCTCTAAGAGTGTGGCAGTTCATCTTGCAAAAAGGTGGCCTAAACTGTTTGGTCCGTACATTTTCCAGCAACGTCTGACAGGTGATATTGACGCCAACTTTTTGCAAGATGAACTGCCGCACTCTTAGAGAAAGTTCCTCTCCAAACACGACGACAGATGTATTACCAGCATGACGGAGTGCCGCCTCATTTCAGTCAGGTCGTAAGCCAGTATCTGAATCATAAATTCCCAAATCGATGGAATGGTCGTGGCGGTGCACAGAATTGGACACCACGGTCACCGGATCAGGACCCATTAGATTGCCATGTGTGGGGTTACATGAAAGCTACGGTGTTTGCACACAAAGTGAACACGAGAGAAGAACTACTCCAGCGAATTCTCAGCGCTGCAAGAAGCATCAACAAGGCTGCAGTGCTTCGTAGGGTTACAAGTTCTCTGGTCACACGAGTCAGAACATGCATCCAAGCAGATGGAGGACACTTCGAACAATTTGCTGAGTGTTGAAAGGCGAATCTGTAACTGTACATTTAACAAAATAGCTCAATAAATGCACAATGCGACCTCTTTCCTTTCTGATTTATTTACTGTATTTTATAAAACTCACAACTCCTGAAACGTTGCCAGTTGGACCCATGTGTATATGGCGTTTTGACTCAGAATCAGCTCTAGAATTAAATCCCGAAGTAGTAATCTTAACTCCTGGGACACCCTGCATGAAATTTCAACCTGCTCGGAGCCTCGAATAATGGGACTTGTAGGTAACGTTTTTTTTCCTGTTCCAACCTCATATTAAACGCACGGTACTGACAATATTCCCACTTAAGATATCCACAGTACGCCATGTTTGATGAGAACATAAAGATACGTACCGAACTCTAAATTTCCGTACTGTTTTTTTCAACGCGTAAAACTTGCTCTCTCACATCAACCTTCACCATCAGCAGAAAAGGGAATAAACGTGGTGTTTGTCATACTGGCCAATAGACAAGTGCGAAACTCGAGTTTCAGAGATTAAAGATAAACGTCTAGAGTATATATTATTTACAAGGTGTAGTATTTAGAAGTAACTACATGTGTCGACTCTTTTCCTTAAGCCATTATCAGGTCTTAAGTCTCTATCGAGAAAACTATAAAATATATGGAATGATATAACATGTAAACATTAAGATTGTTGTGATTTAACAAGATCTCGTTTTGTTGATCAAAGCTTTTATAGATATGATATGGTGCAATGATAATAAGGAAAGCAAAATAATTATAGGTTTTGCATTTTCACGAGTGACGTGAATGTCCTTTGGAAAAGCATGGTGAACTTGGTTTAAGGAGTTTACATTTTGAAAAGGAGAGCTCATGGCCTATTGAAAAGTACTATCCATGCATAAGGTGGTAAATATTGAGTAAAATCTCAGCCAACTCTTTCAGGAGAGTTCGTACTATGGAAGAATTTGAACTGTATTATGCAAGACTCGAAACTTGTACCTACACTTATCTGCTCGATAGGTTATCTGGAAAGCAGAGGCACAAAATCAGTCCTGGTTCTTTTATGATAGCTATAATATCTGGGGATTTAACTCGAGTTACTGAACACAACCACGTACTGTACAATATCAGTCAGGCAGCCGCTTATCCTAACAAATACACGTCAAGGGCTACTCGATTTGGTTTTGTTTCCCTAAAATTCTTATCAAATTTTTATAATACGTAGAATTATATTTAAAATCGTATTTATACAGAGTTCCATGTTCTGTTGAGGTTGGTCATTTATTGTCGCGAATGCATGAAGGACAAAGTTAATCTGGTATTCAGGAAATTCTAAGTTTGGAAGATTGTGATATCGAACCATTTGCATTTTAAATACAGTCAATGAGAAGAGATCCCTTTTTAGATAGCAGACCTATATTCCTGTCACGAGCCTGTTTTCTAGAATCTAGATAATGGTAACGTACCAGTTTCGACCGTCCATTTCGCAAATTAATAACCTATACCAGGGGTCGGCAATCCTTTGGTTCTTATGGGCCGCATTCGACAGTCAACTTCATAAGGCGGATCGTTTATGTTAGATAAAAGAATAACAAGGCAAATAGGAGCTTTCTAAGAAAGAAATGAGAGATGAAGTAGCAACACACTCGTATTTTACAGACGTATGAAGTTATATTCTTATATATTTATACAATATATACTTATTATATGTGGGCCGGGTAGCTCAGTCGGTATAGCGACTGACTACGGGCTGGAGGGTCCGGGATCGAATCCCGGTGGGGACGAGATTTTACGCCCGTCCAGACCGGCCCTGGGGCCCAGCCAGCCTCCTGTACAATGGGTACCGGGCCTTTCCCGGGGGTAAAGTGCGGCCGGGGCGTGCTGCTCACCACTTACCCCCTTCTAGTGCCGCGGTCATGGAAGAGTAGAGCTACACCTCTACCCACCCTCTGGGCCACACCGGGCCTGTAACGGGATCCCTTTACCTTGCATGTGTATCATACAAAAATGTTCTCCCTATTTCTGTGAACAGAAACACTTACAAATTCGTCGTAATCTTCAGTGGGATTTCTTACGTTTGGTATCACTGGCTAACTTGTCAACGTCTGCTTTGAAACTTGCGAGAAATGTGTAACACAGCACAAAAGTGTTCAACCGAACACCGAGATCAAAGTTTACTTTTCGGAAGTTCATAAACAACGTTTGTTTGTATGTGTAAATACTGCCAGATGCTGTTAGCATATTCCATCCATCCATATATGGCGCTACAGCCCCTTCTGGGCCTTGGCCTCCCTCATAAGACGCCTCCATTCATCCCTATTTTCAGCTCTTCTCCTCCATCCTCTTATACCCAGCAGTTGTAAAAAAATCAATTCCCTTTCCTTGCAGCTAAGTCGTCGTCTATTTGTTAAACCCGTCCGAGGCATCTCTGAGGTTTCCTGAACGCAAATACTTTCCGAGGCGGGGTCTTATCCCCACGCCCAACCCCCAAACTGGAGGACCAGGGTGTCCCTTTTTGTCTGGGTCATCACCTTTGACCTCTCTGGCTTGGGTGACCCTGCCAGTAGCTATGCTACTGCCGGCTTAGATTTCAGGATCATTTGGTCACACAAGCCCCACCACTACGTCAAAGTAGGGACACCTTCGGGGGGTTAGCATATTCCATGCGAACGTTTTAAGACCTTTGTAATTTTCAGATAAGCTCCCACCAACAAACCCGCTGCATATGTCCCTTGGTGAAAACATCTTTGAGACTACTATCATTTTGTAATTAAATTATACGTATAAGTTTTCAACTGCAGTGGTATCTAATCAACGCAGAAGGCACAAGAATTTGGGGCACTCGGATTTCATTGGTTTTCTAGTGCCAGCTTCGAAACTTTGAAGGAAATTCCATTGAATGACGTAAAAGAAAATGTTTTGCAGCTTCTGTCAGTCAGCCGGTGAGGAGAATGATCCGAAAGTAGGTTTTCGAGACGGGGAATAAGAGATTCACTGTTATATTTGTCAAGAATGCTCAGTTTCCATTCACAGGCTTTGAAATCAGGAAATGTGCCACACAATCGTTTACTTTTTCCTTGAAATTTCATACTGAGTTCATTAAAATAAGTTACCAAGTCCACAATAAATACGACAGTAATGACGTATTTATTATCAGGTAACTTTGGTGAAATTTTGCTCTTTTTTTACCTCGAAAATACGTCTTCCACTTACAAAATTGAAAATCGACGTAACATTTCACGTTTTTGCAAGTACCTCACTATCAAATATCGAAAGAACCTCAAATTCTGATTCGACTTCTTCCAGAAAATGTTGAAACTGGCGGTAGCTGGGACAGTTACGACTGAAATAATCAATTGTTAAAACCACAGTGTCCACAATTTCTTGACCACAGTGTCCACAATTTCTTGACCACAATGTCCACAATTTCTTGATCTCCAATGAGCAGGAATTTGCAACACAGTGCCTCCCGATAAAAATACAGTAAGACACCGTTGGATAGTCAAAGCTCATGTCCGTAAATGTCCTTGGAGGATCATCCTACTGTGACTGTCTGACAGTCATACACATTTCTGCCAAAATAGGTTGTCACGTTTGTCAATTTTTTTTTCAAACTCCAAAGAAGGAAGTGTTTTCTTTACTTCAGTAACAACTCTTTGGTAAAGGCAGTGCTATTCAAGCTGCATAAATTAGCAAGTTGTTGCTATAATGCTACAATAAATATCATCTACTGCACAGTGTCTCTGACGTTATTACTTCCATCCACTGCGAATAAATAATACACGTAATAAAATGACTCTGTACGGAATTTAAGTAGGTCACATAAATTCGTCCCCATTTTGGACAGAGATGGTCACTATTCACTATTTCATAATCTTGACACAACTCTTCAGCTACAGCTAACAAACAACGATTCATAAATTGTATACAAATAGCGTTACGTCTTTTACAAGTGACAATATATTGCATAAGGCTACGATAGCTCATTCGTTTTTATTATTATTCCCTTCCCCCCCACACACACTTTTCATTTCAGAGGAAAACGTTTCACCTTGTGACGGTCGTCCGAGAGCCGCAGGCGGCCTGCGGTACGCGGGTTCCCAAAATCTGCCGTGGACTCTAACGGTAATAGTGTGTAAATTACACTACAGCCTGACACATCCGTCTTCAAGATACGAATTCTAGGCTCCCTCCCATTTCTAAAACGTTTCTACATTTCTTCTTTCCTCTTCCTTTCTTACTGTCTTTCAGTTTTCTTCATTTCTTCCTCTATTGTTTCTTTCTTTTTTCATTAATTTTATTTTCCTGTCTCTCGCATACTAAATATCCCTTGTCATTTCAAAGAATAGTGTAAGTAACCCAGAAAAACAAACAATACTACAAATATGCCTCTACGATTAGAGATAATTTTTCCAGATCCAATTTGGTTACTGAAGTTGAGAATTTATTTTAAACAGAAAGTATTCCAGAATAAAACACAAGGCAGTGATCCTAATAAATCTTTAAAAGATCTAATCTACAAGTCTGTATTTCCCACGTCTGTCACTATGTTCCGGCCTAATGTGAAAGACGCGCTACAAAACCGTCGTAAAGACAGAACACACGCAGGGTCTTCCGATGTTACCCAGCTTTATGGTTTCATGTCTAAGAGCTACACGTCATACCAGAAGACAAGGGAACTCTGTCATTATATTGACTCGAATGCACAAAGCAAATCGTCACTTAGCAACTGTTTAACAACAGTTACACTAAGAAACTTAGAGAACATACCATTTTGTTACGACAGCCCCCTTTCTCTTACCAGTGTTAGTATTGCAAGAAGATGTGTTACGACTGTCAGTAGGTGAGTAGGTCTAACTATGTAAATTTCTTAAGATGGATTCTACATTAAACATAATTCTGGGTTGTTTCAAATTCTAATAAGAACATATCAGATATAATTTTACTGTTATTCCATCGTATTTCCATATAGTACCCGACGAAGCTGAGGAATTTGCCGTATCGTGGGAAGAGCTTTTCTATCCCCTGTAGACAAAGGCGTGTGTCCTCTGCTATCAAGTATGAGGTGACTTTGCGTCCACTACGCATTCATCTTTAAGTATGTGGCCGCAATGATTTTAATTCAGCGCTGGAAACGGACAATAATCTTTCGGAGGCGAATTCTCCTAACAAGGTCACAATTAGTTAATTACATAATTACACACAATATAAACTTATTTTCTGGCTAGTCATTCCAAAAAAAAAAACAGGAGGGAAAAGTTTAGTCAGTGCCTAGGCTCGCAGTTCTCTCCATCTTGGCGATCTGAATTCGAATTTTAATGTGAGTACATTTCCCAGTGGCAAAAATTCCTTGCTCTGAATGTTTTTGTTATTAGTATGGTTACTGCCTTTGTGGGGAAACCTGAGGGAAAGAGACCACATGGGAGACGCAGGCGTAGATGGTAGGATAGTATTAAGACGAATCTTCAGGAAGTGGGAAGTGGGGGTATGGACAGGTTGGAGCTGGCTCAGGATAGGGACAGGTGGCGGGTACTTGTTACTGCGGTAATGAACCTCCAGGTTCCACAAAATGCCGGGAATTTCTTGATTTGCTGAAAACCGGTTAGCTTCTCAAGAAAGACTCGCTCCATGCAGTAAGTAAGTAAGTATGGTTACTGCCACAGGCACGATTATTTTTCCTACGATTAGCACAGAACCATGTTACATTCAGGAGTATCACGCCCAACTCAGTGACACGTAACTGCCTGTTGAAGCTTTACGGAAGCAACTGATATATAATCGCTTGTTGGTCAACGGAGCCGTTACCCTGACAGTAACATTCGGCGAGAGAATCCACTAACACCAATAATCAAATGCAAATACACGAAATTGTGTTTTGTATTCAAAATACGGTTTGTGTCAGTCACTGTTTCACAGCCTATATGTCATCTTACAGTCAACCACTAAATTTACGGACTCAAAATTTCAATAGTAGCCTGAGCTAAACCGTTCCTATAACAGCCCTTTACAAACTCGGATTTAACAACGCGTGTTTCTTATTTCCTTCATTCTTCCTTTGTTCCTTTAGGTCTTTTTCCTTATTTCATTCCTTTCTTCCATATTAGTAAAGTGGTTGCATTGAAACTTTGTACGCCGCCTTTACGTAACAGCGGCACGCGTATTCGAAGGCATGCTCACACGCGCTCGCGTGTTAATGTACACATTTCAAATCACTTTTGCAGCTCCGGCCCGCAAATGGAACGTATTTTTTATGAAGAAATTAACTAAAAGCCACCAGAACACGCCACGGTTACAGTTTAATGGAAAATGTGACAAGGTTATTGAGCCATACAAAGGTGTAGGATTTCGTCATTAAGGAAAATAAAGAGATTGACTTCACTTGATTGTTTGCACTGCACTATGACAAAGTTGTCAAAGCATATACTAAATAAGCATGAGTCGAGTTTGAATATTCATAAAGTTCAGTATGGCGTTCCGCTGGCATTATTTCAAAATTAATGATTAGTATGACGATTATGAAAAGCAATGCAAAGAGCAGCACCTAATAAGTAACGATGTTGGTGAGAAATACCTTTGTTTTTTCGATGAAAAGAAAATATACGAAAAACATCTTCATCCACATAAATATTGGCACATTATGTGCAGCTAGTTCAGTATTCTGTGGGTTATGTCGTCAATTTAAAAACAGAATTAGAGTGTTTTTTTATGTTTTGTTGACCATGCATCTCGATATAATCATGTCAAGAAAAACCAACTTCATGCACAGATTATTCTTAGTATATTTCGTCAACCTCTACATGTTTCGGGCCTATCTAGTTCTATCATCAGGAGGTACAACCGTACGTATACAACAATTGGTACTTATTATTCTTTTTATATGACTGTCT
>Ga0136643_10002021_pt1 | contig 25731 bp, 20 predicted proteins | sample TergutLab28metaG_FD_96883 | JGI IMG/M metagenome (GOLD analysis project Ga0136643, IMG submission 96883) | Labiotermes labralis P1 segment gut microbial communities from Petit-Saut dam, French Guiana - Lab288 P1 (version 3) (version 3) | ecosystem: Host-associated > Arthropoda: Insects >... | reverse complement strand
GAAACATGTTGAGAAATTGTTAAAAATAAACATCTAACTGTTGCATCTTGTTGGTTTTCTCTCTCACTTCACAATTTGCTCACGATGCACGGTCACAGAAACCTAAAGCCTGTTGCCTGATCTTTCAGCATAAGGGGTGCACAAATCCGAGGCGCCAATTCGCCTGGACGAATAATGTTGTGCGGTGGCGTATGCTGTTTTTAGGTCATCAATATTAAACCCACTTCATGTCACCCACCTGGCTCCTAGAATTTTGAGGTCGTTTCCACCTTTCTGGAAAATTTTTGGGCTCCAGTTCTGGACTTATCTCAAGTAGCAGGACGGCGACTTTGATGGTCGGTTAGTCCATTACTATGCGATGTTATATCGACTGATGGTGTTATGTGGCGTCAGATGAGGTACTATAGGACGGCTGTAAAGATAAATGGAGGTTATATCAGCGGTAGTGGTCGTATTCAGTAGTTATTCATTACCTCGGGTAATCTTGGAGGAACTGAAGAATATCACGAGAACCGCAGTTACAACTTTTCGTCCCAGGGTGGTAAAGAAAGCCCAGAGATGCACTAATAATGCGCCAATTATACCATTGCACCACCAGCTTCATAACTGCAGATGTCATATTGGATTCAAGATAAAGACACACTTCTCAGACATGGCGTTAATATGCAATCGATCATTAGTTTATATACAATAATAAGTTTTAATTAACTGAATACAACAAAAGTTGGGTAGTTACAGGCAACAAGCATCACGTAATGTAGCCTAGGTAATGTATAAATGACATCTTTTTACCTTTTTGCAAGAAAGTAATCTACCGGGTATTTGAAAGTTCGATTTCTAACCTCTACAAGCATCTCGTTAGGGATTTATTGATTGATATTCAGACTCACAATTCCTATTAACTGTGACCAACAAAGTGATCTTGGCAGAATGCCGATGCTCTGAACTTTAAAGCAGGTGACAAGAAGTGGCGAATGCTTCTTTCTGGTTGCTAGTTGGTAAAACTGGCAGGATACAAAATTGCCAAATATTTCTTCTTAACCTTGCAGCAATAGACTTAACTTCTTGTTGTGTTCACTGCGTATCTTGCATGTCAGGAAGCCGGAATACCTCAGTTGGTATACTGAATAGGCTCAGACTCAGTCTGTGGTCTGCAAGTCTGAGTTTATATCTCCCCTTATGATTTTGAATTTGTGTTTTTTCCAGGTTTTATTTTTGAGTCTTCTAGTTAATTTTTATTTTGTATAGCCATTTTCGTGTTACTACTCTTGGAAAAGATCTGTTATCAGGTGCAAGGAAGACCTTACTGATTTATGGTGCCCAGCGACTGATAATAACTCTATTAGATAGAGTTATCACTACCAGCATCATTAAAAATTAGATGATGGACAAAAAAAAACTATTTTGTCAGTGAACGATCATCCTTGTCTACCTACTTTTCCTTTCTTCAAACTTCTTGTCTCTCTTCGGTCCAGCCATACTCCGCTCCGTGTACAATTTGCTGACCAATCTTCTTCCGTGCCATTCGACACCAGTTTCTTGTAGGCTACGCATTAACTTTGAATGCTGAAATGCCTTCTGCCAGTTTTTGAATCAAGGTAACATTGCAGCATCTACGTCCATTGTTCGTTCTGATATTCTCAGCATCCCAACTGCATCTCTGTTTCGTTTCCCTCTTCTAAACACAAACTGATCTTATCCAAGTATGACCTCAATGATCTTTCCAACCCATCTTACAATTATCCTCGCTACTACCTTTGCTGCATGTGTGATAAAGCTGGCCGTGCGCTGGGCGCTGTATTTTCTAGCTTTTGGCTTCTTCTTTAAGACAGTCATTACAAAATTCATATAATCCTTGGGCCATTCTCCAGTTTCTTATATGTTGTTGATCAGACGTGTCATTAGTTTGAGACTATCTTTTCCCAAAAATTTGAGTATTCCTGTAACTTTCTTATCCCTCATCTCCTTGATAGCTTTTCCTACTTCACTGTGCCTCTCTCGTCTGCATGTACTTCTTCATGTTCGACGTCTAGGATTTCTGTTCCGTTAATCCGATCATAGTGCTGTGTAATATAATTATCCCAAATTGTCTTTGATCTGCTATTATATTCCCTTGCGAGCCTTCGATTACCGTACTTTTGAATGCCAAGATTTTCTTTCCATACTAGTTCCTGTGTCTTCATGCACATTAAAGCATAACGTCCTGTTCCTTGAAATTCCATGACCTCATCACATATGCTCTCAAGATATTTCTTCTTGGTCTTGTCTGTGGCTCTTTTCAATGTGTTCCTTATTTTTTCCGTAGTTATTTCTTCCTTCTTCATTGTTAACATTCGCTCACTTCATTCATCCATTCTACTTATCATGTCCTTTGTAATCCATGGCTTTCTTGCTCTCATCTCGACTTACCCAAACTAAATCACTCATACTTTCTGACACAACATTCTTTATATTTCCTACTGCAATTCCACATTCGATTGCAACGAGTTTTATTCTAGAATATTTTGCACTTTCTGTCTTTGAACATATAACGTCTCCAAATCCCATCTTGGTTTTCCCGTTTGTTTCACTACGATTTTCTTCAATCTAGTGCAGATCTTTGCAACCAGTAAATTGTGGGCAAAGTCAGTATCTACTCCAGGCTGTGTTTGCATATCCTTCATACTGTTTCCGAATCGGTGTTTCACAAGTATATAGCTCAGTTTCCTGGTGCGTTGTAGGTTACAATCTTCTCTTACGCTGCTTAAACCATGTGTTGGTGAGAAGTACATTTCCTTCACAAAAGACCATGGATATTTGTTCTCTCTAATTTTTTCTTCCCAGTCCACGCGGCCCACCTTTGTTTCGATATGGGTTAACTCCAACCACAAACACCAAGTTATAGATATATAATTTAAGCGGATGATTTTCAGACTTTTCAAACTTGATAATGATCCGAACTTTTAGTACAATATTGATTGTGTTATTGTCAATTTATAACTTCTGCTGGGCCAACAGCACGTTGAGGATGTATTTGACGCTCAGTATACGAGTATTTAAAGAAATGTGAAACAAATATGTCCTGTCACTGCTCTCTTATAACAACATGTAATTTATACCGTTTAAAAGGCAGGCAGTGGAGAGAGCAAGACAGTTTCTTCCATGGATGTTTTGATGTATCAAATACACCTGGTCTGTCAAAGGCAGTGCACTGTATCACAATTTAGCATAGTTGAAGGGGACGAGGTGTCACAAGCAGATGTGTTGCGTATGTACAGGCGTACCATGTCTGCCACGATGGACGGGAGGGCCATCAAGGCGCCACGTTTCTCTGCACCAATGGTACGCTGTTCAACCAGCAGGAATTCACATGCGACTGGTGGTACAACGTCAACTGCGCAGAGGCACCGGCGCACTATAGGTATACATACTTTCCCTTCTTCTGTAAATTATGGTCTTCTCTTCCTTCTCCATTTTATTCTCATTCTGTACTCTTTTTTCTTTTTCCCTCTGGTTTTTATATTTCTCTACTTTCCCTTCTCCTATTTTTTTTTATTTACTTCCTTTTCTCTATCCATCGCTTTTACTTGTTCTTTTTTGCATTCAACATTATTATTATTATTATTATTATCACCATCATCATTATCATTGTCCCATACTTTACTTTGTCTCATTATCCAATCCATTTATTCTCCTTTTTCTCCTGTTCCTTCCCCCTTTCTGTTTGTTCTGCTCATCCTATTCAGTATGTTCTTTCTCTTTGTATAGCATATCTCATTTCTTCTTCTATTTCCTATCGTTCACTATTTTCTTCTTTTTTCGTGTTAAATGTAAATCTGTTATCGTGCTTCATTAAACACCAGGCCATGAAAACTTATGACTGAAAGGAGATATAGTTCTACGCATTCTAATGACGTCTCACTAGTGATCAACTTCACACTCCGGCTGCTTTATCACCTGATAAGACCGCTGTGTATGCCCTAGAACCAGTACGAACACAGTGGATATGACGGGAAATAAACTCTGATCATTCAGCCCGAAGTTTGGTGCCAATATTGATTAAATTATTGCTAGCCCTCTTTTCGACTTTCAAAATAGACGGCGCTTTAGCCAGTAACGGTGCTGGTTTTATGTCTTATTTCGGTAGGAACTTCTCTCATTTTCATTAGTGTGTTGTGACCGGCCCCAGGTCCAATGTTCCTGCGACCATACAGTCCGAAAAGCTGGTCAGCGTGCTGTATTTGACTAACCATTGGGTTTGTGGTGTTTTATGTGTACTGTCTGCAGTTGAATGTTATACTGGTATATATTCCGTGCAACAGACAAGTTGAATTGTTTTTATTACCAAGTAATAGCGCACGAGGTAGCAAACATCCATTTGTATCATTACAAAGTACAACTTCAAATATGTTTAGCCTACCTTTAGCCATCTCCACGGAGAGTTTTCAACACAAACATTTTGAAATAACATGTCAGCTGTACGTAATAAATATGTAAATATTAAATGGTTAAACATTAGTGGATATTACATCCATATTAGAAATAAAATTAGATTAAAACTTGTACAGAGCTTGTTTATATATACTTATTGCTGTATAGTTGGTTAAGTACTGTACAGCGTGATTTTTCACGGCGTTCACACGATTTTTCAACATAGGGACTCAGATCAATTTGCGACAGATTAGGATAAAATATACGTATATGTTTGGATGCAAATAATAAGAACAAATAGCACCACACTGTACAGCAAAAATATATATAAACAAGCTACGTACTTCTTTTAATCCAATTTTAGTTCTCATATGGACAAAACATTCATTAACTTTTTAATAATTTAATATTTGAAGCATTTCTTACGCACAGCTCATACTGATATGAAGAATTTCTTTGTGTTACAAACTCTCCCTGAATATGGTTCAGGACAGCCGAAACATGTAGCAGACGTTACTGTGAAACGACTGTCTGAACGTGCGGTTTTATAGCCGTAGAATTTCATGTCATCTATTTTCTAACACTCAGAGTTAAAGACACAAGCTTGTAAAACTGACCGCCCACCTCCATCATGCAACGAGATGGACGACACATGTAGCTATAATTCCACACCTCCATGCGTCTTCCTACTTAGGCACAGGACAATACCTCATAGTGACAAAATAGGAAATTACCATTGCCTTATAAGACCTCAATGAGATGTATTTATTTTCTCAAGTTTGTTCTGCATGTTACTGCACAACATGCTGTGACGGAGTGGGTCGGTGGAGAGTGCTCCAGTACATTGTTCAAAATTCGGTTATGTTTTATAATGTGATTGATTTTATCAGTCGCTTATGTAAGCTATTTTGGTAAATTATAAGTCTTTCATTTCTACGTATTAAATAAAATAAAGACATACACACAGACACATATATCCGGGAAGTTATACATTCATCCCATAGGCCAAATGAAGCCGCTGTATCGCCTATCTGAAATATTTAGCAAATGTTCTTACCTAAAAAGCTAGCGTTATCGAGTATGCCCAACCACTTCCCACCAGCTGTTATTTAATTAACAACTGTATTATATTAAAATAATTCGTATTTTTGAACAGTGAACAGGTCATATATAACACATCGTTATAAATAAAAAAATTGACATGATCATGTACGAATTCCTGATCCTGTGTGGTCCACCAGTGAAAAATCTTGCATATCTCTGTATCAACCGATCGTCAACCGCTTATAGAGCAGTGTATACATTAATCACTTTTTGTTAGGCACTCTATATTTTGTCTTGAAATGAGGGACTGAGTTCCACAATCAGTGTGTTCATTTCACCACATATTCTCTATCACTGTATCGTTATCATGTCACATCAGTGTATTTTATCTTCTCCACAGCCTGAATCTGGACCCACTCAAGAACCCTTACGCTCCAAAACCGACGCCGGAAGAACCAGTTTTACTGCCTCTTCAGCAGCCGCAGCATTTGTACGGGCGCAAGTAGTTCATTATTGCCCACAATTTGAGGAAGTACCTACTCTCCAGATGTTTATAATAATTGCAATTAAAATACTGCATTGTTGGTTTCCAGTAATACACATAACTTACCTGTGTATTGGTATTGTAGTGCCAGATATTTACTTTAAATATATTACCGTGATGTGTTACAGTTATAAACATTGGTCATATCGAATGAGTTCTCACTTATCCCGAGATGTGCCTTCTTGTAACAGTTGCCTCTCGGCTGCGTGACATTCGAGTGACACATAAAAACATATCTAACTCAGCAGTGACCAATCTGTGGGCCGCAAATCCATGGCGCAGCGGAGTTATTATAGGGAGTCCTAGAATCCATATGTACCAAGTATTGTCACTTTGATATTTATGAAGCTCTAACAAAATATGCAGCATGGCTTATGGGTTCTGTGCCAATGGTTTCATATTACCGATGTTTAAATTATGCGTAATGGACATTTTTTGGGGACTTTTTTGGCCCTTCTCCCAAAACGCTCCTCTTGGAGTGGCTTATCCGATCTGTTTACTCTCGAATTTCATTAGAGGTCAATTTTCCTCTCATTATAGTTTGCTTGGGTTTAATGATGATACTGTTCATATTCACCAAACTGCAGTAAGGTTTACAATGAGAGTTAAGAATATGCCAATACACATTCTTTTAAAACTTAAAGATGACAGATTTTTACAAGCAAAATTGTGTCCAGTGACGATACCACTTTCCAATTGCCCAGGCATGTTCACCAACTGAACATCAGAATCTGAGGGAGCAACAATCCACATGTAGTACTTGAAGATACAATGGACAGTCCCAGTTTCAACATATACTGTGCTCTATCCAAACAGTTTGGGCCTTCCTTTATTGCCAGAGACAATGTGACTGGTGTTGTGTGTACCTAGGCACTTTGGAGGAATATTTCATGCCAATTTTGAGGAATGGGAATGTAACCTCACATTATTCCAGCTATACAGAATGCCTCTGCATTTCATATCACAGTTTGAGATGCGCTGGATGAAGAGTTTCAAAGGTTGGTACCTTGGCTACCTTGTTCCTCTGATCTTAAACCATATGATTCTTCTTATGGTGGTTGATTAAGGATGTTGTCCACATTACATCATGCCCATCACCTTAATTTTATTAATTTTAAGTTCCTTATTAGACCTTCATACTATCCCAGCTTCATGTTACTTCCTCCTGCTTAGAATTAAATATTATTCTCGGCATCTTACTCTCAAACAGTTCATGTTCTTCACTTAATGTGAGACAGTGCAGTGTATACTCAGAAAGATAAAATATGTTACTCTCCCACACTATTGACTAAAAGGAACTCAAATACATGATGCAATAACAACACAAAATTGCCATAAGTAACATAACACATGGTGGAAAAAACACACAGTATAGTGTATGGTTATATACACACTACTCCTATACATGTTATATTTTGAATTGTAGGGAGTGCACCCAATTTAGGATGGTACATGATCTCCCAAAATATACAAAAGATGTTATTAAAATAGATGCCACTGCACCCACCCAAATGTGCCTGATTTTCAACACAGTTATCCATCTGTGGTTTTAACTTTTGACTGTTTCACTACACATATATAACACTGAAGGAACTTTAATGATATTCAGAGTTGTGAATCTGTGATTAAAAAACTGCAGTCTTATAATGGATGGTTAATATGTGCTTATAATCATTTGATGTGGTGCGAAGAAATTACAGTTAGAATGGGCTCCCTGAAGACGGTGTCAGAAGGCACTAAAAGCATCAGAGTCGAAAATAGGATGCAATTTGGTATACACAATGTAGTGCACAAGATTTGGTTAATATATAGTTAGGTGAGACATGAAGTTCCACATCCCCACAAAACAGAAACTGAATTTAAATTTCCTACACTTTCATCTGCACATCTGTTACCACACAGAAAATGCAAAAAAACTTACAATATTAAAATATCTTGAGTGTTAAAATGAACATCACACTGATAGACGGAAATACTAGTGTTGGAGTTTTGAATCCCTTTCTGGTAATGGTCAATGAGAAAACAGGAGAAGCTTATTACTGATAGGGGACACAATGTGAATCAACTTAAAAAAAATGTATGCCAAAATAATTAGAATTGTGGTCTTCTGGGATGTCATGCCAGGTAATCTGGTGAAAGGTTAGTGATGTTGCAAAAGAATGCAGTGCTAACACAGGCAGCAAGTTCATCCAGTAAATTTATAACCACCAGACTGAAGACATCATATCTTGGAAACCCACAGTCTTAATTTCACTGTCATGAAAACCTACAATGTCCTGCAAAATATAATAGGAATAATTATTTTAATATTGTTCATTCCATGCTTCTTCTTATTAACATAAACAATTTGCACATACAAAGCATATATAAGAATTACACACTCTTTCCTCCTACATGTTTTGGTGGCTGAGTGCCATCTTCAGAGAGAAACAGCTACAACATGTATGATTTTAACCTAAAGAAGCCAGTTTACATATATACATAACACATAACATAAAATGACAAAACAGTATCACTGCTTATTATAAAGTAGAATGCATTAGCTGATAACATATGTGATTAAAATTCAAAGTGTAGTTATTATGCGGTTAGCAGACACAGTGAACATTCAGTAAACAATTTTGTTGTCAAGCTTATGACAGGTTGCAATAACAGGCATGTTATGCCCTAGTAGATGTTCAAATCTTGTTTATGTCGTAGTATGCGGTACAACAGGCCTATTATTATTATCTATCATAAATTAAGATTATAAAATTATGTACTAAATGCTCATGGGGTCAGCTAACCACATTATAACTACACTACAAATTTCAAACACATGTCTATCAGCCAATGTGATATTGTTATGGCATTTTATCTTACTTATCATACATGTTTTAGGTGTTGCTTCCTGAAAATGGTGATCGACTGCCAAAACATGTAGGAGGAGAAGACTGTATATTTCTTACATATACTTTGTATGTGCAGACTGTTAGTTGTAATGTTAAAAGCATAATGGCCATAAATTTACATTCTGTATTCTCTCATCAAGATAGCTATTTCCAAAACACTGTCCAGACATGCTACTTCTCACAAACACATTATACACATAGCAAGCAATTTCGGTAGACAACTCCACTCAATGTTACCATTTACCATACTGTGAGATGTGAATGCAACGAAAATATTTAGAACTCCCTTACTGTAGCTACACTTTGTTAGGTATTCTGTGTGCAGGAGCTGTATAAAAAAGTTGTTTCATAGAGCAATAATATCTCTCCCAAGCAAAGGTTCTTGTCACTGTCTTGTAGCTGCTACAACTAATGGAACTCCACCAATTCCACACAATGCCTAATCAGGTATTACAGTTCCTGCCATGTCAGCTGTAAAAATATGGTGGCTTTGTCAGTCAACAACACATGCTGTGGATACACACGTAACAAACTGCAGACTTTCAGTATCTCTGACCATAAGTCAAAACTAACAAACATAATTCCCCTTCCTGGGCTCTGCATGGTTTAAAAAATTAATACCATGCTTGGAAACTACCAGAAACCAGATGTTAAACAAGGATTGTATTTACTGAAGTAAAATTAATTTTTATTGTAAATATATCTACACATGCAGATATAAGTATTTAGGATATGATCTCATCTTGGATGGTATATACAAGGAAACTTCTTTTTAAATGACTGTTTACTTGGTGGTAGGCAGTGTGGTGACTGCTATTGTTCCATTTGTCCATGCCTTTGAGTCCAGTGTTTTAGCATAGCGTATTGCAATTACAATTGGATTTTGTATTCACCATATTGAAGGGTGCTGGAAATGGTTTTACTCAGCTCACATCTAACAAACTTACTGTTCATTACACAACAAAGATCTTGTGGTGAAACTGAAAATATCACATTTTGAATGCTTTCTTTCAGACTGTCTGCAGTACAATGACTATTACTTTGCTCTTTAACATTTGTGATTTTGTGAGGCATCTTAAAAGATACCTCACAAAATCACAAAAGTTCAGATCTGGTGAATGAGAAGGCCATATTCTCCTGCTTATTATTATTGCCAAAACAATGTAAACATTGCAGAGAACTGTTTGTGATGCTAGTTGTTGCACTGCATTGCTGGCAACATGAAACGTTCTCTTGCAATTGAACATGTGTTCAAATGATGGTGTCAAAACATGTGTTACATATTGATGTAAATTAAGGGTCTCAGGCAACCAAATGGGCCCAGTAAACCTAGTTACACTCATAACACACCAGACACAAAATTTAGTATCTCACTATGGCACTTAAAGGATTGGCATGAGATTTTCTGCAGACCAGTATCTGTTATGCTGAGGGTTCACATATCCACTGAGATGAATATAAATGCCATCATTAAAAAGAATAAGTGTGGGTTTATTTCCTCCTCATGCACCCCAAAAATTCAGTCTTGCTTCATGGTCTGTGTCATAGAGATATCTTATGCGGATGCACATGCAAGAGTTTTATTGCCATTTGTGCTGATGACACAGACAAGCCCATTTGTGTGCAAGTGCAAGGCACTCATTTCCACAGTGATGTCTCCACTGTAGCAAGAATTTTGTCCTGTTTTTTCCCAGTTATGATGTGTTTTATGTGTCTTCTGCATGCTCTGATGTCTCCACTCTAGCAAGAATTTTGTCTTGTTTTTCCCCAGTTATGATGTGTTTTATGTGTCTTCTGCATGCTCTTATGTCTCCACCGTAGCAAGAATTTTGTCCTGTTTTTCCCCAGTTATGATGTGTTTTATGTGTCTTCTGCATGTTCTTATGTCTCCACTCTAGCAAGAATTTTGTCCTGTTTTTCCCCAGTTATGCTGTGTTTTATGTGTCTTCTGCATGCTCTTTTACTGTACAGCATAGAACCTGCCGGTCTGCAGCTATGCATACGTCTCCAGATTTCTTCCTATTTGAAACAGGAGCATAAGAATTGCAGTGCTTTGCCCAGTAATTGCTGTGACAACAAAAATCAGATGAGACCAGTGGGTCTAATGATATTTGTTGGTAGGTAAGGATATGACTATCATTTCATAGTGTTCATCACTCTAACAAACTAAAATAATAGGTCACAATAGATGTGTATATAATAATACATGTGTATATAATAATTACTGCAAGGTAAAGGCAAAGGCTGTTTCCTTACACGCCATGCAGGTGCAGAGGGGAGGTAGAGGTACAGCTCTACCCATACTTGACCCTGGCAGCTTTATACCAAGGAAAGCGACCCAGTACCCATGACATGGGAGGATGGCTGGGGCCCAAGGGGTGATCTGGATGAGGCCCAAAAATCTTGCCCCTACTGGGATTCAAATGCTGGACTATCCAGTCCATGGCAAGTTGCTACACTGACTACGCTATCCCAGCTGCCATAAGAACTGTCATACTTACTCCATTGTGCAGAGTCCTTCTTGAGAAGCTAGCTGGTTTGCAGCTAGTCAAGAAACTCCCCGCATTTCACGGAATCCGAAGGTTCATTACTGCACTCACAAGTGTCCGCCACCTATCTCTATCCTGGGCCCGCCCAATCCAGTCCATATACCCACATCCCACCTTCTGGAGATCCATCCTAATATTATCCACCCATCTATGCCTAGGCCTCCACAGTGGTCTCTTTCCCTCCGGCTTCCACACCAAGACCCTATACACCCACCTCTCCTCACCCATATGCGCCACATGCCCAGCCCATCTCATTCTTCTCAATTTTATCACCCGCACAATATTGGGTGAGGAGTACAAATCATTTAGCTCCTCATTATGCAATCTCCTCCATTCCCCCTTTACCTCATCCCTCAGAGGTCCAAATATTCTCCTCAACACCATGCTCTCAAACACCCTCAGCTTCCTTTCCTCCCGTAATGTCAGCAACCAAGCTTCACACCCATACAAAACAACAGGCAAAATTATGGTTCTAATATATCTTGATCTTTAAATTTTTGGATAGCAACCTGGAAGACAAAAGGTTCTGCACCGAATGATAGCAAGCACTTACTGACATCAATCTGCTCTTAATTTCTTCCGCAATACAATTTTGATTTGTTAAAGTTGTTTCCAAATATTTAAACTCTTCCACCCTCTCGAAGGTACTATTATCAATCCTCACACTCTGAATTCGTCCTGCATTCTGATCTCGAGAGCTGTCATACTACTAATAAATAAGAGGTGGGGGCGTGAAGCAGAAATAGTGGTACAGTAATACAGTTGGTGATCTGAACATGGGAACATCACCACAGCCCATACAAATTCAATTAAGAAGCTGATTTACTCTATATACACAAAAATTTCATAGCAGAACCAAATCTCAATGAAGTACCAAAAATGTAGATTCAACACTAAGGGGAGGGGGCAGGGATATTCAGCCCTGCACTGTGCCAATCCCCTGCCTGCAGTACAGGCTTACACAATCTTACCTGCTGGACTTCATACCCAGTTCCATCAAATCTGCATGCATATAGTCTAACTTATGCACTCATATCTTTCATTATCAATGGGACCGGTTAGAAGATAAACATATGTATTTCTTTCAGGTTTAATAAAATATAACAAAACAAAATGATTCAGCAATCTTACTGTGCTTTTCTCAGCCATTCTCCTGTTGTACATTCCTGGTAGGTCAATAGCGTTGGAAGCAATCACTGTATGCACCACTCACTGTGAATGGATTGTAATGTTAGTTCACGTAACAGCAAAATTTGAAGCTTATCTCCTCAAGGCTTTTCCATTCCAGATCAAGCCTTACTGTATTCATTATCAGTACTGAACACTAAGTTTCACTTTTTGAATACCATCTGCCAGTACAAAACTACACCATAATACAAGGAAATTATTTTTTTTTTTTTCAAATTACATTAAAGATAAGAGAGGAGGACACTTTTTGACATTGCTTTGAAAACTACACTTTAAGCAGTCAAATGCAATGTCTTCTGAGAAGCAGGTCAGATGTCATAACACATGAACAGCAAGAATTTAGAGCTTTGATGGTTATATTATATATCCACCACACAGTTTCACAGTTCCAGCATCCAAATTTTGACTGCAGATATTCCATCACACTCACCACAAATTCAGAACTGTCCCCGTTTTGGACCACGGCCACCACGCATCCCTCTATGACCTCCATATCTGCCCCTTGAGCCACCTCTGGATGCACCTCCCCTTCCTCTGCCAGAGTAACCACCCCTGCCTCCCCGACTCCGGAACCCACCTTCCAGTTGGTGGCGGAACGGGCTGCTTTGTCTAGTTGGAGGATAAGGTCCCCTCCCTCCACCCCAGCCAGCAGGACCTCTATTTTCTCTACTATAACTTCCACCTGGACTGTCCTCCAGATCATTTCCAAAGTTCTGCCCATTACTTGGGCTATCATCTGCTTCCCCAGGACTTACAGGATAGCCACCTCTGAAGTTATCCTCACCAAGAAAACCTCCTCCTTGCCTGAAGTTTCCACCTGGACCTGATGGAAGATCACCGTGATTGTCTTCTTCCTCTAGTAAACGTTCACCCCACCGCCTCTTTCTGGGTCCTGATCCCCACCCTTCCTGTTCCAACAAGCTTCTTGGAGGATGGTCACCAAACTGCAGTCCCCCCATCACAAAACCTCTTCTACTTGGTCCCTCAGTCAATCCTGGGCCTCTGTCTCCAGGACCCATACCTTCTGTCTCGTCATACAATTCACGTAAGCTTTCTGGATGACCACCTCTCATTCCACCACGAATAGAAGGTCCCTGATTGGGTCGAGGTAGCAACGGTGCAATGCCACTGTTCTGCTGGCGGAAGTCAGGATCAAACTGTCCACTCATAAGCTGAGAAGGTAGCAGTTGTGGCAACATTCCTGGCTTGCCACGTAAGTCCAGGTCTGCTCCACCTTCTGCCCGCATGTCACGGTCAAATCTGGAAAGACACAGATCAGTATTTACCCTAACACAGCTCTTATTTTGGAGTACGTGTATGAATTGTGAGTTTAATTTGAGAAAATAAAAAATTAATAAACTCTGCTATCTAGTTCCCTGCTTTGGTTCAGGTGAATGTCTGTAATGCACATATTCAAATATTATGATATATGTAACTTAATTTGTACAACATTTGTGAAATAAAGCCTTACCCTTGATTATTACGCATGTCCTCATCCATTAGGGGCCTTGGGGGCCCTGGGTTATTAAGGTGTCTCAAATCACTGTCTATCTGAAGTCTGCGTAAGTCTTGGTCACTTGCTGTTCCCAGTGGACCTGGTATCAGACCTCCCCCAGGGGTCTGACGGAGATCCAAGTCTCCTGTTAAAGAACCTGCAAGGTACATTAAGATTCTGACTGCATCTTTCGGAGAATCATGATCATAAAATTTGTTGATAAAAAGGAAAATATTTTACACAAGATAAAACTTCCCAAAAACATATTTATCCCTACAGACTTACTTAAATGGCACCCTGTCTACGCTTGTACCTATACTTAACTGGCATCAAGTCTCTGCAATATTACCTTAATTTGATACAATATTTCTTATATACTGATAAAAGATATGAAAAAAGGAATGTTGTTGACATGACAATATACTAACAGAAACAAAACATATAGCTGTTTGGCCAGAGCAGCCAACCATGTCTCAGAGGTGACTTTTCACTTTTGAAAACTGAATGTAATAACAAAAAGAATACACATAGCCCTTGTTTTAGGTTTGTTTGTTTTATGTCTTTTTGCTTTAATGCCCCCTGCCAATTTATACCACTTCGCAACTTGTGGTTTAGCGCCACCTGGCTGGCTGTGCGCTTGGACACTGCCGGCAGAGTACAGATCTCACTGTACAGAACACAACTGGGAAGCTGCATGCTCACTGCAAAATATGTCAGTCACCATGTGCTTGCCATACATTTCAAACCATATCGTTTATTTACACTTATTTAAGTATTTTTCTGTTCTACCTACACATGCCACAATAACACATCCAATTAAGAGGAGGAGGGGGGAACTTACAAAACAATGAATAATTGCAGCAATAATCTTAACAGTAGTAATATGTGTGTTCTTTCCATAATAAAGTAACTGTGTAATAAAAGCTGTGAGAATGAATTTTATTGTCCATGAACATATGTGACAGCAATGATAAGGAATATCTACTACCCATGACAAACCTAGAAACTATAAGGGGGAAGTGGGGAATGACAAATAAAACAACCCCTAACCAACCCATCATCATAACTACCTATACCAAATTTTAATGACAGAAATCCTAACCTAACCACAGCAAGGATCAATGATGGTAATACAGTGACAGCTGTAAGGGATGTGACAGTGAATTTAGTCATCTGTGACAGTGACGATACTGAACATGCAACAATGGTGACAAGTGCAAGCAAGTTGTTTACAGTTCCTTTTCAATTTACAAAGGCTAAATTAGTATCAACTGTTTACTTCTATATTAGTATCAGTAACATAATAATAATAATAATAATAATAATTACATGAACAGGCTGTCATTGGTATGACTGCCCTTAACTCCTACCTACTGCAGTATTTCTTATGGGAATATCACTTTCTTGATTTATGCCCACTTTTTCAGGAACAAAACAAAACAAAACAAAAAACAAATGTGTAATTTGGTGTTTCTTTCTAATAATGCACTAATTTTTACGTGTCAAAGACAATACAGTTCCTGCTGCTGTTTACACTGTCTATGCATTTTACTGAAACTGAAACAGAAGACGCAGTTACAAACAACAGGTAAGAGTTAATTTTAAGAAATGCCCATATTGTGAATTGCTGCTGTGATTGTATATTACTCCAACTTACATAATATCAGTAATTATTACACTCTGTAAATTTCTATTTGAATACAGAGTTTCATACGTCTTCTGTGCATACACTAGATACAAGTGACCAGCTCAGTAACTGTACCTGTAAATCTCATGTCCTGGTCAGGAGCATGACCATGCTGAAGTCCAGGAAAACTTGCAGGCTGTGGATGCTGGAGAGGTAAACTGCGCATGTCTTTGTCTTCCAGCCCATAGCGCCCTGGTACATTTCTGAGCAGAAACATATTATGTCAGATGGTGCATTCTAAGCTTCTGAGTTTGCCAGTGATACAGGTACATAATAATTAACTGGTCTTTAAGAAAAAGAATGGAAACATGCATCACAATTTATAGTTAACATATATGGTCAGATAAACAGCTCTGATTTTGAAAAGTGAGTGAATAAAGTTAATTCCACACACAAAAGAAATTAATGGTTATTTCTGATAATGTACCGTACCATTATGTGCAGCATGACAAACCCCAAGCAAATACACAATTACAATAAAGATAATTTCACAGCTTTGTAAACAGTGGGTTACCTGTGATGCGACTAAAATGAAGCATCAGCTGTATAAGCTGAGTAATGTGAAATACCAAATAAAAGACCTACATAATTTACCACACTGTGAACACTTGTGATCACATGACCCTTAGACTCCGTTCCTAAAACTGTGATCTCAGGCCAATAGAACTTGTTTGGGCTAAAGTGAAAGGTTACACCACATTCAATAATGACGGTTCAGAATTTTCTTTAAAACTGTCTGCATGAACTAACAAATACCAAAATTCTCCAGTTACTAAAGGGGACTGGAAAGACTACTGTCACCATGGCAGGACAACTGAAGACACATTATTTGAGAAGAACAGCATCATTTCTGTGCATTGTCATTACAATGATATCAAACCCAAGTGCAGAGGCTTAGTCTGGAGATAAGGAGATGAAGAGAAGTCACCTGGAGATAAAAATTCAGGTTCCTTAGCCTCTGAGCTAGTGTATCTCCTGGATTAGTCTCTCAGTAAGGACACAAAATGTAATGTCTGAATGAAAAGGGGAAATACAATCTATCTACATGGCTAGACTGTTAAGTACACCCGTGTCCAAGGGCTGTTCTGAGAATTCTAATGTGTCATAAATTCATCAACTGAATCTCAGTTGTTTAAAAACTACGATACACATTAATGGAGACATGTTTTGATATGACCTACACATTTCCACTGCAAGTCAAGTGTGGAGGTACGACGACAACTTACTCATTCCATCAATTTCAAAGTCATTCGCTGGAGTCCCTAATACCTTGGTTGCAGAAATTGGCATTTTTGGTCAACATTTTCACTGAATCTTGTGTTACAAGCAGTAAACCACGATCACTTTCACTACAAGGGACAGTACAGATTCCTTCCAACATACATTCTAATTTTGGACCTAGTATGTAAAAATCAAGATATCTTAATATTTCCCAACTCTGAATGATTTGCTTGGCAGAACCTCAGTTCAGTTGGAAGAAATGGTCTTACATGACATTACCCAACACTTGAACACCTTGAATTCCACATTTCTGAACTTCTTCTTTTCTACAAAACAAGATATCCTATATGAGAAATTAATTTTCAGTTACAGAGATACCCAGTGATACGTCGGTGCACGACTGCACGATTTTGACAAACATAGCTTCTAATTTCATAATGAAACAAAATTCACTACATACTGTTGAATAAATTCTGGTGCAGGCTACATCAACAATACACAGAAGTGTCTGCACAGACAGAGCTCAAACTTTCCGCTGTGTCTCACAACTTTCAGAATATTTGGTTACAAAATCAGTATATCACAACAGACTTCAATGTTGCATCCAAGAGAGAGACAGAGCTCTCCACCACCATTACAAACAGCTGGCAACTTTCTGACACGAAAAAATGGCACCATTCCTAATCACATGACTAGAAAGTAAGCTGGAAAATAACTATTTCTTCTCTCAATGATTAACATAGTTTAAAATCTACCAGGTACAGTAATGAAAAACAAGGACAGTAAATTTCCTCTCAAAGCAACAAATTCCATTTAATTGCATGGTGCTTCAGTGTGTTTCTTTTGATTTGAAATAAACACAAATGTGTTCTAGCACAGTTCATTTTTAATATGTCTTTTATAGATATGGATATCTGTCATGTTTTTCAATACCAAAGGGGCACTGCATCAATACAAATTTGGGAAACACTAATGATACAACGCTGCCTGCAAGCATAAACAATATCTTTGTTCGATGTTAATGTATATATTAATAGGAAATTATCTTCAATGGAAGAGTCCTGCAATTCTGTAGGGAGTCTTTCTTCAGAAGCTCATACAAAACCAAGTGGTCAAGATAACTATTTCTTTTTGTAGTTTAAGGTTAATAACTTGTTTCATTAACAGCCCACCAGTTAATCCTATCATGAGCAATGTGTCCAAGTTGAATGCCCAGTGTAACATTTAAAGACCAGCTAGGCTTCTACAGTCAGATGCTATTAACCCTCCCTCCACCCTACACCACAGCCCAATGACCACTCCTTGTTCAATATATGTATTTACAACTACCCACTCTTTCCAACAACCACAACTTGAGGACGCACCATGTTGTGGTGACAACACAATCTCCTAACAATTTAATGACAACAAATTTTACGCAATGTACCGATCCTTTGTCTGATGACCTGGTCTTGAGAAATCTGGTGAAGTTCCCTCTTCATGTAAAGTAGCCAATACAGGCACAGGTTATTCCAAATTGTACCAAGATTTTTCCAGTACTATATGCAGTTTCAACCCACAAGATTCTGCACATACTGCAATGAAATCTCACACCTTAGAGAGTGTTTAAGTAAATGACCCTATTACCTGACACCAGAAATGTCATGACTATTACTGGATGCATTTATTTCAGAGTCAGCTCTAGCATCTTCACGATCGCTGAATCGTGACTTCCTTTGATGTGGAGGGTGATGCTGTTGCTGCTGCTGTTGTTGCTGTTGTTGTTGTTGTTGCTGCTGCTGTTGTTTTTGCTGTTGCTGTCGTTGTTGCTGCTGTTGAGCAGCTCTACGTGCAAAGATTGAAGATGGAAGTGGTGCAGGAAGCTCAATATCCGACATAGTCTCCAAATCCATGTTATCATCACTGTCATCATATTCGCCAAAGTCATCATTATCATCTAGGTGTGGAATTACATCAGCCAACTCTTCCAGTTCACCTGAATCAATGAACTGCTGCAGTGCAACTGTTCCTGCAGCTATTGCATTTGCCAAAGCTGGATTCCCTGTTAGAAGAAGAGTGAACCATTGTTAAAGCAGTATCAATCACAGAGTTTTCAACTATGTGTAGCCACCCTTTGTAAGAGCAACTGAGACACACAATACATTCAGATTCCAGATGAGGAGATGAAGACCACAGTACGCACAGAGGTGTTAGACAATGATCAAGAAGCAGATTGGCTTCTTAATGGGATGGACAGGATAATGGAAACTTAATATCCACCACCTACAGAGAGATAGAGAATGAGAAAGGGGAAATTAATCCCTTGCTTGTCATTAACAATATAAATACCATGTTAAAATTTCCATCACTGACCCACATAACATAATACACGTGTAAGATTAATTGCTCACTTTCTGACTGTGGAATCCCTTAGGCTTCTAGAATTGTAGTAAGAACTATGCACTGAAAAATAATGCACACACAAAGTGAGTACAATAAGGAAATATATGGATGACTGACATACTCAATACTTGAATGACTGACAGATTAATCACCTAAAAAAATAGGTCATCTGACTGAAAGACAAAGTGATTGCAGTAACTAATATTTTCGTAACAAACTTGATATGAAGAAATTCTGTGGTAAATTTGTAACAATATCAATTTTAACAGTGGTGTGTAAAATGGCAAACAAAACTGCAAGAAAATTTCTTACAAGAGCACCAATGCTGGATAAACACAAAACAGAGGCTGGTGTCTTTTGATGAAAAATTAAATTCTGAAGGCCAAGTCAGATTAATTCTAACACCCATCTTGAACAAACTAAAGAACAGGAAACATGCAAACTAAAAGAAAAGCCCACAAAGCAAATGCAACAATGAGACTCAATGAACTTTTCAGAGAAGAAGTAATTAGGATTCTGTCCTCCCAGGATATGATGCTGCATCGATTGGTAACTGGACCCCAACATTTCAAGGCAACACAGTGTCCCAATTTTCAAGGGTTGTGATGTCCTAGAAGAAAATTTTTCAAAATATTATTAATCAAGAACTGTGGCTTCTAAAAGCACCAGATTCATGTCTGTGTGATTTTATTTAGATCACACTGATAAAAACTACTACTGCTTCGATTCAAGCCATGTCTTGCCTATTTTGTTTAGAAGCAACATACTGGCCCTTAGAATCTGCAACAACGTAAGGCAAATTAAAATGAAGAGGAAACAGCGAGCTGCATATTCAGTTATTGCTTATGCACTGTAAGGAAATGTGTTGATCAGCTTTATTGTATTCACTCTACCAATAGACTGAACATCCTACATTCCACATTTGATAACTTTCTAGTACATGGCACAAAGAACACTTCATTAATGCATGCAAAATAAATTTTATATACCCACAGATCTAGAAATGTACAATGGAGGCACTCTGATCTGCTCTTATTTGTGTTTATTGAGTATATGGCAAAGATTTTTGTGGTTGTAATCACTGAACATTGTAATCTAAGACAGAGATAGTCAAATGGAAACGTTTTCAGTATGCAAACATCAGCATTGAAACTATGTAGCCACCTATGGGTACTTTGCAGTATGTAAGCCAGTGTGAGTGTGTTCACTGATGCTGAATTAAAACTGCAAACATTTCTTGCTTCTCTTCTGGAACTGCACATAGACTGATTCTGTAGTCATCCTCAGGAGAACCCTAACAGAAATCATAGACTCTGAGTACTCTAGAATGCTAGTAAGATCAGTGACATGTCACATGACAGAAAGAATGAAGTGATAGCTCACTGATCTACAATGCTGCACATTCTGCTGAAAGAAAGTTTCCTTGAAACTAATGCCCACACTCTAAACGAGCAGGAGAAGGTTTTCCTTCAAGAATATAAACAGAAAAGTTGGCATCCACAGCACCTTTGAGAAAAATTAGACCAACAAAACAACTAACCTGAACAGATAACCACACCATGCACTGCTGGGGGAATAACAATGTCTCCAATATTTTAAATGGGCCTCTTATGTTTCACATATGGATATCCTGTTTGTTACTGCAGCCAGTGAGATAAAAATGGCCCCTAATCAGGAAACCATATGCTTTGAAGAACTGAAGGACTTCCCAATAAACATAAAAGAGCAGTTCTGATCACAAGTCAACTCTCTTACATTTACCCTGTTCACAACTTTAATTCTGTTTTTGAAAAAGCCTGTACAATTGTGACTCTATGACGTCAAGTTGTTATGACAGTAAAGTCACAGGTATTCTAGGACCGTGTGATATGCTCATTAAACCCAAACAATGTTTTCTTGTCTTCAGATGATATTCTTTTACTGACAATACACTCAGCATTGTGAAAACAATCTCAGGCATTTCATACTTTTAGACTAACATTTTTATTGCAAACCTACTTAAAGCTTTCCTGCATTCAGTTAACCAGTTAACCAAACAACCTAACAACTGACAAGTCAATCAAACAACCTACCAACTGTCCAGCCATCAAACACCCTCGAGCAAAATATCACTTTAACTGAACAGATTCTCATGGAACTCATAATTTTCCAATTGCATTGCACAGAAATCTTCTTTAGTGAATTTTACTCACATCAGTCTTCAAATTTGGGAAGTGCGGATTGCAATTCATTTATGTCCATAAGCAAAGTACAATTTTCAGTGAGCTGATTTCATGGAACTCACAGTTGCTGAATGGTTTATTTATTTATTTATATTTTACATTCCATGGATCCGTTGGGATAAACCCCATTTAGATATAGGACTAGTCAACATAGTTATGAATACACTATATAATGTCATGTTGTGTATGCTATAGCAAGCATCTGTCATAGCACACAAATAGAACACTCCAACACAAGTCAATCAATCACACATTAATAGTATGAATAATTTAACAGCATAATTACTGTACTACACATAAGTAGAACTACATAACAATTCATCAGAGGGAATAAACACAAGTAATTTAAGGACGGATTATGAATTAAAGTTGTTGGGAATAAAATTATTTATATTTATAATTTGTATAAAATTTATATAGAGTTACATAAAAAATACCAAGATCACTCCCAGAAATCCAATAAAAATATTCATCAAGCGTATAAAATGAACCCATCAAAAGAAAACTTTTTAGAGCTAATTTAAATTTTTTTTTACATTCCAAGATAAGTTTTTGATATTTTGGGGTAAATGATTGAAAATTTTAATCCCAGAGTAATGAACTCCTTTTTTATATTTAGTCAGTTTTATTGATGGTGGATATTAAGTCCAACCTATATCGAGTGTTAATAGAGTGAACTGCAGAGTTAGATATAAACTGTTCTATATTCTTGACTACAAACAATAATAAAGACAATATGTACTGAGAATGTAGTGGGAGAATGTTTAATTTTTTGAACAATTCATGATATGATACTCTATTATCAACATTCATGATAATTCTTATTGTTCTTTTCTGTAATTTGAAAATATTATTACTTTGGGACGAATTACCCGAGAAAATTATACCATAGGTTATGATGGAATGCACATAAGGAAAAAAAATTGTTCTTAAGTTCCTTGTAGAAATAACAGATTTCAGAGATCCTATTACATAACATTCTGTGTTTAGTTTAGAACTTAGCTGGTCGATATGTGTTTTCCAGGATAGTGTGCTATACAAAGCAAGACCCAAAAAGTTTGTACAACTAGTAATACTGATAGGGTTACCTTTACAACTAATATGTGCAATGGCTGCAAGTTTAGATTTTGCCATAAATTGGATATAGTGAGTTTTATTAAAGTTTAATATTAATGAATTGGTTTGGAAGCAGTTGCTTATTTTTTCAATTACTATATTAATTTGATCTTTAAAAAGGTATTACCTATATGTAATCTATGCCCAACTTTATAAAAGTGCAGAAGTTTCACTGTACTGACTTTCAACTCAAAATTACTCACAGGCATTATGCATAGTTCCAACACACCAAAATGAACCTATGTAGGATTCAACCTATCTAACCAACTTTTCATGCACTCAGAAGTAAACACATTCAACACAAAAGTTTCCTTTCCTACATGTTTTGGCATTCCCAGGGTGCCATCTTCACAGAGTCTTTGTGTTAACACAAGCAGTGCCTTTGCATGGTGCAATGTGTAAAGCACTGATGCACATCACAGTTTCAATCAAAACACCAAACAACATCTCATAAAATGTTAAAAACAATAGATTGAGAATTTTTGAGCTCCATTTATGTTATGTTGGGGGCTCCACAATCTGCACTGAAAGGTCAGCTGACAACTAGAGGCCCAACTAATAACCCAAATATGGGTATAGTCCTGATGGAGTGATGTATGTACACTTTGAATGAAGTAAACTTGTAGTCCATTCAGATCTGATGGACATATTCATACATTGGCTAAGTTCTGAATAGTCTAGAACATGGGTCTCCAACAAGTGGCCCACAGACACATGTTTGTATTATGTGGCCTGCAGTCAACTTTGTAAATTGTGTATAGACTACAAAAATCACACAATGATTTAGGTTGTTAGGTAGACAAGTAACCAATATTTTTGCATGTGCAGCCCATATAGCAACCCACAATAACAGGTGTGGATCTTTGCCCTGAAAAGAATGAAGCATCTTTCATTCAGTTAATGTAATAAAATTCTCTCAGGCTTACAGTCATGTCAGTTGGTTAAATGGCACATAAACTAACGTTTCAAGAACCATCCTCAATATCAGGGAACTGGTTCAGTTCCCTGATGACAAGGATGGAGATGGTTCTCAAAATGGTAGTTGCCACCAAGAAGGCTTCAGATTATATATCTTTTAGTTAGCTATTATCACTGAAATGCCAAGCTTGCTCTACTGTCTCAAATTAATTCCAGCTCACTGTCTGTGAAAATACTGGTGTAGTTACTGTAGGATCTGTAGCCCAGTAGTTTTTCACTTCTTTCTTTCTTTTCTCCCTAACCACCCCCCCCCCCCCCCCCCCCCCACACCCCCCCAAAAAAAAATCCCCCAACCCCTTTTTTTTTTTTTTTTCCCCCAACCCCCCCCCCCCCCCCCTCCCAAATTGACCCATCAAAAGTATTAGCCCCAAGAATCTTTTCATTTGTACAGTGACAATGTTAGTCAGTTTCAGGGATCATGGAGAAAAATTTATATTTGACCTGCTTCAGCCTGCAACACAAATTTTACTACTCACTTTAAAGTTGATTGTGGTCATCTGCAGTCACATTGCTAACAGTCTGGAATATGTCTGAAGGGTAATTTATAACCATATACAATCCTACATTCCACAAAAATGCTTCTACATGTGCAGTTATACCAATTTATTCCATCTGGCAACTTTTTTTGTGTCAGATTTTGAATGACCTTACTGTCACTTGTGTCTGTTCTGGAACATTCACTGTTAGTACTGTACACTAAATGAACAGACTGCAAACTTTACACAAACCTGCAGTTCATAAATTGCTGTCAGCACATTTTATCATCCTGTTGTGTTGCATAATTAATTATTAAATAACTAATTTATTTATCAATTTATTATTATCCTTTTTATCAACTTTATGCAGGTTATTTACAATTATATACCTGAAACAAACCATGTTTCTTGGGTACACAGTGTTGCAGCTATTCTGTATTTACAATTCGTGCTACATGTCATCCCATTAAATATGTTTTATACTTTTACATTAGCACTCTCGGTAGTATGTGTGCAGTGCCTAGTATGGCGGTTTTTTTGCAGTCCATTAATTTTGTGCTTCATTGTTGTTGTTATTTACTATCAGCACAACTAATTATACTGTAATTATATTATATAAAAGTATGGCTATGTGTTTTGACCAATTATATGGTCATCCACAGGTAGTGATGTTTGGAATTGTGATTTTGATTTTTACGTGTTGGAATGGCCTAAGATGATCATATAATTGGTCAAAACATGTAGCCACACATTTATATAATATAATTATAACATAATTAGTGGTACTGATGGTAAATAATAATGATTTTAAATACCATCAGCTATTTCATTATCATTCAAGAACTGACATGTCTGACAAATTTGAACAAAGTTCTGCTGTGATTTTTTCCTCTGTAAAACCATACCTATTTGACCATATGGTTGCTACTGGATAATATTCTAGGACAGAATACTAACAAACTCTACACATAAACAGCAGGTAGGTGGTATGTGCTACTGGCCTATGGGATCCTATATACTAGATAATCAGATAGAAATCTCAGGCAGATTGCAGCCTGAGGTCTGGTGGGCCAAGTTTGGCCCACAGGCCACTTATTGAATGTCCTGGGTCTATGCTATATCTGATGGCCAAATCAAACATGGGCCTGCCATTCTCTCTCTTACATCAACATACACTAGTTGTTTAGAAACCATTACTAACCTTCAACTGGGATTAACTTTCCATAAACAATAACAGCCTGTGGTTGTAGCTGGCTAATGGGCACAACTCCTGGGGGTGGATTTGTTTCTATGAGCTGTGTAATAACCTCAGTTATTGGATCCTTTGATGGTAATAAAGACCTTCGACCTCTCCATGAGGTCTCTTCCTCATCACTTTCTTCATCTGAAAATACACGACAGTAAGAATTAACAAACATGTGTGGACTTTCGTGCACGTGCGCGTGTGTGTGGGGGGGGCTTGGGGGGGGGGGGCGCGGGGGGGGGGGAGGGGGTGGGGCAGCCTCAAAATGAAGAAAGAAATTGGGCT
>Ga0136643_10002020_pt1 | contig 25733 bp, 15 predicted proteins | sample TergutLab28metaG_FD_96883 | JGI IMG/M metagenome (GOLD analysis project Ga0136643, IMG submission 96883) | Labiotermes labralis P1 segment gut microbial communities from Petit-Saut dam, French Guiana - Lab288 P1 (version 3) (version 3) | ecosystem: Host-associated > Arthropoda: Insects >... | reverse complement strand
CCGCCCCGGATATATCACTGTTCTTCATTTCTGTTCGAGGCTGATTCGACACCAGGGCCATTGTGCGGCCGGAGGAACCCGCGACCTTCCGACTTGCAGCGCAGTGCCTCTACCATCTGCACCACCGCGTACCCTCCAACGTGAAAGATGTAGTCCGCTGTCCTCACCCTCCTTAATCGTCTTTCATTTCTGCCTTTTTGCTTTTCTTTCTCATGTTATGCCTTTGTAGTTTCTTCGTACGAGTCTCTCTTTCTTTTTTTTTCTCTCTCTCTCTCTCTGCCTTGTAATTGTCAGATCCTCCAAGTAAGGAGTCCTACCACTTGCGTTAATACGGACTGAGCTGCGGCCCAGCCCGTAGCGCCAAAATTCGATCATTACCAACTGAAGACGCTACATTACGGGTTACAGCCACAAGAAAAGGCAAATACAGATAATTGTCAACAGTCTTGCCAGGCGATTGCTGAATACCGTGACGTAAAACTAATAGAGACTACTTAACGTGTTGTGTCTTCGTCGTGTAATAGAGTCTTAGCTTGGTTCATAAAAAGTAATTTACTAGGCTTACATCTGTGACAGAAAGTCCATTTCTTTTGTTCATGTACTGGAGAATGGAAATATCTATGTGAAGCTGTGTTTGGAATATTCGATACGTCTCCACGTGGGTGTTCTACTCTCTCAGTTCCACCTGTCAAGTTGGATTCGGAATTATTACGTTGCACAGGTTTGCGACAAGAAATGGACTTGTTAGTTTTCTGTTTTGCTTTTAGCCGACCAGTTGAAGGAAGTTTTTTACACCTTTTTATTTCGCCGGGAGTAACAGAGACGAAGCTTTCCACGGACAGACTATCTAATTATGACGGACTACATTAAGTGGAGAGTTTCTTAAGAAGCTCACAGACACTCGGTCAATGAATTCCTGTCCTCTGATGGAGCTTGAAAACCATTATCATTCCCACATCGGCCCGTCAACGTCCCACAGACAAGAGAAGGGAATTGCATGATCTGTTGACCACCTGAAGGAAGTCCAGGTTCCTGGAATTAGTTGTTTGGTTTCCTATATATAATTGTTATTTCTTTACAGAGGTGAGGCGAGAATGTGGCAAAATATTACGAGACCGAGAAACAGCATACCCTGTTTTCTTCCCATTCGTAATGTCCCGATTTTTTCGGGTTGGGTTCTATTTGATAAAGCCACACCCTGCGCGTTTCCTTTTAACCTTTTCCTCTCCTTCGATCCTGGTGATGGACATCTCCTCTAAACTCTACACCCATTGTAACATTCTCGCTACAGATATCCAGAATTACTGATTCCATCTGCCTAGGACAAAGAGGGCTCGAGAAACCGCGGCGATGAACGTTGGCGAATCGACAAACTCAGTGGCTGCAGGATATGGCTGGCTAATAGCTAAGTGTGATTATGAGTCCTGAATTGTTTCGACAGCAGTTCTGGATGTTTCACTTAATGAGTCCCTTTATTCAGCCGATCATCAGTTGGTCATCCCTTCAGCCCATCATGATGATAATGGAAGGCGAGAATTTCCCGCACTTGTTTGGTGTGACACTTGGGGAGTCCAGGCGGCCACAACTCATTCAGACAGTAGAGATAATCAGACAGGGTATTTCACGGATATAGGCAGGGTCAGTACTAAAACACTGTGTCAGTCTGGACTGTTTTAAGAGGGGGCGAAGATTATTTATCATTAGTTCTGAAATCTTGTGCCTCGGCTTCGTTATAATCGACAGTATTACCACGAACTGTGGGAAGTGTTTTAATCAATAGTTGTCATTTCCTTACGTTTCTTACTTTTTTATGTTGTGATCGCCCTTGGATTCTTTCCTTCCTAGGATCACAGGTTAATTTTACAACTAAAAACATCCCTGTCAATTATATTTTTCGACTATAGATCATCGCCAGCAACGGCTAATGATGTCGTAACTAATTAAAATGTATCCTGTTTTTTGAAATAGGTACCACTTAATTGTGACAGGATATTGATATATCTATTGCGAATTTTAAGATAATCGTGTCAGACCTCTGAAGAGACTTCTAGATACGTGAGACCGGAACGGGTCAACAAGTGGCCTAACTCCATGACAGACATGATGATGATGATGATGATGATGATTTTAAGATAACGAAATGTGTAGACTAGCTGTTTGTATTTGAGCGACACCAAAGAACGAAGAACGTGGATTTCCCCAGTCTCTCCTTTGTTAGATGTAATGGACTGTGAAAACATTTTGTTGTAGGTGCTGAGGAAAACCACAGTCACAGTGACCAGTCTCAGGTAGTGATTTGAATTCAGGACCTACTTAATACGAAGTACCGTTAATCTTTTCAGTTGATGTGAAATGAATTAATTACCAGAAAGACACAGATTGTGCTTGTGTTTATCATTCCTTCGAATACGAAATTTAATGAATGTACTTCACGATCCGTCATTAATTCATTTGTCTCGGATTCAGTGAACTCTGTGCCGGAATGAGAACAATATGTTTAGTGCGCCAGATAAAAAAGATCCAGTCACAAAACGTGGGTTCCAAATTATACACGGCCGTCTGTATAACAACGTCACGAAGTCAACACGGATGTACGGTCACTTAGCGAATCTTCGCTGATCGTGTGTGAAGGGGCTGGACAAGAGTTCATAATGTTGGTTTATTTGTGAACCGAACTTGGAAGAAAGAAGAAAGACGTTCATGGAACTGAATGTGTACCTATCTAGTAGTGCACCGTGACTTGCACCCGTCCGGTCACGATTCTGGACCAAGGACGTCCTGAGGACGGCACACAAGCACCTTTAGTACGCCCACAGAATCTTCTAATTGCTCATTACAGTTCTCGACTGATGGATATTCACACCGTGGCAGATAGTAGATCCTAACATCGCCTCTCATTATTTGGGCAGCTTGGACGTTTCGGAATATTTCCCAGAAAGAAACCGGCGGACATCGAAGAGTTGATGATTCACTTTGTTTTCCTATGTTTTTAAGCGCCATGGCATGAAGCTGTACATTTTGCTTGCTTGTTTGATTTATTTGGGGGACCGCGGTGGTACAGTGGCTAAGGTGCTGCGCTGCAAATCGGGAGGTTGCTGGTTCGATCCCAGCTGGTGTCACTGGATTTTTCATTTATGTAAAATCCTTCCGATCGCACTATGGTCCTGGGGTCGACTCAGTTACTAACAGAAATGAGTACCAGGATTATTTCCTGGGGGTGAAGGCGGCCGGTGCGTAAGGCTGACAACCTTACCACCATCCTGTGCCGTTGTCACGAAATCTGGGAACCTTAACTGCCTGGAACCCTCTGGGCCACTCCAGGCCTGTAACGGGACTGCTTTACCTTTTTTTTATTATGTGGCCTGCCCTATTTTAATTTCTCCTGTGTATGTATATGTGGCAGACAAACTGAACATTTATAATATCAGAGTCAATGCTAGACATTCCAAATAACTGCCTACGTCTGGTTTATAATATAAAGACCATTTTTGACAACTATTTTTTAAAAATTTCACAAGTGGGAAAAAATTATGACTGCCAATTTTTATGGCAGTTTGATACCAAAACGGGGTTTCCTTTAAATAAGAACATTACTTATGTGTAGAATGAACTGCTAAGGTTTCCGAAGATCATTACTGCCTTCATGTTCAGAATACAAAAGCGAATAATGCAAAAAAAAAATCCAGTGAGGTTTATTTTTACAACAGTGAAACTAAACAGGTTACGATGTGCTAGATACGCACCTCGGTTGAAATATGGCGTTACGTGCAGAATACGATAAAAGCAAGTGAAATAAGCAATTTAGAAGACTTAAGAAACAGAAAGGATCTCTGAACATAAAATGTGGAGATACCAACTGGATTTGACAGAATACGAGCGGGTGCTGATAAGTCATTAGCCCGACCTACTTCCCGATGTCGTAGGACGGAATCGATAGTGTCGTTGGAAAGAGGGATCTGTTCATGTGCCGAAATGCATGTCTTTCTTGTTACAGAGGCTGAAAGGAAGCATGTCAGGTGACACGGGCCATTTCAACAACACGGAGACGCACGCTGTCTTCAAGTTTTTTTTTTACAAGGCAAGACGCCGAAGGAAATTCACGCCATTCTGATAGAAACATTAGGGGAACATGCACCATCGTATGCCACCGTCAAAACTGGGTGGCCCAGTTTAAACGTGGTGATTTTTTCACCTGTGATGCGCCTCGTCCTAGACGAACGAAAACAGTGACCACCCCGGAGATTATTGACCAAATGCACGAGCTAATCTTGGAAGATCGCCGGATTTCGGTTAAATCAATAACTGGGCAACTGGACATCTCACGTTGGTGGGTTGGGTCCATAATTCATGAAGATCTGGACACGGGGAAGCTCTCCGCGAAGAGAGTCCCGAAATGCCTAAACGCGGATCAAAAATGTCAACAGTGCCAGTCGTCTGAGCAACTTTTGGAATTTTTTCGGCGCGATCCAAATGATTGCCTGTCGTGATTGGTGACCACGGAAGAAAGCTGGTTATATCACTATGACCCGGAGACAAAGCAACGATCAATGGAGTGGCGGCACCGCGGCTTACCCCGCACCCAAAACAATTCCGAGTGCAAAAATCCGCTGGAAAAGTTCTCGCCTCGATTTTTTGGGGGATCAGGACGGCATCCTCCTCATTGATTATCTTCCAAAGGGCCAAACTATCAATGCCGAGTATTACTCATCTCTGCTGGTGCAAGTGGAGTACATTTCGAAGGATAACGCCGCGGGAAGATCACCAAGGGGTCTTGTTCTTGTACGACAATGCTCCGGCTCACCCAGCACTTGCAACCCAGAAGTAACTGGCCTACCTGGGCTTCCAGTGTCTTGATGACTCATCCAATTCTCCGTCGGACTACCATCTGTTCCCTGGACTGAAAAATGAATTGAAATTTCGCCATTTTTCGTCCGACGCCTAGGTCATTGCTGCCGCGGAGACCTGGTTGTACGGACAATCTTCTGAATTTTTTTGAGTGGCTTGCAAAAGTTATAGCAACGGGCTAAGAAGTGTATTGGGGTTCCGGGGGAGTACGTTGAATAAATCCCGAGTTTGGTTGCCGTAGCTTGTTTTCTTCATTGTCGGGCTAAGGACTTATCAGCACCCCCTCGTGTAAGCAGAGTCCACAGACAGACTTCGGTAACATGGGCTCTGCATGTTAGAAATTTTACTGCAGTTACAATAACACATGTATTTTTTGGGGGGAAAAAAGAGTTTCAGGGCTATGTGATCTATTTTCAGGTGCCAAAGAGTGTACACAACAGTTTATTTCACCCCTGACACGTAATCAGTCGCACTACCAGGGCCACTTTCTTGAACTGAAACTTCTGACGGACGTACCCAGGGTAAAGGTGGACCAGTCACATGGTGTAACGCCTCCGATAATCGCAGGATCTTAGGAACAAACACACCACAATTTGACCCTTCACTGGTTTCGTCGTAAACGATTAACGAGTTAGAAAAAGAGTTCCGATTTTCACAAAGAACATCGCTTCCTTTTAAAGGAAACAACTTCTTACATAATGGAAGAATGTGTGGTTGAGTCGCATACTCATCTGTACGTGCTGCTAGCCTAGTTACATGACGGAGATTATGTAAAATTCTCTGTGAGCCAATTGGAGGATTATAAATCGAGTACCGAATTTTTATGGGGGGGGGGGGACACACTGAGATTCAGATGAAGATTTCGGAAAATTATATTAAAACTGAACTTGAGGTTTTGGTAATGTGGACTGGATCGAAATCATTTATGGTCGTATCCAATATCGAGCATACTCGTATGCAGTAACGAATCTTCAGGTGACATTAGTTCAGTAATTACGGGTTATCTATCTTATTGTTGCGCCGTGCATATCGTCGAATTGTTTAATTAGTATACCAACTGATGCACATACATAAAAATTCCACATTAAAACATTAAAATTGCTCCGACATGTTTCGATCCTAATATCATCAGGGAGTTACACTTTCCTCGCTAAGTCACTATTAAAATTAGTCACTGATTAATTTCGTTATGTAAACAGGGTGTTGTGGCAGCATGTCTTATTGTGTAAGGTTATGTTGTTGAGAGTGTCCGACTACGGGTGTGCGTCCTGTGCTTTGCTGCGTGATACTGGCCAGACATGCTGCCACAACACCCTGTTTACACAACGAAATTAATCAGTGACTAATTTTAATAGTGACTTTAGCGAGGAAAGTGTAACTCCCTGATAATGATCTTACGATCGAAACATGTCTTAGCAATTTTAATGTTTTAATGTGGAATTTTTATGTATGTGCATCAGTTGGTATACTAATTAAATAATACGAGTTATCTGTTGATCTTCCGTCTTCACAACACCATCTCAAACATGACACTGTAAAGTATCCTCCATTAACCTTAATCGATTTTAAGGCCTTAGTTAGAATAGTTATATCTTTATTTATATATGCTCTACTCTTGCTCTCAATATCATAAACTACATAGCGTAGAGTGACGAGAATAGTAAACAATAAACTGAAATTATGTTGAAGGACGCAATTGTCGTCTATTTGAGGCTGTTACCCCTAAATTTATCTGGAGCACTTGGAAGAAACCCAAGAAGACTCTTAGTCCAAGCAAGAGATACGGGCCAAAATTTGAACTTTGGACCATCCCAAAACACAGAAGAAGGCGTAACAGCCTAAGTCGCCACATGTGGTAGAGAAAGAAGAAACAGAAAACCCTGGGCAAAATTTTTAATAATGTGTGTCGAAGTAGCAAGGTTTAAGGTACATAACGTAGTCCGGAAGTAACACGTATCGCCGACACAAGTCTCGAGAAGTTGTTTGTAATTTAAAATAAGCAACACGTGTTCGAATTAAATTTACCAAATTGAACCGTCTTTACACAACATATAAATAACAGTATTTGTATGTTGTGTAAAGACGGTTCAATTCAATAAATTTGTTACAGGTACATAACAGGATGGAAACAGTCCAATTCAACACGTGTTCGGCCGACGCAAACAGCAAATACTTTAAAATACATATTTATCTTCAATCGTCACTAAGACTGTAGGCAAGTGCTAAGAGGCATGACACAAAACAAAATGAGTTAGAGATAAAACTTTATAACAGTACCACCGAAATTTTTGAGAACAATAAATGTCATGCATGAAGTGACGCAAGAAACCAGTAAGATGCAACAGTTTTGTTTATTAAGGAAAGAATTACACCCATGGGACAGCACGTTGCTGGAAGCACTGTCGCCTGCGTTTTGTAAACTTCTGAATGTCTTTTATAAAACTTAAAAACTGCCTCGCACCCTTTAGAAGTGATGAAGTAAGGAGAGAAAGCGTCTGTATTATTTTCTTTCAAAGCAGGGAAGAAATTCTTAATGAACATCCCAAAGATAAATGCGTATAAAGAAAGTTCCTTGTCCGCTGTCATATTCAAAATGTGCAGATATTTAACCAGCAGTTCTGTAATAAACGTCAGCGTTACAGCAGCTGCATAATGCTTCTGGTGTCTCTAATATGTACTGTACATCTCTTGGCTAGTATTTTAATTCCAGGAAAGACTGAGTGGCATTTTGAAAGTTCTAGGCTGAAAGCATGGACTAAGTTATGGAAGACAGGTATCATTTGCTTGGGAGATTTCTTTAAATAGAATGTTTGGACGAAACAAATTCTATACTTCCCACACACCACAATTCGTATGTAAAAATATGAACATACCAATACTTGTTACAACTTTCTTTTATTAACCAACCGAATTATTACCGTATACTAAGCTAGAAGAATCCTGCCCCCTAAATCATACCCTGTTCCTTTACAATGCACTTTAGTAATGTCCTCCCAAATTTTATCTACTCTTCGAGTTTCTCGACAACAAATTTACGCAGTTTATCATCACTATCGCGACTGCTACTTGGTTCACGCATCTCAGCAGCCTGAATTCCATCCGCCCAACAATATTTATTAGACAATTATGAAGTTAATTATTCCGCAATTTCCCCGGCCTCATCGAGTTCATCTGTAACACAGTCGTTGATAACCACGCACAGTTTGTACAAAATAATTAGGTTAAGTACGAAAAATATATTTCGTTTTCCAGTACTGATGATAATTGTTTTATGAGTGTATAATTACAAAGGGGAGTAACTAAATATTAATTTCAAATTACGGTTATTAAAAGAGACTGCAAATAAAACGGATGTAATTATTTGGGATAAAATTAATGTTGCTTCGTTTATACACGTTCGTTAATTCTGTTTGACCTTGACTATATGCAACATTTTGCGATCTTATCGAAAGGAAACATCCAATGTCATTATAGTTTTGTTACAAACTAAATTATTTTCAACTGAGAACTGAGTTCTATTTAACATCTGGACTTTAGAACCACAGATTCGTTTCCTGTTTTATGAAAAACACATGTATCAGAATATGACAAAAGGGCAACTCTCACCGTACAAAATCAGCTGTTGGGCAAACACTGTTCACTAGGCTTCATTCTCTCATTTGTCATAAGAAGCACGCCAGATGAAAGTAGAGAGGTTAATGACGAGTGCAAATAAGCTTTAAAATCAAGTAAAACACAAGCAATGCTAATTTAAAGATCTAATTTAACCTTAAATAGTTTGCGAAATCATAGGCGTTCAGAGCGTTAGATTTAATTCATTTTATTTTGTAATGAAATAACTGTTAATATGCCTTATGTTAATACACAATTACATGAACAGCTCACAAGAAACGATACAATGAATTACGTTAACTATAGGGTCAATGATGGAAGGAATACCGTACAAAAAGTAGCTACCTTAAAAGCTAATATTCTTGTCGCACCATAAATTCGATACACCACCCCCCCCCCCCAAAAAAAAACTATTCTTCCTACTACCTGATCAAGTCAAACCTTTCAAACAGTTACGTTATAAATTAATAAAAAGTGACATTTCGTCGTTATGCACATTTGTAAGATCAGGCCCAGTCAGGTTCATTTGTTTTTGAAACTATATGCAGTAGTTTGTCACAGCAGAAATACTCTACATAATATATACAGTTCTACAATATTCCATACTATTAACAGTCAGAAAATAGGTTTACAAGGCAAATACTGTATTCGGAGTTCTGTGTTTACAAGCATAATTACAACAGTTCAGATTTAATTGTGGCTTACTGCTACCCCACTACCTTTCCACATAGTCTTCACCACATCTGAGGTATTTATGACACCATGGAACAAGGTTTTCTACTCCCTATTTACAGAAGACAGTGTCTCGTGTTGTCGGCCACCGTGTTAGAAATGTTAGCACTTCAAGATCAAATTTAAATTCGTTGCTGCCAAGATTTTGCTTCAGAGCTGAACACAGAGAACAAGTGTTCGGCGCCAGATCAGGGTTGTATGTGTGACGTTCCAAGGCCCTTCAGCTATAAAATTATCTTCTGACCAATCATCGTACATAACCTAACATTTCTTTCCTTAAACATACATAGCGGGGAAATGCTTAATATTATTTATATATTTCCTTACAATAAAAAGTCTACAGTGAAAAGGCGATGTTGCTATGGGCGCCAAATCAAGAGTGGGTGCTCCTTTCATGAATAACGTTCCCTTGTAGCACCAAAGCCTGACACATGTTGCAATTTTATCCATTCCGAATCATTTGCTAAGTGTTACATAAGAAGGTCAAAGAAACAAAAAAAAAAGGGAGAGATCGCACTTACAAAATACAAATTATCGTTTGCAGCTAAATGTAAATATTATGTTTTCTCGAGAAAATAATTTTTTTTTGTATTCTTATTTGCCACACATTTCTGTCCTCCGCTTTCCTTCGGTTTACAAAGTACGTGATATTCAGTAGGGAATTCAAACTCTGTAGGAGTGCATGAAGGGACGGTACTCTGAAGTACATACTGAACTTTCGATATAAGACATAAAAAAGATAAGGACTATGTCCAGCTGTTCGCTGTGACTTCTGGTAAATGGCACCGATGAGCAATACAGTAACTGAAAACCTACGACAAGAAACTTCACCACGTGAAAACCTCAAATAACACCGGCTTCAGCTGGCTCAGCACAGAGTGTAGTGGTAGATACTTTTACTGCATTATAATAAGCAGTTGTATCCCACCAAAATGGGGTGGGGAACTTAGTAACTCCATTTTCAAGTAGTACACAAATTCATTAACATATCACTTAATATTATTACTGATAAATAATTTAAACTTTTTTGCGTCACAGAAAAATCAGTAAATTTGTACATCTAAACTTGAATTTGGAGAATCCTAGATATAGAACTGATAACTATAGATACGTATATATATCAGTTCTCTAACTTCTAGTCGCAAAACTTTCGTTACTGCTACCACCAATCAAATACACAAAGAATTCATGTGAAGAAGGTGAGTGAATGCGAATTAAAATTGAAATGAATTTTGAAACATCCGTTGTTTACAAAAACAGAAAAAAAAAGAAAGCTGTTTTGAAAAACAGAAGCCTATACACAGATATACAAGCATATTCTTAACATACTGACTGCAGATACTACGTTTAAAGGATTATTAAAATATAAACTATAGTTGAGTGTCCGCACTAGTTGCCCACTTCAGATCTCGTACACCACATGCTGTCTAGTCGCTGCCTAATGTCGTTTCAACACAAGAAGGCTAAGCGAAAAGCGGAAGCGTTGAGCAACAGCTAGAAAAAGAACTATACACCACTCCTGCCAATAAAAATACTTGCTTGCAAAAAACAAGACACTTTAAACAAACTTAGAGTGCAAGGCAGATGGAAAGTTTCGAAACTTTGAAAATAATTATATTATTTTCATGCTTTCAGTTGAGAACAGTCAATGTGAGACAGAATACGCAGAACATTCAAAGAGTTGCCGGAAGTCGCTGGTACGATTTACAGGAATTCACTGGTATAATGTGCAGGAATTGCTGCTGTTAATAAAGATATGTAAATTGACATCATTCTTCGCCTTAGGAATGCAGTCAGAAGGAAAAGTCCCGAAAAATGGCGAACCACCTGTTTGTTTCACCTTCACGACAATGCTCCAGCACTACAGTCGGTTTCGGTCAAGGATTTCTTAGTAAAGAACAATGTTACAGCACTGGAGCTTCCCCCACATTCCCCTGACCTGGCTCTAACTGCTTTTATATTTTTTCCTGACTGAAATCAGCATTGGTGGGACGATACGTTTGTGACGCTATTGACATAATTAAGAATGCGACAAAAAGCTGAAAAGGCTTTCCAAAATTGGCTTCCATGAATGAATCCAACAAATTTAGAGTCGCTGGCAGAAATGTATAATTGCAGAAATGGGCTATTTTGAGGGAAATGTAGATTAAATGATTGTACACTTTTGTATTGCTCAGAAAAAAGATTCCGAGAACATAGTTACCTCATATAATATCGGCAGGAGAATTCAACACAACACCATTGTACATTGTTGCAGGGAAAGATCGGATGAAATAGAGTTGGTAAATATTTCGGTTATATTTTAACCCTCACGCCCGTTATTTGCTTTTGCATGCCATCCTTATCCGTCCCCTTTCCTTCCGAACTCTGGTCTGTCTTAGAATAAAAGAGTAAAGTTAATGACACCTTCATTCTTCAGAAGGTACTGTCTCGAACACGCAGCTGCCACATGGGTAAGTACGTCACAATACACATTACCACAGAAATGGCGTTAGAACTACACAACACACACAGACAAGGATCAAACATCTCCTATTGTAGAATACGTACATTTCGTACCCTATTTTGATATTCAGAGGACCGTGAATCGTGATATATTCTTGTAATAAAACCAACGAGATGCACTAATTTATCAAATTTATTTTTGAAATGGAACTCTACGTGTTTCGGACAGTTTCTCTGTCCATCATCAGGAGTATAGTAATGTACACACAACAATAGGTATATGTCGTACAGGTAATGCTGACTGCTTGCTAGCGGGATCAGGATGTTCCATCCTGATCCCGCTAGCATAACCTGTATGACATATACCTATTGTTGTGTGTAAATTGCTAGACTCCTGATGATGGACAGAGGAACTGTCCGAAACATGTAGAGTTCTAATCCAAAAATAAATTTGAGAAATTAGTGAATCTCGTTGGTTTTACTATAAGAATATTTCGTACCCTAATAACCAACTAAAAGAGAACAAATATCCCTAAAAACGAATGAACGAAATTCGTACAAATTCGTACAAATTCGTACAAATTCGTACAAATCGCCACGCTCCAAACTGATGGGAACAGCTCCTTAAATAAATAAACTTCGGCGCCGAAGGCGAAGAAACTACAATCAGCGTGAGACTCAGTTTAATAAACAAGGAGTTACATCGCTTAGCGGAGTTTCTTCTTCACTTATCTGATAAGCAAGAGGGCAACGCCCAAAAACCTACCTTCGGAATCACTCTGCAAGGGGTGTCGTCCGATCAAAATGAGATGGAGGCGATAAAACCAGAGCGGAACAAGTTCGATCTACTGATGTATTACATACGGATAGGGCCATGCAATCTACTGCATTATGGGTTCTATTCCCAGCGGTACAATACAAATCCCGAATGGATGCGATGAAAGGTGATTACAATACGCTTTACAGTCTGTTATAATTCTACTACGTGTGCTTCGTAAGACATGTAATGCTCTAGAAATAAATTGAACTAATCCGCGATTTAAAGCACGTATCTTCATGGTACTGTAAACTAACTCCACGGAGCAAAGTCAGCCGATTAAAAGAAGAATTTCGCATTCCCATAAGTATACAGTGCTGTCAAAAGGAATACTTGCTGGCTAGACAATAGGAGCAGAAAAAAAGAGCTTACTTTCGCGTAACAGAACGTAGAAGCAGACGTACTGTGTTGGGACTGAAAGGTATACATATTCATACTCAGAAATTTAAAAAAAAATATTAAAAAATACACCCTACATGGTTTTAGACAACTCCTACAGATCTTCAGGAATACAGCCACTTTCAAAACCTATAGACCTAATATTAATACATTGTTAAGTGGGTCCCCTAACTCAACGTAAAGTCGTGTCCTCAGGTTGCAAACGAACGAGGTGGCTTCCAGAGAAGGAAGGTGTTCGGTCAGCTTAGATAAAGGCGCGGTTTCAACAGCCGGATTCCACTCCATGGAGTTGTTAAAGTACATTAACCAAAGTGCCGTCCAGCCTCGTCATATCGCTTTGCCTTTTCTTCCGCTTCTCCTTGTCTTACTCCTCCCCCTGATCCTCCTTTAATTCTTGTTTTTCTTGTCAATTCTGTTAAACTCCTTATTATAATTTGCCACCAAAAATGTCGTTGGGGTTCTTAAGTGTACGGGAGGTACGTACAGAAAGACGGTGTTTGCTCAAGAGTGGTAGTACACTCGGAAATATTTAGTGTTTTTTAATTCCCCTCTAATGTATTTCCAGAAACTAGCATTCCTTAGTATTCGAGTTTATATTTTATACAAAATCCCTTCGAAGCATTCACACTTTCACAACTATAAACTCTTCATCGATGCTGCATGTATTCATCTTTAAGTACATTATCATTAAAGAAAGAGCTATTTATTTCCAGTGGGATTTACCCTAAGAAACAAAACACAAAGTCCTATAAAACTGCTCAACGACAGACTCGCAGAGTTCCAATAAAACCAACGAAACAACGACAATGATTTACTGCTGCGTCTTCGTCCTCGGCATCATAAGTTCATCTTCCCGGAGGAAACGACAGCGATCCATGATGTGAAGACCAGTGCCAGATCGAAAACAAACACGCCCAGCCATCAATAAATATCCTCCTCTCTTATCTCCTGTCACAGAATTCACAAAACAGCAACTCACATCCTCACACATAATGTGCAATTATTGTACTTTCGATAAGCCAGCTCGCTGAAAGAAGATGTGCTCAGGTTGGTAACTGCGATTTATAGCAGGTGAGAAGCGATAAATATAAGCTCCTTAGCTCCAGCCATGATACAGGGCACGAATCCCCTTTTCCCATATGAATTTGTACATATTGCTTCCAGTATCTCACATAATATATTTATCAATCCAAGCGTATTTTGATAATAACATAAGGTTAAAGAACGGAATGTATGGAGAGGTTATAATAACAAATATGCCCTAACCAAACCACCTGAAACCTGTAATTCTACTACACGTGTGCACTCACAATTTCAATTCCTATACGACCGAATAAAGCTCCTTCCCTATACAAATGTATAGGAAAATAATTGGTGTTTGTACTGAAAATCAAAAGAAACCCCGCACAACATGTAAACAAAATAAAGGATATTTGATATACATTACATACACACACACATACATACATACATACATACATACATACATACATACATGCATTCATACATACATATATACACACCTACATTCATACATACATACATACATACAAGCATACGAGTACATACATACGTACAATACATACATACATACAAACATACATACATATATACACGCACACAGACACACACACACATAGGTACGTACATATATACGTACGTATATTACATTACATACAATTTAATACCAGTACTTTAAATGATTCATGTTTGTTGTTCATTTTAAATATATCGAAGGGATTCTGACACTACTATTTTCCTTGTCTGTACGATTTCCAGGTCCAAAATCTTCGCGGTACCTTACAACATTCCAGACTGGTTCAACCTCAACATATAGCAACTCTCTCACCCACCGACTTCTTCGAATCCCAAAACACCGTCAGGTAGCCCGTGCTTGCAACGTCTGACTATTTCCGGAAGCATCCGATTTCAATCTCATCCGGCCTAGGTTTATTGCGACTGTACAGCACTACATCTTCTCAGATATTCCGGACTAACAGCTTAGTGTTGTTTTACAAGTACACTAACACTTATTCACCCCTGTCCCTTCTACTTCACTGCACACAATTATTCCAATAGTTCATTCAGCGCAAAATAGTAATTATTTATGTTTAATACAGACTGCTTTGCTTTAAAATTGTAGTGGGTTATCATTTTAAACTAAATTTGTTGTATGTTAATATAGACATTGTTTATTTGTGGACCGTGTATTTACATGTGTCATATACGTACATACGCTTAAGACCTATTCATTTCCTTGTACAATAGTTTCATGGTTAGGCTCTGTCCTTTATGTCTCTCTTATATTTCTTCGTTCCTTCTGTGGTTGACAGAGCAGCGAGAAAGCCTCAGCTAGTTGGCCTGTAAGAACAAAACAAAAACAAACCTCCTGGCCCACAATTCGTCTCGCTTGTATATAGACCTTCAAGTAACGACAGAACATTTTACAAGTATTAGTCATCCAATTTTCTGAAACATGGCATGCTATTCTACCGACTTCCAGAGTCACGGAATGTAGCTTTAAATGGCAGTCTGAATGAGATATGTCCAGTCACAGGCCTCACAAAATAGCAACGAACCTGACAAGACTAGGTGAAGTCTACTTAAACTCAGTCACAACAATAAACTGTTATCCCTTCTGAACGTCGCTGTTTTAAAATAGAAAGTGTTTTGTTTTCTGCTGATAAGAGTTTAAAGAAAATACCCTTGTGAAACGGGTAAATTTACTAGCACTTCACGAGGTATAAAAATTTACTGTTCGGAGTATATATGTGACAGCTATGGAGACTTTCTCGTATGAAATACGCAAACGCGCTGTTGCGTTGCCACCTCTGGCCCGACTCACCGCTGCCACTGAGTTTCAAAAACGGACTCCCAATATACTGCTATCAGATTCCTACACTACTGCAACTAATAAGACTGTAGCATGCATACGTTAAGTACTGCTATTAAAACTGTCGCACAAATTGCGTGTTGTGATTGCAAGTTTCGTAAATGTTTGGCATTGTAATTACAAGTGTCGTAAATGTTTGGTATTGTAATTACAGGTGTCGTAAATGTTTGGTATTGTAATTACAGGTGTCGTAAATGTTTGGTACTGTAATTACAAGTGTCGTAAAATTTTGGTATTTTGATTACAAGCGCCGTCTAAGGTGGTACAATAACTACAACTGCCGTATATTTTGGGTATTTTTATTAGAAATGATGTATAATTTGTGCACTGTGATTATAAACGCCTTTCAAAGAAAATCAACAAAACTTTATCCCATAGAAATACACAAATTTTGTCTTAGTAAATTTTACGTGTTCCATGAAGTGAATGAGGCTACTGGATATACTGACTAAACATTTATTAGTTACATGTGTAACAAAAACCTCTTTCGAAATAGTTGAGTAAAACTAATGACCTAGCCAGTAAGAAAGTATTAAACTAAGCAAATGCAATGGAGTTAAAACTATTGGGCAATAGCTATAAGGAGCAAACTTTAGTGCAGAGTATGGGGGAAAAAACAGAAAAAATTACTGTAGGGAGACACAGCAAAATCAGTAGTGTAATGAAGTAGCAGTACAATATTAAAAATTTTATATTTTTTTATATTTGTAGCTACGTGCATCGTAATTCAAAGTTAAAATACCTAATGGAAGGAAGCAAGCGGTATTATGCAGTATCGGATTTACGTAATGTAAGAAAATAATTCTGAACTGACTGATTGATTTATCCATCGATCAATCGATCTATCAATCACTCTCTCGTTTATTTAATCTTCAGAATTTGTTTACTTATTTATTCATTGGCCGATTACTGATTGATTGGATTTATTATTTGATTGACTGAAATATTTGAACCAGCTCCAGGAAGCAGAATGATTCACTCAGCAAAGTGAATGATTATAGGCTAATCACTACATTTAGATCTTCGACGAAAGCACGGAAAATTCGCCACCTTATTCAGACCGAAAATACAACCCCATGCTTCCTTAGCCTCGTCAGCACATAGAGGAGGCTAATCAGCTTCAAGAACCGGTATCAGACCCCCAGTCACATCGTTCGAGGAGACGAGAAATTATTTGACCCCGTCAGGAACCCAAGACCAATAGCCGAGTTATTAGCCAGTAATTGTAAAGACTGAGCTCTCCTGATACGATGTCTACATCTATAAGATAACAGAGAGAATGCATACTTTTTGACATATTAGATATAAGCATTACAAAGTGGATTTTATAGCTGCTTTTCTTATGCAAAACGCCGTCCTCTCATAACTGACCCAGTGCATAATCCGACTTTCATTCACCTTCCTGTTTACTGCCATATTAAAGCTGAAATCTCTCAGACCGGCTGTCAAGATTGTAAATCGGAAATGACGTCTCGTTCTGCTTTATGAAAGGGATTACATTACAGAAAAATAAAACGGTATTTCGGGGACAGAAATGCGGATTATATAAATAGAAAAAAGAGTTTATTCGTGTTATTACCCAAGAGGTATAAGAACGTATATCCACAGAGACGCTGACAAAAGAAAAATGGACATTTTTATAACCAAAAAGCAACAAACAAAGACACAGTTAACACAGTATACGATCACCGTTACGTGAGTATACAATGTGGCAGAGCTTTCAGAAAACGTGTTATCGTAATAAAAACTGTGCAACATGAAATTATGGTTTGGTACTATTTTGTTTAGAAGAATTGTGTGGAGTATACTTAGTAATGGACGCAACGTTGCAATATTTTATTCTTATATATAGGTATGCAACAGTGGAATACATGATTATTTCTGTTAAGCCCTAATTTCTGACGGTGGGCCTGCTAAGTGCACACTTGATGCAGAAGAGAGAAAATTGGTCGACAAATATCACTGCCATTTTTACTTCTGCCTTCTTTTACTCCTTTCTGACGCTTCGTTTCTTTATATCTTAGTTTCTTTCTCCATATCGTCTATTATCCCTACCTGAGTTTCCTGCATTCCTTATGCAACATCTAATTTATTTAATCAAGCCCAGCCAAGTATATATCGGGTGTTACCACAATTGGCGTACTTGTCGGATACACCAATCATGGTGCAATGTAAAAGAAGCTGTTTCCACGACTGGTTTATTTGATACTCGTACCAGGGTATATTTGTCAAAACTTCGCCCCTGGTCATTGTGATAGCGTCCCCATGACCACTCTGCTTCGGGTGTTCCCACAATTGGCGTACTTGTCCGATACACCAATCATGGTGCAATGTAAAAGAAGCTGTTTCCACGACTGGTTTATTTGATACCCGTACGAGGGTATATTTGTCAAAACTTCGCCCCTGGTCATTGTGATAGCGTCCCCATGACCACTCTGCTTATCGAATGATAGACTGTTCACACATACAAGGAACTTATCTAACTGTCCAGTACACACAAATCATAGGAACGCAAAAACTGGTCACGACTTGATAAATAAACAACTATTAGTCAATCCTTTATCTTATGTCACAGTCACCGACAGTCGATGGAATCAAACAACTGGCCATTATCTGTACAAGTGCAACATTCCCACGACGTGGCAAGCATAGGCCAATGACGAATGTTTGTCAAGTACGCTGGGGAACGCGGCATTACAGTACACGTATATTGGATACGTTCTTATAAATGAGATGTGAAGCACAAGCAGTTTATGGTGTCACGTTATTTATGAACTACGTTTATTTGACGACGTCATCAGTAATTTGAAATGTACAGAGTGCGCAAGTATCATGACATAGGTAGTAGGAAATAGCAAAGAAGGTAGAAAGAAGACGTCGTTGCGTAATTTAAAATATTATACCGGCATTTTCATACGAACAGATGAATACCATAAAAAAATCTCCAAACTACGACACAGTAGGATTGGCGCCAGAGACAACGTTCTCGTTTTTAGGGTACTGTAATAGAAGAATCCGTTGTTCCTACCGTTATAACATTCGACTGCAAAATATGACGCAATAGTCCAGTCTGTGTCTGTCTGTCCGTCTGCCCAGCGATATCATTGTAGGCACTGTGTACAGGATAGCAATTGCACGCTAATTTTCAAACTTGCAGCTTGAATTCACGCAACGAGCATTATGTAGTCCACCCATCCAACAACAACGCCATTTGGGTTGCAGAACGTTCCAGGGTATTTGCAGTAGCTTACCCCATCACTCCGCCTACTTGTGATACATAACACATGTACGTACCGACGCTGCAGTTCATTACAGTATCGCTGTATGTACATTCACAGATTCCAGAGCGAATCGAATTCTGTCAAGCTAACATACCGTTAAAAAAAAAAGGTCAGAAAAATTCGCTATTTAGGCACGCGTAAGTGAGTAAGTACTGCCAGTGGAAATTCGGTGCTTGCAATACTTCTAGCACACGAATATTTGTAAGATTATCAGATTAGTTTAAAAAACCATTAGTTCTCATCTTTTCTAATGAGGCAGTAAAATTAAATATTATTTATTACCAATGGTCAAATTATTATTATTATTATTATTGTCATCAGTATAATTAATTTATGCTTTTTACTGAAGCAATTCTTAGTACTCGTAATACACATTACAAATCATATAAAAACTTTGAATAAGAAAGTTTAGGAATGAATCTTTTCTGTATCCTTATCCGGACAAATCCAGTCCGTGTCCTTCCATCCTTCTTCTTTACGATCCACGATAATATCATCCACCCATCTACATCTGTATGCTAAAAGTGACCTTTTATCTTCAGGCTTCCCCACCAAATCCCTATACGTATCTCTCCTCTCCCCCACTCGTGCCATACGCTCCGCCCTTCTTATGCTATTTGTTTAATAATCCGGATATTACCTGGTGAGGAGAAAAACTAATGCGCAGTTTCCTCCCGTTTCTCGCTACCTCGTCCCTCTCAGATAACACTATATTCCTCAGAACCCTATTCTCGAAAACCCTCAGCCTATATCCTTCCCTCAGTATGAAGAACCGAGTTTCACACACACGTATAAAACAACAGATAAAATTAGAGTTATTCACATTTCAAGCTTTATATTTTGGATAGCAAAAGCAAAACAAAATATAATGGACCAAATGAAAGCAGGCATTCCCTAGAGTTCAAATTGCTCGAATTTCTTCATGAAAGAAATTTTAATTCTTTAGAGTTAGAGGTTATAAACCTGTCGTAAGACAGACTACAAAATGAATGAATGAATAAATAAATAAATAAATAAATAAAAGCTGTTTCCAAATATTTGAAATTTTGTCACACTTTCAAAGGTGCGTATGTTTATATTGTGACGTTGTCCTCCATTCTATTCAAAAGACATGAACACATACTTAGCTTCCTCGGCATTTCCTTTCTATGCTAATCACTGCACTAGCAATTAAAACGATGTTTTTTCTTTTCTTTACAGTATGTGTGATTATTAGGTTCCATACTGGACATTTTCTTCCCACAAAAGAAAGGGATAAGCAAACGGAGATAGGTCCGTATGCTGTACAAAAAATGTGTTCTATACGATCTAGATGCGACTGGAATTCTGATGCTGTAAAGGTTTTAAATATGGTTTTGTCTCTCTGAGTTATGCTTTGCGTTAATTAAAACCAGGATATCCCATGGGACTAAGACTATTCCGACATATGTGCTTGTCCTTAGTTCCTTTTAGACTTCTGCACGTACAGTGGATGCAGTGACGTCACATCGTAATGAACTTTTAAGGTGCAATTGTCCTCACGATATCCCGAGCTCTTTGTCGCCAAGCGTTTCAAAGACTCCAGTAAACTTTATAGAACTTTTAATTAATTTTTCGTTAAACTAAGTATGTAAGGATTTTCTCTGTTCTTCCCGTTGCAAAACAAATATTTAACGAAGATTAGTAAAGTCGTTTTAAGAAGTAACGTAATTTAAAGACGACTAAAATTCTAAAAGAAAGTACGTTAGTTCTGTTCACGCCGATAAAAGGTTTTAAAATTATATTAAATCCAAAGAGCTACGTCATAATTCTGTAATTAATTTTTTTTCTCAACTATTCAATTGCCATATCAAACACTGATAAAAAAAAAGACCACCGCAAAAAAAATTCAGACCTTTATCCGTAAGATATTAAATCGAAAGCCGGAAGGCTATAATTACATGAAGTGTAAGAGAATTCAAATTTTTGCTTTGACAGTCAATTCATGAGTCTTGAAATCAACATGGATCCCCAGAAGCAACACTATAGATGTATTTTAGCTTATAATATTCGAATTGTTGAGCGCTTCCATTATTTATGTTAGTTTCGGTACATTTGTGAATAAAATGCTACATTTGGAAATTCCGTGAAACCTGTTAGGTCTAGGCAGCGTTGTCAACTTCCGCTAAGGCTTACAGAAAGTTCTAATCTTAAAAAGACGTAGGGTCGAAATTAATTAAATGTTACTTCAACTGTTTATGTACGTCAGCAGCTTCTTTCAGTGTAAAATCTTGGGCACAAAGGAATTAGATACACAGAAAGTTCCTTTCGACCAAGAGAGATCGAGTTCACACACTCACAAAAACTATACATGCGCGGATATATACAGCAAAAAACGTGTCGTTTTTTTTATTTAAACGTCTCTCAAAATATGCTGAAATAAAATAAAAGTCTTGCACAATTATTCAAGAAATTATATATACCTTCGATACATTCAGAAAATATAATATATCGTACACGTAAAAAGACGTAAATCACACGCCTCTTCTGCTTTATACCACCGTGGCGCCCGATGGTAATCGCTGTGTGCATTAAATTGTTCCCAAGAAAGAAGCAGCGGTGGACCTTGGTGGATGCACGAGGGGGTGCTGTTAAGTCCTTAGCCCGATCAGGAAGGGAACAAGCTACAGCGATCAAACTCGGGATTTATTCAACATACTCCCCCATGAAGCTCAATACACCTCTTAGCCTCTTGCTCTAACTTTTGCAAGCCACTCAAAAAAAATCAGAAAGTTGTCCGTACAACCAGGTCTCCGCGGCAGCAATGACATCCGCGTCGGACGAAAAATAGCGAACTTTCAATTGCTTTTTTCAGTCTAAGGAACAGGTGGTAGTCCGACGGGGGCAGATCCGGAGAATAGGGTGGGTGATCAAGATACTGGAAGCCCAGGTAGGCCAGTTTCTTCCGGGTTGCAAGTGCCTGGTGAGGCAGGGAATTGTTATGCAAGAACAAGACCCCCTTCATGATCTTCCCGCGGCGTTTTCCTTTCGAAATGTCCTTCAATTGTACCAGCAGAGATAAGTAATACTCGGCGTTGATAGTTTGGCCTTTTGGAAGATAATCAATGTAGAGGATGGAGTCTTGGTACCAAAAAATCGAGGCGAGAACTTTTCCAGCAGATTTTTGCATTTGGAATTTTTTGGGGTGGGGTGAGCCGCTGTGCCGCCACTCCATTCATTGTTGCTTTGTCTCCGGGTTATAGTGATATAACCAGGTTTCGTCCATGGTCACCAATCGCAACAGGAAATCATTTGGATCGCGCCGAATAAATTCCAAAATTGATTAGACGACTGGCACTGTTGACGTTTTTGATCTGCGTTCAGGCATTTCGGGACCCTCTTCGTGGAGAGCTTCCCGCACGTCCAAATCTTCATGAATGATGGACCCAACCCGCTCACGTGAGATGCCCAGTTGCTCAACTATTGATTTAGCCAAAATCCGGCGATCTTCCAAGATTAGCTCGTGAATTTGATCAATAAACTCCCGGTTGATCACTGTTTTGGGTCGTGCAGGACGATACACATCACAGGTGGAAAAATCATCACGTTTAAACTGGGGCACTCGGTTTTTGACGGTGGCATACGATGGAGTATGTTCCCATAATGTTTCTGTCAGAATTGCGTGAATTTCCTTCGGCGCCTTGCCTTGCAAAAAAAAACTTGATGCCAGCTTGCGTCTCCATGTTGTTGAAATGGCGCGCGTCGCCTGACATGTTTCCTTTCAACCTCTGTAACAAGAAAAGACTTGCAATTCGGCACATGAACAGACCCTCTTTCCAACGACACTATCGATTCCATCCTGCGACATCGGAAAGTAGGTCGGGCTAAGGACTTATCAGCACCACCTCGTATAAACTATGAGCAAGAAAGGAAATGTACATATAACGTACAAAGTAACATTTAATACTGTTCAGGCACTTGCATCCTACAAACTCAGATGGTCATACCGTTTAATCTAGTACGGTAACACCTTTCGTAATTGTTTACATTTGCATATGTCTGCGTTGATCTTGTACATGTTTCTATGTATATAAATCAGATGTACATAACTTTCAACCGCGGTAGCACAGTGGTTAAGATGCTGTGCTACAAATCGGAAGGTCGCTGGTTCGATCGCAGCCGGTGTCAGTGGATTTTCCATTGACATAAAATCCTTCCGATCGCACTACGGCCCTGGGGTCGACTCAGCCTCTAACAGAAATGAGTACCAGGAGTATTTCTTGGGGGTAAAGGCGGCCGGTGCGTAAGGCTGACAACCTACCACTATCCTGTGCCGTTGTCGCGAACTCTGGGAACCTTAACTTCCTGGAACCCTTTGGGCCCCTCCGGGCCTGTAACGGGACTACTTTTCACATCAGCTTCAAAACGCGTCACGTAATTTTGATGTTTGTCGTCACGTTGTCTTATCTACAACTGTACACACAAATTTATTATCATTAAAATATTAGGCAAATAAAGTCATAGCTACATGTTTCGACTATGTTAAGTCTTCTTCAGGCTACATTCATATGTACAAAAATGTAAACGGAAAATACTTAAGTTATAAAATTATTACTAATCAAGTAACATAAGTTTAGGAAACTTTAGGGTATTTCCATCCTTCGTATGCCGGCCTGCTGATTAGATGTCTGTATGCTAATGGAAAGTTCTGCAAACGGCTGTTTGGCCATAGAATCTTCGGTCTTTCTGCATTTTCAAACAAACCGCTCCCAATTTCGCAGCTGCTACTGCATGCTACTCATACAAACCTCAAAACTTCAGTTTATCAAAATTAAATCCCTTGTTGTTAAAGAACAACAAATCAATTTTCTAAACTATGCAGGTTAACACTAACCAGTAAATCAAAAGTCAGCGTCCCTTATATCAAGGCACCAGTTCATTTTACTGCTATCAGAAAGATGAGCCATTGAAATCTGGGAATCTCATATCAAAGTGTTGCTCCTTCTTCCTCCCTGTTCTTCCCTAAATAAATGTCTCTTGCTCTTTCATGACGTTTCCCTGCGTCTACTTTTTAATTGTCTCGTATATCTCTCTTTTCTTCGTCCGTCTGAGAAGGATCAATGTGCATTTTCGTATGTCTCCCAAAGTATGTTGGTCGATCCTTAACCCCAAACAACAATTCGCCCGTTGTGTTGTCAGATGTACGTATTATGATTCAGAAAGCTGATACTCTTGCCGAAGAAGACCAAATTCAAATTTCAGTTGGAAAGGGTATGTAGTTAAAAACAGCGATGTCAATTAAGATGTATTTAATGGCTATACTAGACAACTACATGTTTCGACCTTTACTGGCCATCTTCAGGTTGTCTTCAAGAGAACTTACACACACGTAACAGGGATGACACACTTCCAAGATCCAAATTTCAGTTACCTGTGGAGTCTAAGGAAGATAAAATCTAATGCTGTGTAAGACATAGAGGCTGGGCATTGCACAGTCATACAGTAAAATATATATGAAGCTAAATAATTTGTGGAAGATTATAGACGATTCAGGAATAAGTACTCTACTTGTGCGTGAATCATATACTCTCAGGGTTCCCAATACCCATGTTCAACAACCGCAACACAAAACTGGATCTTACGACGTCGTAAAACACAAGGCACTCTATATGTCGTATCCCGTTTCACGCTGCTGTTACAACTCTTAAATTTCATAAAACGGTATATTCCGTGGCTAACAAATTAATAATTCCAGGTGTTCTTTAATACACAAAGCATCATGAGCATATGAGGGTTCATTTCGGACAAAATTCATACCTTGTAATCAGAAGTTTCAAGTACTTTATTCCCTAAAGACCACATAGTGAAGGAACATGTTTCATTTTCACCTGCAGGTAACAGTGGCTTTAAAAGCAGTAAAACAGGTTGTAACTGCACTTGCGAGCAGCCTGCTGCCCTGACAGAAGGCGCGAATACCAACGTGGTAATGCCAGATTTCCATTGCAGGTAACAGAAAATTAATTAACACGCTCCAGACCCAAGCAATTAACAACAGAGGACATATCAGTGTTGTAGGTAAATTAAAATTTACTCATTTTTATTTCAGGAACTGGGTAACATGACTTCCATATTGAAGTGTACAAGAAAGAAAGGTGACAATACGGTCTGTCTACCAGGCTAAACACGTGATTAAATTCCAAACCTTTGTACTGGTTGTATTAAAATTTTTGTACAGAATATGTGCCTATATGAAATACACTATTAAGTTTCAAAAAATAAACTTGTTAAGGAGATAAAAATGTTCAAATTAAATCCATAAATAAGTTAAGAAAGATTCAGAGTCCTACTTCCAGCCTGATGTTGCAGACAAAAGGATTCTCTGCACCGTCAGTACAGTTCTACCAGACTAAACAGCATCACATCTCCGAGGAACGCTATCTTCAAGTTAAGATTAAATTATGGGAATCCTTGCTATCATTCAGTCCACAAAGTGTTCATCTCCCTCTCTCTAATCTCAACACGGTAATTCATATTGCAACGAGTCTCCATAATAATGTAATGCTGTTGACCTATATGTAGCTGTCAACGACAATATAAAGCAGTTCAGTGTTGCATGGAAACGCAAAAACGGGGTACCGTTTCCACTGTTGTCGAGCTATGACATATTTCGTACTGTTGTCATCACTATGTAAAGGTAAAGCAGTCCCGTTAAAGGCCTGGAGTGGCCCACAGGGTTATAGGAAGTTAAGGT
>Ga0136643_10002017_pt1 | contig 25746 bp, 16 predicted proteins | sample TergutLab28metaG_FD_96883 | JGI IMG/M metagenome (GOLD analysis project Ga0136643, IMG submission 96883) | Labiotermes labralis P1 segment gut microbial communities from Petit-Saut dam, French Guiana - Lab288 P1 (version 3) (version 3) | ecosystem: Host-associated > Arthropoda: Insects >... | reverse complement strand
GGCAGCCCCCTAGTCAGGGGTTCTGGAGGCAGCTGTAATTTGGTACAAGAAATTTCATTTCATATAGTAAAATTTTCTTAATTTTTGGTACTTTAAGACTATTTATGATGACAACCAATTTATCTGTCATTGCTAATGTAAAACAATTGCAAACCTCGTAGTTTTAGAATTTTACTGCCCTTTTTCCGAACATCTTGGGGTGTTGGCGTCCTAAATTCAGCAATTTTTAACAGTTTTCAAATCGGGTTGAGTTAGGCACGATTTTGGAGGGCCTTCGGAATTTCGGGGGGGGGGGAACCTCCCAAACCACCCCCCTCGGTACGCCACTGCTACAAACTGTATTTTTACGATTAAGTGCGACTTCGTGTTATATTAATCATTAATGCAATAAATTATTTTCGACACCTGACGGTCTACCCAACCAATCATCAGGTCTCCACTGCACGAGAAACATTGTTACGGACAATCCTTAAAGAGAGATTAAGCACAGAAACATTCAGAGGTTCTGGCAACGGGGCAGCTCCGTTCCACAATCGTCAAATACTAAATCCCTATCGTAAATTAAGTTTTATATAAACGTTGTTAGCTTTCGGCCTACAAAGACGTGTTGTTATCTAATCAGATTAAGTAAACACATAATAAAGTTCGGAACCGTCGTCAGCTTAAACGCAGACTTTATCAAAACAATGTAAGTGCCTAGAACGGCAATTTGTGTCGGAACTCTCTTGTGTCTGCCGTCCAACCACAACCATATTGTGATCAGAAAAGAAATGTTTCCTGTTGGTCTGACACCCAAAATTCCACAGCGTCTAAAACGACGTAACCTAACCTAACCTAACAACCCACAATGTCTTCTGTAACACAGCATTCTCAGCCCGTTACATTTACCATGTCGTGTTCGTTTACGCAATGACACGGGCAATGTCAAACACACAGCAACGCTGTAAACAAGCGGTGACAGTCCCTGTAATTGGAATAATCAATGCTAATTCTAGCACTTCATACTGAAACACAACATCGCCACAGCCTCATACTGCTGCAATTGCATGACAGGTCTTGTTCACCATCGATTTAACGGAATAACAGGGGCGCAGCGGTGAACGTTAATGCCAAATATACGTTAAACAAAATGGCGATACACACCATTCGTGGCCTGTTAACGAGCATATTCAGTCTTTTCTTTGTTTACTACCACCTTTAGAGGCCACGGCTGCTCACTCTACTAACTTTTTTACGCAGGAACGTTAAAAAAAATTAAAAACGTATTTTGAAAACAAACTGCATGCGCTGTCTCACTCGACGCGGTTTGGTACTGTACAAATGGGAACCCATCACCCGTTGTATCCGAAGTCTGTTACATGCAGGTTTTACTGCACACTTTTATAAACCCCACAACATGGAATGAAAATTTGAGCAAAATTCCCTCTAAAGGAGAAACTGTTTAATGAGGAGACGTAAAATAAAACCATATGCCAAGGTCTTCCAAGGTCAGGTCTCTTCAAATTTTCTCACCAAACTCACGAACGAACGTCTTCTGGGCCACGTGTGACACAACAGTAATGCATATTATAACGGATATTTGGGAAATTGGTTGAGACAGTGGGATGGTGGGCAGAACTGGCTGAGGATTGCTGCGGCGCCAACCTTCAGTCCCCATCACCACAGCGTTAGTTAATAATAATCACTGACATCATAATTAGCATGTTCACAAAATGTATTTCACCAAGAGACACATATTTAGTATTTTATTAAAAAAAAGGGGGGCATACATATGCAAAAGCAACACCTAACCATACATGTTAACATACCTTCACATTTAGTTATAGGGTTACCACTTCTTTCCTTCCTGACAGCTATGAACTTAAAATACTCTATTAATCTAAATGGCCTTTGGGATGGTCATATGTTGAGCTCCTACAACAGAACCTTATAAAATTTCACTTGATGGATGTCACCCCATTGTGCTTGGAATGATCAACAAATAATTAGGTAAGTCACTATATACTTCTGCCTACTACGTGCAAGCTACAAGTTTCAGTCTTGTCAGACCACCATCATGCCTGTACATAAAAACTTAAAATAAAACTCAGTGTATAAATGTACCTATTATAACACCTATTTATGTGAGATCTCACATTAAATGTTATTTATAATGTTAATTACTGTACTATGCCTTTGTAGTAGCTTAATCCATAAAAGTTGTGTTTGTTATATTCTAATTATCTCTTTTAAAATACTGACTACTGGGCAAAATTTTATCAGATACCTTAAAGTCCAATTTATTATATTGGGTTTTACATTGAAATCTATAAAATTCAAAGTTTTAAAGCATGTATAATGTGTAAATGTTCTTCCACCATTACACTTACACTGTAATAACATGATGTGCTGTTTATACATGTTGCCGATTCATTAACATTTATATCTAAGAAAAACAGCACATCATCTGTGAATATATGATGGAAGAGCATTTACACCTTACACACACTTGAAAACTTAGAACTCCATAACTTTCAAACCTAAAACTCAACGTAATCAACTGGACTTTAATGCACCTGATAACAATGTTGACTTCAACAGGAGTTATTGTAAAAGATATGAGATTATAACAAACAAAATTTTTAACAATTAAGCTACTATGAAAATATTTTACTATTCATAAAAACTGCAAAAAACATGTAATTTGATATCTCACAACAACAGATATATGAGCACCTTTAGACTTTCCATTTTAAGTTTTTATATACAAGCCTGATGACATTCTGGCAAGACTGAAACTTGTAATGTGCTGGAAGAACAACAAATATATAGCTGTGTAAGATGGTGACTTACCTAATTATTTGTTGCTTCTAAAATTTGTTGTCTTTATTGTGTATGTACAAATCCTGCATGCCACGTCACCTGGGTAACAAACCTCTGTATGGTGACACCCAACACATGGGTCCTCAGTATGCAACATATTTCATGTCACTCTTCTGGTACCTACAATTATCAAGTGGCTCCTACATTATTTTAAAATTTGTGGGTACCTCAACTTTATTAAAATGACCAGCCACGTAAGATCATTCCATACATAAACAAACACAGAAGGGATCACTTTCTTTCTTTACATGTGATTGTTTGTCATGTGGTACAGATGGAGCAATGATACGGAAGTCAAAGACAGTATCATGAACATAGCCACATCATGTGGTTTTGGTTACTTCAGACATCACAGTTTCTAAGGAAAAGACACAGGTTCTGTGAAAATTGGCAAGTGGCTGAAGTACTGCTTATGCAGCACATACAGTGCCAATTGTACAAAGAAGTACAAGGCAGACATTATAGATCAAATGTGAATAGTAATGTGGAAGTCAGTCAGTGTCATGTTACCCTCTTAATCTCTACTTTAGCACAGCAAGAATTTCCAGTACCAATGTCATTTGCAAAACAGAAATCTCTGCAATGTCACAGTTGTACTAGAATATTACTGCGAAAAAAAATCAGTGTTTGTGTCTTAATTATTTATTCTTCATCTATTTAGAGCCTTTCATAACTCAGACTACACAGGCTAGAATTAAATAACAAAGAACAATCAATAAACTATAAAGGGAGTAGAATAAAGTGCCCATGGCCTAATTTGAGGGCCACAATGACCTACACTGAGAATCACTGAAGAAAACCATGAACAACTTCAACAAGTTTGAGATTTGAGGTTCTCACAGCAGTACTGATGAAGATTCCAGTCCTCTAAGATATACCACATAGACTGATAGTGAAAAGTTACATTGTGGAGGAGCTTACTGCCTCCAAGAATAGCAACATGGACAACCCTGAAGATGGAAGCAGTAGGCTCCTCCAAAACATCTGGACCTACATACGTATCTACACTCTGTCTTACCCCAGCTGACTACAATCCTCAGCTTGGGTGAGGAGTCTCCGAGCCCACATTTGGATGTGAGACCCAACTATGAAACAAGAATGCTATCCACTCAGTCACATTTGCGATACTGCTTGTGTCAGTGTGAACTAAATGTTATACTTAAATGGACCCCTCTCTCCCAGGGAGTTTGCCCAAGCTTAATTTTAACAATCTGCTTTGGATTTGTACGAATTCTGAAAAGTCTTACGACATGTAAGTTGGGCCTACATGAGTAACTACATTTGGTTTTGGTGTTGGGAAGTGAATGGACTGAGCTGGAATTTAACATTTGTACCAAATATCACCATATTTCACTGATTACCCCACAAAACATAAGACAAAAAACAAGCCAAATTGTAAACTTCACACTCTGCAACCAACTTTCACAGATATACTGCAAGCCTCACACTGCCTCTGCTTTGTTAGCAAAACTTGCTTATTGTACACAGCACATACAGAGTGTTCCTACAATGCCTGCACAAACTTCAAGAGAGACTTCTTCACATCAAAGCAAAGAAAGAAGTCCATATAACTATGTGTCCAGAAATGAGTGGTTTTTGAATGAAACAGAAACCCTAACTACGTAATATTTCCCTAGAATTGACACAATGCATTCACAACACATGTTCCAAATTTAATAACTGTTGAATCTTTGTTGTTTATCAAGTCACAATTCACAACAATGCTCCAAATGTCCTTCACCTGAATCAATGAACCTATGCATCCACTGATCAAGAAATGTCACACCATTTCAAAGGTCCCAGAGCAGTTCTGAAGGGTTTTATAGGCCTTAAGAATGCAATGGTGAAGAGTCTCTTCTATTTTCATTTGGAGTTAGGGTTTTTAAGTGACAACACAGACCAAAAAAAAAAAACTGAAGGACTGAGGTCAACATGTTGTTGGGAAGACAAGTTCAAGAGTTCCAGACATATACTGATATACAATTTTTTCTTGTTTTGGTATAGGGAACTCAATCCTGAAGTCTGTTCAACCATTTCAGATACACTCTGTTTCATGACTGAGTTACAATAAAATATACAGATACACATTGATTCATCCCTGAAATCTGCAGAAATCCAAAGAACTTATTTTTTTCATGCAATGCTAAGAAATGCTTATCATAAAAGCACAGACCTATGTCAGAAACATTAAAAGGTGGGATTTCTGGCTTCGGCTGCAGGTTCGATGCGGTCTTCACTCTTCTGGGTTGCTATGTAGCTTATGTTGGTAGCTGTTTTACCAACAGTTTGTCCTGAAACGTCGGTAAACAACTAACAACTTACACTGCATAACCACCTACAAGAGCAAAGTCCACACTGTTAAAAACTTGGCACAACCGTAAGGCATTATTTAAAATCAGGAACCTCAACTTTAACAATACGTAATCTAGTTCATTTACCTCATATATTACTTCAGTAATACACCCCAAAAGTGCTTGAAAAATATGCAATCAACTAACAAAGGCTCCAGATGTGGTAAAATACTGTAAACAAACATGGTCCATGTTTCAAGGCAAGTTCTGTACATCCAGCCCAGTTATCAACAAAAACAAGAAAGTGATGTCTCAGTCATTTCAGTTAACTGTTACAGGCAAAACGTATCTTATTTAAACATAGCAAACAAATTATAAACGAATATGGTCCGGCGGTGTTTAAGTTCTTACTATGCTATGCGCATCTGCCCTGCCTGCAATAGCAACAATAACTCCTGCAATGGTAAAGGTAAATTGTGAGAAACATATCCATAATATTCAACCTTTCATTCCTACAATGTAAAACAATCCGCGTTACCCTTCACGATGTGGAAATCAATTTCATAAACCCTTCCTTCACAATATGCGAAAGTAATAAACCTCCAGGCAGGGTAAATCGGCATCAGTATAAGATTTATATGCTTTCTAGGTACACTGTTCACCGGCAAAATAAATTACTACAAAATACTTAGAATTTAAACTAAAACTCAGCAGTTAAAAATCTGTACTGGGAAGTACAGACGGTAAGTCAAATACAAATCGAAGAAAACAACACACAAGAAGAAATGGAACTTTAACATTTTGATCTGCCACTCACCGTATGGTTAACGCCCCACATAAAAACAGACAAAAGAGGCTCATTTGCACGAAACAGTTTTACTTTTTGGTGTTTCACACGAAAATGTTTCTTTTTTAGTTTACTCAGTCCACCTTGAACTTGAGTAACACTCATGGCGGTCCTCTTCGAAGTACCTTTCGCAAGTTAGTCCTTCACGCTAAATAAACACTATCGGCCCATGCTCGTTACATAAAACAGCTAGAATTAGTTACCGCGTTACAAACATCAATAAATTAAAACGTTCAATGCTGTACAGTCACACTAAACTCGGCTACTTTGACACTAGAAAGATACTATAACCTTCCATGAATCAAAACAAACTACATTGACTGCTATAAGTGGAAACGAGAATCCCATCCAGTATGTGGCTTCAGTAGCGCAACCTATCGGATTTCTATCGCAACTCAATGTTGCGACATAACACAACCGCCCTCACTAGACTCCAAAACTTACTATCTGCATCCGATCACAGATATACTAACGACGGTATAATAAGAAATAATCTGATCCATGAGAAATATAATCGACAAATTTTGACGTCGACGTCCACGCGAAGTTAGAACTCATGGTGGTGTCATTCTACCAATAACTTCCCATGTATCGGCCTTGATACCAAGCCGTTAAGCAAATCCTCGATTCAGTCCGGAAGCGACAGCTGGCTCCTATCACAACAACCGATATTCGTTAATGAATTGTTAGGAATAACCGGAATTAGTATCTATTTAAATTGACAATAATGTCAATGTCACATAGCATAGGCCATACATTCATGCGTACACCTAAAGTAATATGCTCAAAGTCTCAGGGTTAGAGGTATTGGGGTACCTTATGAAATAAAAACCTCTAGCCATATGGCATGTATGTTCTCAACATCACACTCCAACTTATCCCATGCAGGAGTAGCTATGGCTATAAATTTTGACGTAGTACTTTGTCTTTTTCATTTTTAAGTTTTCCATCCCAAAGTGTTATAACATACAAATAAATACTATAGGTCAGTCACTAACACAACTTTTATTTTATATACAATGGTACATATGTCAGGGCCTGAGGATGACTGACTATATATACCATTGTATATAAAAGTTGTGTTATTGACTGACATATAGTATTTATTTGTACTTTATGTGTTGTTGTTCCAGCCAACACCATACAGGAAATGCGCCACGAAATTTACCACTCTCAACACAAAATTAATCTTCTGGCCTTCAGACCCTATATTTCTGGCCCAGTAGCAACAATATATAAAAAAGTTTGCCTTGTTAAACAAATTGTGACCACTAATTCCAAGGAATAACAAACCCAACAAGTGTGACCTTATAAATGAATGTATAGAGTAACTAATTCATAAGATATTCAATGAAACAAAGTATTGGGATCTGGTAATCACATTGTTCACAGGTGTCAGCACTTCTGTGAGCACAAACATATATATTCCCCTAGCAGAACTCACACTCTTTGGCAATGAAGATGGCCAGAAATGTTGATGTGACTATAATCTGAAATATTTAACCACAACACACATTCAAACATAAAATCTCTTTCCAACATCCTGCCACATCACTTTTTGTTTTGGGTTAGTTATGTTTATCCTCTAGCCTTCTTCCTACAAATAAAATAGATTTAAAAATTTTGCAATTCACAGTAATTCAAGCAACATCTGACTGAAACAGGCAAAAATGACAGGTATAAGCAGAATGATACAGGGAATACAATCTAAACACAACAAAGGAATTTTTCATCAATCATCATCTAAAAAAAATGGAGTAATTTACTTGAATTGACCAACAACCTCATACAGGACTACAGCATGAACAAAATACCATCTCTATCCACATACATATATATAAGACAAGGGTATTTTCCTTACTTCGTATTTGAAACAATGAAGAAAATAATATAGTTACCTAACATAAGACAAGGATTTCCCCCCAATTTAGTTTCTGACAAAATGTAGTCATCTTACTATAGCAAATAAAGCACATTCCTTCACTACAACACATGTACACAACACCAAGAGAACACACACACTGGTTTCAGAATATGAAATAATGCTATCCACAGCACAAACAGTTCTGAGTAGTCTGGCAACTGTTGCCTCAGAAATATATAATATATAATACATACAGTGACTGAGGAAATAAGCCTGATTCACCAATAAGACCGGCAAAACATTTTCTCACAATTTAAATTCTGATATACAGAGTATATTTACACTGTCACATGTATGTATGAGCAATCACCATCTGACAGGGGACAGCCATCTGGATGATTTAATTGGAACCAACATGGCTTCTGCTTCCTTGGAACACTCCTAACACCTCCTCGATAATAAGACTTTTGCAATGATACGGGTTTCTTCTTCTGGATCAATTCCTCCACTGATGGCACTTTTAGTTGAACATCACCATTCTCTACAGTGAAAACATGGCCATTATTCTTTAACAATGTCTGCAATCCACCACATTCATTCTTCAATTTCTTTATTTTTTCCCTTGGTATTACACGTGCTAGTTCCTCCAATGACAGCCTTCCTCCTGCATTCCACAGTCGCTTTACACTTTCAGTACTACTCGTACTTAGCGATATAAGTTTCTGTTTATTCAGTAACTGTTCAGCAACTAGTTTTAAGATTTCCTCCACAAGCTCCCGCTGAAGTTGTGTGCAATTGCGGACCTTCTCTTCTTTCTCACGGATCCTGACATCTTGAAGCCACTTTTCTTTAACAGAACCTTTCATTTCAAAGCAGCGACTTATTTGTTCTCTACAACCTACTGCCATGTGCTTACTGGTTTTTGAATCTATTAACAATTTAACATCTTTATCTACTTCCATTGCATTTTCTTCAGGATAATTTCTTTCACACCCCACAAGACATATTCTTTTGGTTGAAGGGATTCTAAGCCTATCAGTTTTAGTTTCAAAGCCACATACTTTGCATAGTTTATGTATGTAATCCAGGTAATCCATATACTGACTGTGTGAGGAGTCTACTCGCTGGTATTTCTGTCCATTCAGTTCATAGCAACAGCAAGGAAGAAGGAAGAATCGACAACTATAAGAGCTTCGTGCTGCAATGATGGGAATCCATGGTGTCAATTCATCTGAGTGGTTGCCAATTAACCAGTCTGCTGTACGGAACAGACATTCAGCAGAAGGAACAATTGGCTGAACCTACAAAATGATGTCACACTAATTATGCACAATATTAAATAGTTTATAGCACTGTAAAAATCATTATAAACCTCACTCACATCTCAAAAGAGAAAATAAGGTATATTAGGCTCACTATAACCAGGAGCATGGGAACCATTACAAAATCTCATGCTAAAGAGGAAACAACATACAGTATGTTCTTCTCGATATAGAAAACCAGTCGCAGATACTTTAAAAGATAAATATCATGACAATTTTAAACACTATATAGCTACAAAATAACACAGTTTGAATATTTCCTGTTTCTTTACTACAGTTCTCCCTTACCTGTTTTCAGTTTCCACAAACACACCTTGAAAATTCTTCTATAGTCTGTAGCATTGGTGTCATAAGCAAGAGTTAAATAAATTTATAAAAGACATACCTGTAGCTTGGTCCTGGATGGATAGAGATCCCAAATCTTCCTCTTCCTGACATCAAGCCCAACACCTTGGTGACCTTCACTACTGAGTATATGGACCAGAAGACCATTTCCACAACCAAGGTCAACAAATGTCTGATAGACATCTGGTGTCCCTCTCTGCAGTCTCTCCTCTTCCCATAGCAGCAACAAATATGTTGCAATGGCTATATCCTCATATACAAACTTCAGAGGATCTGTATTATCAGGCCATATCTGTAACAGAATACAAGCAAATACTGACTTTAGCAGGATCTGTGGTTAGGGACATCATCAATCCATAAAAATACTGTTATGGAAAACCACCATTATTACATAGTAATTGTCCATGTGTCCACTACACCATTTCAATAAACTTCCAAAAACAATGTACATTTGGACATCAATACACAGCCATTAGTGATCATAACAGTTGAAAATTCTGTAAATGAAACAGGGGCCCAAATACCAGCACAATTTCTTTCTTCTGTATTTGACACCTCCTACCTGAAAGATGCAGAGAAAAATGGAAAACAACAAACACTGCTGATTTGAAGTTCTTGTGGTGGTAATAAGAATTACTGGTTTGAAGTTGTTGTTGTTGTGAACATTACAGTTACAGTCTTCTATGGTGTGACATTATGTAGGGAGAGGCAAGCAGCAGGTTCCTCCAAAATGTTGGTACATGTCTACCACTCTACATGGCATCAGTTCCTACAAGACAATCACCTTCACAGAGCTTTTAGTTTTATCAGAAAGTATCAGAATAGTAGAATTTCCATTATTGCTATAGTACATCGTGCTCCAAATAAGTGGGAGAAAGTCTTGTTTTCTAAACTGTCACCTGGAACACAACATTAAGAATGATAGTATATATTTCAAACTCTGTTTCACAAAAATTATGAAACTGTGAAATCCAGTTTGTCCTGTGGGTCACCTCAAAGAAACCAAAATATTTGACATTGAATCAGAGAGAAAAAAGCATTTGTTCTTGGCCACATTTCATGGTTGAAAGAGTAAAGTCTGTTACGGCCAAAAAAATGCCTATATCCAAGCATACTTCCTGAAAGCAACCAAAGCTCTCCAACTTTGAGAAAAAAAAAAGTGGAACAATGGGTGTAACTTATGTTTTGTTTACAAAACAGTCTGCAACACCTAAATTGAAATACGATTCAAATAGAGAAGAGAAAAGTTTACTTTTAGCACCAAGACAAATCAATATTTTGAAACACAATTACCAAAAATATTCAACATCATTAACCCCATGCACAATCAACAACAGAGGGATCAATTACTATACCTATTCACAATAGTAAGGGAATCTGCCAGCAGGTCACCCTTCTCATCCTTTAAGTTAGCTATATGCTGTGTCCTTCTTTGAGTCAGTTATAACTTTACATACAATTTTACCTTTTAAAATATTCTCTACATTATTCTGTTTATCTCCATTAATACATCTCACATTCCATAAATGTAATGGTAAAGGTGAAATTGTCCCAGTCCACACCATGAAGGCAAATAGGGGGAACAGAGGTATAACTCTACTCACTCCTAATCTCGGCAACATATAGAAGTGAGTGGTCTTTGGGGCCAGTCTGGATGGTTTTAGATAAAAGAAAATCACTTGTCCCTGCCAGGTTTCAAACCCAAGACCATCCAGCCCGGAGCAAGTCACTATACTGACTATACTATCCCCATCCCACATATGTAATACCTTCACAAAAAATACAATTTCACACTTCATGTGCATGGATGCATAACAAAATTCTGCTACTTTTTTGTGGGTATATCTAGTACAAGTAAATACGGATTTGCTTTACCTGTACCATCTGAAGTCCATATTTCTTCTTCAACTGCTGGTACAATTTGTTGTACTTGACGATGTTAACCAAGTTCAGTGATGAGGTTACCAATCTATTACTTTTATCTTCTGTGCCAGCAGTCTCAGCCCACTTGATAATTTTTGGGAACAACTGACCTTTTATCCAATCCACATTTGAAATACAAGCATTCTTCTCATTCATTACAGCCAAAATAATTTCACTGTTCTCTTCAACGTAACAGAAACTGTATGGAAAGTTGGGTGTGAGATTTGACTGTTTACTGTGTTCCTGCAGCCCAGTGAAAAGTGCCACATTCTTTAACTTATCTGCAATATCATCAAATTTACACAAAAAAAGGTGTCAAGAAACCAACAACAATGACTATGATGATGACGATGATGACAACAACACTTAACTTCAGGCTGCCATGTAAAAGAACTGTTTCCAACACAAGGTATAAATGCTACATGTTAATGAGCAGTGACCTGAAACCATCAACCCATTGACCACATCAGTGTTATCTCTGTCACATTACAATACATTATCCTCCTGGTCACAGAATCTCTGAACACCACTTTCATCTGTCCCCAACTATTCAAGTTTTGTACAAATTAATCACATTCCATCAGCATGCCTCAGAACCTTCTTGCACTTAGGCCAAGTTTGCATACCAAAAAATTACCATAATATTTGCAGTAGAATACTGTACCTCCCCAGTTATATGTACATAAACATACAGAAGAATAAGCAAAGCATTTAATCACATGTTGACAAGCACAGATTCTGAAATGTTGGATATGAACTCTATATTCACACTGTTGATTGCTTGAAAAGACTTCCCTGTGGGTACATGAAGAGTTCACAACAAAATAGACAAAGATGGAGTTTATTACTCTCCTAACCCCATTCACAAACCTCCCACTTTTTTGGTGAAAATTTTTCATTTTTCAAGACACAATCAAAATTTTAGTAATGGTACAAAAGTGTATTAGCATATAATGTCAGTGATAAAATATGGAACTTCATGCTTAATATTACTAACCTATGAGAACAAGTTCCAGACATGGCTCAAATTGGTCATAATTTCTTGGTAACAGTTTCTTGAAATAAATATAGACACCAGCCTCAGAAACATTACAGTTCTTCTCTGCCTGAATCTCAGCTGCTTCCAGAATCTTCAAAATATGATTATCTTCCACTGAAGTGGCAGCTGGTATATTTGTATCTCTAATCCTGGATACAATTACATTATGGTCCACCTCAGAATTCAAAATCTTGCCAACAAATATGCAAATTACTCCACATAATCTTCTATTAACGACATGAGGGCAGTTGTTCCATATGTCTATTGCCTTCCAGAAATGTTCCACTGTGGCATGTGTCTGATGGCGAATCAAATTTCTGTGGTCATTTGAGGACATGATCTAGCAAACTGAATGGCGAAAATGGAAACTAATGACACGCCAGAAGTCTGGGTTTTGTACAGTTTCTACATCCACACAGTGTGCTATTTTGGGGATCTTCCCGCATACTGTAACAAAAATAAAAATTATGTACCAATTTATGGATGGTTTTGACTCAATTATGAGACATGCTCAATAAGAAATATTCTATAGCTGTAAGTTGAGTGTTAACCAAGCATTCTATTTTTTGGTAGGAGAGAGCACATGTAGGGGTAACATGCAACACACAGTGCAGGTGTCAGTTATGTCAGTCAGATGCTATTCATCACATAAGTTGATGTGCCATGACAACAATACTAGAAACCTGGTCCCACAAAATAGTTTGTAGCATGATTCAGTTTTTATTGAGCAAATATGTCTTCTCCACTGAAATTTACTGCCAGTTGACAGCAGCATGTCATAAAATGATGCAGATAATTCAACAATAGTCAAACAAAAGATCCACAATGATCACACTGGTCAACCCCACACCATCAGGGACAGACGTGAATGAAGCATGACTAGTGGAACTGATTTTGGCAAATTTAGCATTCACAATTTGATAATTATCCATTGCATTGAAATTGTGCATCAGAACTGTACAACAATGTCCATGAAGGTATGGGATACTGTGAAGTGTTCATGCTGGATACCAAGATGTCTGATGTAACAGCACAAAAATTAGTGCTTTGAGACTGCTCTTTAATATTATCAGCAGTTAGGAGAACACACAAATAACTGCCTTGAATCCACAGTGATAGGTGGGTGACGAGATATGGGGGTGCACCATTTGATTCCTAATATAAAAATAAAAAAAGCTGGAATACAGTAGAAGCACCCAACCTAAAAACTGGAAGGTCATAGATACACAAAGAAGTTATAGCATCGGCATTCTGGGACGAAGAAGGAGCACTGTATTCAAGCTCGAATGCCTCAGGGCACAATAATCAGTATAACAATCTAGTGGCATGTTGTGAGAACTATGTTGTGAGGCTATTCACACGAAAAAACCAGGTCATTTATTGTGAGGCGAGAGCCTTCAGCATGACAATGTAACACCACACAGCACACGTATGACACAAGAGTTGTTGCCTTCATTTTACTGAGTGCTTCTGGTCCAACCACCCTACATAAACTGATCCACTGCACTGGCTCAACATACAGGAGGACATAATTCCATAGTAATGAGAATGTGGAAGTGGGTGCAAATACAAGAATCTGGCTTGTATCATTACTCAATTTTAAACTCACGCCAGGAAGGATCAAATGCACTGATGTACTGGGGTATGATGTAGAAAAACAAAGATTCATCAGTGGTATAAATGAGCTACATTTAAAGATGTCAAGTCTTTTCATTTTATTTTTGTGACCGACAGAACCTTATTTACTTCAACATCCTACATTTTTATTACTCATGCCCAACACTTCACAAATAGTAATTAAGTACATGCAAAACTCATCAAGACCATATTCCTACTGCACATGTTTCTAGTCCTACAAATCTCTATGACCTCACTTATGCCATGATCACTTCCTACCAAATGTGTTCCACTTCACCAAACACCCATCATCCTAAAATTCAGTACTACAAGGTGTGAAATAATAACATGAACATAAAACAAACTGCAAAGACAATCACGCTTGTCACACCTGAGAATGATTTTTTTTTAAAGCTGTGCACTCTTATAAAACATGTGAATACTGTACTCTAATGAAAAATGAAAATTACTTAAATAAGCTACCTACACATATTTCATAACAATGTAATGCTCTTGACCACTTGGGTCATCAGCTTTTTATTCAGGTCTGAAAATTTTGATGTTTTATTGACAATTTCATTTCAGTCTCTTTTCTCTAAATTCAGCCCACTATAACAATTTATAATCTCATATTCACTTTCATTCTTGAGCTTTGAAACGTGCTCAACATTGCTGTCTTCGGGCAAGAGATACCATGTAGTCTGGTATGCAGCAATGGAAGTTTCAGGACGATCTGCTACCTCCACAATTGTTTCATGTTTTGGCAAAAGCCGACACTCTGAAATAATAGTACATATCCACCAGATGACAAAGCATCACTTCCCAAAAGAAGGCAATCTTTGCAGTTACCAATACTGGAACCACAGGTCTCCCTAGTCTTCAGTACACTTGAACTTACAAACATGGGGTTCAATGCACAGTCACTAAAAATGAAGTCTGCCAGTATGGGAGACAAGACCATGAAGGGTTGCTGAAACCCTATAAATTGAATACTGTCAATGATGACAGATGGCACTATCCCATCCAGGATTCAACTCCCTATTTTAACATTAATCTACACTAATGAATTATATTATATAGAAAAGTTTGGAGTTTTTCATCTGACATCACATTTAGGCAGCCATTGGAATCTTGAATGACTCCACAAATACATACTTGTGGTATACAACTTGGAAAGGAGACAAAATGTCAGCCTCAGGGCCCACCTGACTCCAAAAAAGAAGCCAGTCTTCCACGTTGCAAGAGTAGCAGCACTAAGAAAAACACTACTCTCATAAATTTAATGCAATGGAACAAAAGCAGTATCAGACTATGTACACACCTTTTTCACCACCCAGGACGCATCCTCTAGTGCTCTCTCTATAATCTGCTTTACCCGTACAGGATCAGATTCCAAAGTATGTTGCTTAAAGCTCTGTAAACATTTACAGCCCAATTCAGTAAACACACATGATGTTCCAAAAGCAGGATCTTCTTCCATCATCAGGCAAAACTGTTACAAAACATATTCTTTTGGGGCCACCAGATGCAGTTACATCTCTACACCTGACACATTACACATGTCTCAAACAGTGGGCAAAAAATAACTAATAATATTTTCACTCCATTTATTTTCCATTTATCCACTTCAAGGTACAACTTAAGGATGTGGAAATAGTCATAATATGATGACACTATGTATCTGTTAAATTACAGCTATCAAATTACAGAATATAATTACAATATGATTCCATAATAAAACTTCAATTTTAACATTAAAACATTACCATCTGAAATATATACCAATTATTAGAATTAAAATATTCCCCAATAGAATAAAATGAGTTACAAAGAAGAAACGTCTTTAAGGTCGATTTAAAAACTTGTATTTTATTCGCCACACACTTTCTGTGAGTAGGAAGATAATTAAAAATTTTAATTCCTGTATAATAAGCTCCCTACCAGTATTTGGTTAAATTAGTAATGGATAGACGGAAATTATTAGCAGATCTAGTGTCGTCATTATGGACTTCTAAGTTCTTTGTAAATAAATGTTTATTGTTCACCACATACAATAAAAGTGAAAATATACACTCAGAATCGAAAGGTTATTAGTCACCCACTTTCAGACACGTCCATGAATGAACAAGCACCGCACGTTTAATTAACTTTCTGGTTGAAACATTATTTGTCATAAGAATCTTACTTGTCTTATGGAATGCTTGTAAAATTCTTGGGCATCTTTCGGAAGTTTCTGGCATTCCCGCAGTAAATATTTGTACAGTCCTTTAGAGGTAGTAACGATCATACTCTCCTTCACCATACCTGCCACTGCTCAAATACTCCTTGACTGGAACAGTAAGAGCACAGATCATAATTGACGAATTATGTGTCACAATCTGGGCATGTGACGAAAATGCGGTAATGTATGGCTATAGCAACCGCGGCTAACACACTTCAAGCTAATTACTTGCTACCACGGAGTACCAATATGAGGCACAACTACACACGTATACAAGCTTAATCCTTGAAGACGAGGGTTCCACGATTCGTTGGGCAATTACCAAACGACACAACGACACGTACAAGAGGTCTTGAAACCACTATGAGAACTTGAAATCTCGCATCTCTATCCGCAGGTGAACACCAAAGGTGAGAATTTAATTTGTTGGTATGTGGCTATTCTGATTGCATGTTGTCGTCTGCTAAATCATGGCGTCGCAAAAAGCAGCTAGGAAGGTGTTGCAGCAAGTGCGACCAATTTTGTCTGTTGATCAAAGTGAGGCCAGGAAAAGAGTTTTTAATTTGTATAAAGCCTGGTACAGACAAATACCATATATCGGTGGGTATCGTATTTATCGTAAATAAAATACTTAAACAACCATAACCAACACATCAAAAGTTCTTTGAATGTTGTTCGTTCAAATAAACTAGAAACGAATTGTCCTTCCTCTGTCTACTTCGCTTGTGTGTTTATCTAGATTATTAATAAATTGAATAATAACAATAATGGAATGAATGCTATTTATGTAGACAATCCCCCCCACTCACGAAGAATAGTTTCATCATAATTATATAAGTGCGTGTGCAAATATAAAATATTGTATTTTTTAAGATATGTTTTAACTTTCTTAGTGATGGACTATGACATCCCAAAGACAGTGGAACAATGCCGAGTCAAGCTCAGAGAAGAATTTGAAAAGAACCGTCATGTTACAGATATACGGGTGATAGATATGCTTGTTATCAAGGTGCGTACATGATATGAATGACTTTATGTATTATATTGGCAGTAAAACTCCTGTATATATCCTGGATGGAACCAAGTGTTACAGAGTATGGATTTTTTATTATGGGTTGTAACTGCTGGTCCATTAGACATGGACTAATTCACCACAAGAAGGGACAATCTGGAAAACCTTGTTTATCATATTCACTTATAGCTTATTTTCAGATTCTGCAGACTGTGACTCCCTTTACTACACCCAGAAAATGTAAAGCATTATTTAACTTGCCTTTGGCCCTATTAAGACATGCTCTACACATTCCAGATCTCATAACTAGGTGGACATGAGTGTTCAATTCACCCTCCAGCCACTTGCAACTGTGGGAACAGAGCTCCCTGTTTCTTCAGTACCCATTTGATAAGCTGGTAGTTTGGATTTTGGGGCAAGGGAACATTCATGAATAAAAAGTTGGGCAGATATGATGTAGTGAGTTGTTTTACTGATGAAGACATCACTAATGTGTGTGGTAAAGGTGTATTATTAAACCGGCACATATATTGGACTTTGTCGTAGTTTTCATTAAAATGTGTCAGGCTTGTGAATTATTTGTGAAAACAGCATTGGCATACAAGATGGACCACAAAATGTGTATTAAAGAAACTGAAATTGGCCCATTTTGTATATGGGGAGGATCATTATATTAAGGACAAATTGAGCATCAGCTACATATTTATGTTTAGACAATGTGATTAATTAACCATTCTGGATCTCTCTCCTTAGTGGCTTCTTGGTAAGTTAACATTCTTTTGATATTCCATCAGTCAAAGTTTTCCATGTGGTGGTCTTAACATGTACTTATTTTTTTATTTTGAGATATTATTGTGGTCATTTGAATGAACTTGTGTTATGGAAAACTGCATGGCTTGGATTTTCATGCTGTTCTACAACACAGTAAGTTAATGATAATCTATTCCTTGTATCATTTAACCCTTTGGTGCCTGATGTCAAGGTGAGGGCATGTAATGGCCTTACTGATTCAGCTGTCATTAAAATTATGGTCTTCTGCATCTCCCACGAGGCATTTAATTCAAATGCCAAAGGAGTATAAGTCTTAAAATAGTGTTTGTTGGGTACCTCCTCACAGCTTTTATATATATATATTTAAATTTTTAGATTTCTCTTCTGCTGTTGATAAGGATTTATGGATAAAATACCCTGTGTAAAACCACTCTTGTACACAGGGATAGAAATTACCAGTTTAATGAATCCATGAGTGTTGCATATTTACATATTTTTTGTCTGTTAATGGAAACAATATGATAATTGTCAGTTTATTTAAAGGTTAAAAACTCCAGTTACAAAGATGAACAGTTACACAAGTCACCATGAACACTTCACCTTGAAGTACAGGATGATAACAACATTGCAATCAAATAGACCATCCTAGATGCTGCTTACCTCAGTGGTGATGCAAGTCCATTCCTAAGTGGAAAGCACATATAAGGCAAATGTTGTTACCTAGCTTATAGAACAATTATGAGAATGACTGGCAGAGAAACACAGTTGAACAAGGGTTCCAGGCCATGAAGGATACTTGGTATTCCTCACAGTCACAAAGTTTTAATTTTCTCAAAAATTTAGCAAGTTATGCTGATACCATCTGGTCCAAAAGTGTTCCAATTATTCTATTTAACAACACCATGAGTTGCTGAGACTGTGTAGTGTTGTTGGTAGATGAATTAATGTGAGTACACAGCATGGGTGAGATATTTATAATGACAGAGAAAGACCAAAGTACTCAGAAATACATCTCCCACTACCATTTTGTCAACCACAGATTTCACATTTAGTACCCTGAGATCAAACCCAGACATCCAGGGGTGAGATGCTGGTAACTGCCTGTGCCTTGATCCCAGATTTAAAGTACTACAAATGGCTAGGTCTCCCAACATGACAAGAGTAGTTTCTGGTAGGATACTTCATATGAATGCATGCTTCATTACTTTTTCTTTGGTGTTTCAGGGCCAGATGGAACTTAAAGAAACTGTTGAAATTTGGAAGCAGAAGTGTCATGTAATGACCTACTTTCAGGAAACTGTTGAACCAAAACCTACGGACTTTTTATCTAAATTCTTTGCAGGTCATGAATAAAACCACGTATTAAATTATAATGCAACACTGGCATTAGTAGAACTGTATAATGGATTACTAAAAAAACTTGCACTCTTGACAGTATCTTGTAAAAATGTTAGATGTTTTTCAGAACTGACTGTAAATAAATTGTTTCAGACATCCTTGTAACATTTTCTGTGGCCATAAGTTAACATTATTTAGTACAGTATCATTTGTAACATTCCATCATACATAACATTTAACATAATTCTGTGCTGAAATTGGACATTTGATTTACAAGGTAACAATACGTGGCATGCACTACTGGCAGATTAAAAATATCTTGGTTACAGATTACACTTCATAACCATTAACAGTACTATAAATCTGAAGGCTGATAAAAAGTACAAAGCTAAAATTCCATGCTTTCTACATCCTTGCAGTACGCTGAAATGAGCCATCAGCTTTTTCACTCCAGCAACTCCATTGCCAGGAAAGCCCACAGTACCCATTAATGGGCCCCAAAGCCAGTCTAAATTGGCACGAAAGAGAAATGTCTCTACCAGAAACAAATATTAGCCATCCAACCCACAGCCTGTTACTTATAACAATGGTAATTACACACACACTATAAAATGAACAAGGCCAAAAGGCTCTAAAGAAAGGCACAATCCAGAGCAAATACTTATGGTAATGGCTACACATTTACTTGTATTGCCATGCAGGTTGGTGTGGTGCATTCTAAATGTATCTTGTTTGAAAAAGATCAGAGCTTTCATGAGTTTTCCTCCATATTTCCACAAAATGCTACATTAGTAGCTTGAAATAATTTTCCTTCCAATTTATCTCCTCACCACTCAATCATCTTCCATCCCATTTAACATTACACAACCCTGCTTTCTTAAGAGCATAATGATATAACTCAACCAACTGTTTCATAGTATACATATATCATAAAAGGTAAAGGTATCCCCATGCTTAATTAAGCATCATATCAAGAATATGAGGGACTGGAGGTATATCTCCATGCATTCTTAATCTTGGCATTAGATGATGGTGAACTGTCAGCTTCATGATCCAGTTGCTGCAACCTCAAGGAAAGTCCCCAATACACTGTGGATAGAATACTGGTTGGTTTCCAGAGCAAATGTGGATGCTGTGAAGGTAAGAAAAATTTCTACTGCTGCTACCATCTGCAGTGAGCCCGTACTTGAGATGCAGTGCTGTCAACACAACTTTTATCTGTCATCACGTTTCATTTCCTACCATAGGGATGGGTGCAGAGTTACTGATTTATGACAAGCAGAGTAGGTGAACGGTTCCGGCACAACTTAGTTCAAAAGATAGAGGCACAGATTTCACTGAAATGGTCTTAACAGGATGTACTCCAGCAAAAATGAGGTAGATTTTGTAGAAAGGGTGATAACTAATGAATCTATAAGGAATGGTTATTGAAGTACTAAACTTACTGGTATACACAATTTATAGTTCTTTATTACACCATTACAACAGTTCACTTTCTTGCTGTAGGCATCTATGAGTTCCGAAGTGTTTCCGTGTCTGCCCTCAGGAACAAAAGAATGAACTGCCATCAGTACTAGACATCCTGTAAGCCTTCAAGGTGTGCATGTGGATGACAATTGTATGTTAACCTTCATATTAAGCTCAATCTTCATGCCCCCCCCCCCCTCTCATGCAATTCCTTAGATCATACCCAGGCTTGTCACCCCAAATAAACATAAATCTGGGAATACATTTTCTGTAAAACCCCTTAGATTTCTTGAAGGACATATGTCTTTAGATCTGTAGCTGGTTATCTTCCTGAAACAGTGGTGTTTATGGCCAACTAAGTTTTGTAACTTTGCAGATCCCAGATCTGTTAGTGAGAAACAGGTCAATTCTGGTATTATGTACCAGCTATTACATTTTTGTTTAACAATTTTCAACAATGCTAAATTTCAGGAAGGTGGAAATGAGTCATGACCCCTTTACTGTGTTTGTGCAACCAGCAGTCTGTTGTAAATATGGATTAAAAATTACACTTCAACCAGTCAATAACAAGGCACATGCAGAAAAATCTTATACAAAATGCACCCACTATACAACCAACTAATCAGAAACCCAAAATTCAATCTGGGTTTTAGTGTGGGGCCCTAGATAATGCTTTGTGATTGAGAATAGTATGCAGTAATCACTCCAAGTTTTGGCATCAGTGCTGTGGCATAATAATACTAATAATATTTATTAGTTCAAACTAACCTTCTTTTATTGGGGCTACCAACTGATTAAACTCGGAATGTTGTACTGGTAGCACCCCTTCAGAGTGCTAAGACATACCTCTGCATCTCTGCATAAAACATTCTTGGCTATCAAACATTACATAAACTCAATGAGTGTGACAGATCCTAACTATTCATGTTCATTTTGACACAGTCTCCTTAATTATTCACTTTGTATATCGTTACCATGTTGCACTGTTCTGTACAATAACAATGGTATTCTGTTCTCAAAACACATACAACTAATTAGCAGTGACTCATTTACACTTCATCAGCATAAGTATCATACACACTGGTGTTATCTCTGGCACGACAAACCCCACAGCTAAAATTCACAGACAGCACACCAGCATCCCCTGCTGTTGACCTTACACTCCCAAATGATCCAGCTAGCTAGTTCATATTTGTTACACTTAAAACCACCGCCTAAGATCAGTCCCAGTTATAAACAAGGTGCATCAATATGGAAGACAAGTTGTGGGGAAGAGTAAGAAGTGATGCCCAACAACAGGACAACAAGGTTAGTTACAGTATATTGAAAATGTGGTGCCACGGTGTGACAGGTGTTAGTTAAAATATAATATATAATATACTGAAATATCAAGCTGGTTTCTACCACTCACGTTTACAACCACAATTCTTAGTTCATTACTTATCCATTATAGATTCTAGATTCCCTGCTCAACCCATCTTTTTTCTATTTAATCATCCTAACAATATTAAAAGAAGCCAGTAAATTATAAATTCCCCCACACTGTCATTTTATTTATCCACCCATTACAAATATTGGGACAGTAATTTAAAATCTGCCACACTCATTTCCTTCCTATTTCTTCTCAAGTAACCATTCATTATCACTACATGTTACAAGATTTTGTAATTCTGGATAGAAGAAGACACTTTCCTGAAATCACGTAGGTTGTGGCTCGAAGCATGTTCATATTAGCACCAAGTGCAGCTCAAACCTTCTAAACCTTTCACTGAGAGTTCAGAACCATTTTCTCTTTGATTTTTTCTCTTTGGTATGCTTTGGCAATGATTCTTCTCTTTCATCTACATCTTTATCCACATCAATCTCCGATTTTACAGCCTTCTTGTTACTGTGTTTCTCTTTGTCTCTTTTATTTTTCTTCACCTTTCCAGAATAAGAATTAGAAAGAGTAACTTCCTCTTGGCACAAAATCTTCCCTTTAGCTGAAAACAGGAAATGAATATAATTTCATTAATGGTATAATGTATTTACCCGAAATTATCATCTGAAAAATGGGAAAGCATATAATAAGAGTAAAGAGAGCAAAACACATCTGAATGCTATTCCCCACCATTAGTATACAGCAGTCAGTGTTTTTTTAGAGTGGACAGCATTGCTATACATAGTCTGGATAGAATGTCTGTGTTTCTACAGTTATACACAAAACTCACTATAGACACCTTGAAAAACAAAATTATCTCAGTGACTTCAACAAAGCAAAGAAAAAGGAAGTTTAAGAACCAGATCTATGTCATCTTCCTCAACACTATGGAACTACAACAGAAAATTTGATGTTGAGCCTGCTTGTAAGCTTTCGCACCACATTATCAGTGTATAGTGATGCCAACATTTTAGAGGAACTTGGCCTGCATGGAAGATTATCCATACACTTCAGCAGCAAAGAGGATGCCACAGCCACACACTACCCACACAACCCTTTCTAGGCTTAGAAACAGCAGCAATAATTAATCTAAACACTAATTTGACTGCCCTTTTCACTCTAAGTTCCTACTACAATTTACCATTACACACTAAGTTTCCCTCTCGCCCCTGGCCCCAACTACTATCAACCACACAGTGTCGCACCAACATACCTCACTCTGCTTGACTCACAGTAGAAAAAGATAGTCAACATAATGCATGATGAACCCTAATACAAATGACTGCACAAGAAAACTTTTTGTGTCATGTGCCAATGACTTTTGGTAAATAATGTGGTCCTGAAAATGGCAGTTTTTGTCACAGTTATCCATTTACTGTTCTTACTGACCCAGAGAGGTCCTTAGTACCTTTCCCACTTCCAGGGGTTAAGGGATCACCTGCCTACATAATCTGCACCCTGCACTCTCTACTCCATCTGGCACTAAAGATGGAGGCAGCAGGTTCCTGCTACATGTCAGTAACACAGCCCACTGCCACATGGTGTGAAAACCCCAAAACAATATGACAAGTTAAAATAAGTTAACAGCAAGTTTCTCTACAAAAATGAGCGTTTCACAATACATAAATCTCTCTAACATTATCAGACAAACTGCAAAATAATTGCCAACTACAAGCATGAACAAAATCTACCATGCATTCTGCATTTTAAGGTACTTTCATGAATATGGATTACAGTTACCAAGTTACAAAGTAGCTGGCTAGTGCAGGCCGGTAACAAAGTATCCAAATATGACTCTTTAGGTACATACAATATTTTGGCAACTGGATCTACTTGCACCTCCAGATAATCTGTTTGTTATTTTACTAAGATATCATCATTAATAGTGGCATTGGTGGCAGTATTCCAGATTGAACTAATGAAGACTAATGGCTAGCTAGCATTCCAGGTTAATTTTCAAAGGGTTCCTGCTTCAATCCTAACAGGTGCACTAGTAATCCTCCACTCATTAAAATGGTAAAAAGGGACAACGTAATAGCAAATCATGCAAAGACAACAGCAGAATAAACCCATAAAATATCATGTGTTTTAAATGTGGTACAAACAATGAACAATGTCAATGTGTTCCTTAAGAGTAGCACACATGAAAATGGTGGCAATATGTATCCTGACACAGGTAAAACTAAACTGACCACAATTATGGAGACACAGCATGTCTCCAAAATGTTGGTTTCTAATCTCACTCCAGTGCAACTAAACACCCAGGAAGATCCTAGTACATTTATTTGCCCTGAAAGCTTCATATCTTACTAAGCTAATTTGGTATTGTGACTCAGATTTTACATCTTCTTACCCTCTATGCCCTAATGCAAGAATTTAATTTTGTTTCCAAAAGCAGTTTATAACAATCTTACCTCTATCTTCATGGTTATGAAGATAGAGGCAAGGGGTTCTTTCAAACCACTGGTAACCATCTATCATGTTACATGATGCTATAACAACAGAAACCCACAATTTAAATCTTGCAAATGGTCTTAAAGTCACTACAGAGAAATCACTATTGAGGTACGTCAGGGAGAATGACTTGAAACTAACTAACTAACTAACTAACTAACCACATGGAGAATCCCTCTCGAGAAAGAGTCTGTTGCATGGCTAGTCAATAAATTTGCTACATTTTCTGGAACTCAGAGGTTCCAAACCATGATCACAAAGCCTGAAACTGGTCCTAATCTTGAGCGAGATGAAGCCGGTCCACACCCTCCCATCCTATTTCTCTAGAATAAATTATAATATTATTCTCCAATTTATGGCTTTGTCTTGCAAATGGACTCCCTCCTGCAGATTTACCTACCAAAACTTTGAATGCTTTTCATAAACTAAACTGAGGTTTTCACTAAATGGGAGGTAAACAATATGATGTTAAGAAACTGTTTATATCACATCACTGGGAACACAAAATTCACTCCAAAATACTGAAGGTAAAGGCAAAGTTGTCCATACAAGCCACAAAGGCATGAGGTGTGGAGCCTCACGCCCTGGCTGTTCTACCCCCAGAGAAACAGCCCCAGTACCAACTGAACAGGAAGATGGGTGGGCACAAAAGCTGGTTTTGACATTTTGGAAAAGTGACCTTTTGCCCCTGCCAGGATTCAAACCCCTGACTCAGTGCATAGCCTAGTCACGATAATACTTGTGCTATCCCAGCTATTAATAACAAGTACGAGGTCTGTTAGAAAAGTATCCGACCATATTTCTTTATGCGAACACCTGATGGATTATAATCTAGCGCGCTTGCATGAGCCGACCTTGAACCTTAGTGCGCATGCGTGAATTTTTTCCCGCCTGTCGATAGCGTCAGTTACTGGCAAGCAGCATTTGAGTGAGGTAGTGTGTAGTGCTCGCGT
>Ga0136643_10002015_pt1 | contig 25750 bp, 16 predicted proteins | sample TergutLab28metaG_FD_96883 | JGI IMG/M metagenome (GOLD analysis project Ga0136643, IMG submission 96883) | Labiotermes labralis P1 segment gut microbial communities from Petit-Saut dam, French Guiana - Lab288 P1 (version 3) (version 3) | ecosystem: Host-associated > Arthropoda: Insects >... | reverse complement strand
TTCGTTATTAACCACATAGTTGATTGATGAAAATGTGTATTCACACAAGATTTAAAACCAACTTACACCCACCCACAGCCAATCTAACTAAGTTCCAAAAGGCAGTGTACTACTCAGCAATTAAAATTTTTAACAACCTGCCTCACAATATCAAACACTTAGCTAATGAGATAGAACTGCTTCAGAATGCTTTAAAGTGGTTTGTACTTATAAATTCCCTTTATGATAGTAAAAAATATTTTAATTATCAGAGATATTCCATTGAAAACTGAACTGACAATTGGTTTTAGTGTTTTATTATTGTACTTTTATTTATAGCTAAGATTCTTCCAACACTATGTGTATTATGTTAGATAGTATGTATGTGACAATGTCTATATCCACAGGATTGTATCCTAATTTGGATTTATAGAACGCAAATAAATTACATTACATGGGGAGATAAACCCCCTAATCTCTTAAACAGACTTAACCTCAATTTCTAAGTTTTGCACCAACCATAATTCTAACAATTTCCTTTTGTGGAGTCAATGTCCGGTTGCTCTTAGATGAACTACATCACAAATTAGCTGGCATTTCATGATAGAGTGAAAACGGGCAAGATAACAGTTTTGAGAGTCAAAGTTGCTGATATGAAACATCGACCTGTGTGATAAGATGCACACAAATTATCAACATTCACCTCAGGCCTCTTACAGAGTGTTTCAGAAACAGAACTGCTATCACTACTCAGTCACTTATTGGAATGATTCAGGAGGCGCTAGATAAACAAGTTAACACCATTGGAATATTTACTAACTTAACAAAAGCCTATGATGTATTAAATCATAAATTATTACTAGAAAAATTATTCCGCTATGGTATAAGGGGCTCCATGAACTCATGGTTTAGGTCTTATTTGACAAACAAAAGTCAATTTATTGAGCTTAACCAAAGTGACTCTAGCTGTGTTACGGTAAACAGATATAGCTCCTCTTCTACAGAAATTAAACAAGGTGTGCCACAGGTATCGGTACTTGGTCCGTTGTTGTTCTTGCTATACATAAATGACCTTCCCTTAAACATTCACGGTGCAAATTTAGGTACGTATGCCGACGATATTAACGTGTTAATTACAGATAGCGATGTGGGATCGCTTCAAAACAAAAGCGATGAGTAATGGCAGAGTTAGAAACCTGGTTCAACAGGAACAAGCTCATAATAATGCAGGAAAAGCAGGAGTAATGTCTTTTCATAAGACAAACAAATATTCTGGTTAAAACCTCAAGTCACTTTTAACAAAATGAACTTTGATTATACAGCTGAAACTAAATTCTTGGCAACCATATAACGGAGACATTAAAATGGAACTTCCATATACAGGCATTAGCAAATAAATTGATTAAGGTATCTTTTATGATAAAGTCTCTTAAGGAGATTTTGAGTCCAAATATGACCGAAACATCTATTTTACAACATTTCAATCACTTCTACGGTTTGGTATATTATTCTGGGGGGGGATTGGGAGGTGAATTAAATACAAGAATACTTAGAATAAAAAACGAGTGATAAGATCAATCAACGGTTGGAGTAAGCTGATGAACATCCTGCAGACAGCTATTTAAAGAACTGAATATTCTCACTCTGGCTTCGTTATATATATTGGAAGTGATCAGTTTTATAAGAAAATACCGCCAGTCTGTGCAGTTAAACTCCAATATTCATACTTACAACACACGAAGGAAGATGGATATCCACATCCAATCACACAATACTGACATATATTAAAAAAGTGTAATAAACATGGGGAACAAAGTATATAACAAACTTCCTAATTACATAAAAGAAATAGATAGTTTATAAGGCCTTTAAGAAAGAGTTGCAATAATTTCTTCTTCTGCATTCCTTTTATTCAGTGGAAGAATTTGTATCTTTGTAACTATGTAACTTTCAGCATTTTAACTATCTTACATTTTAAGTTTATATTACAAATATACACTTCTCTGAATTCATTTTGTAGAATATTACTTAAGTTACTATTAGAAAGTTAATTTATATTTACTTAAGGTATATCGTTAGAAGAGTGATGAGTCTACTGTTATATGTATGATATTTTGAATAAACAAATAAACTACAACTAAATACAGATCACATACAAACTTCATGATGATATAAAGTCAGTGTGTTACAAAAGAGCTTCTCATTTCAATATTTCACATACTCTGTATATTCTTTGTTAGAAGTAAAATAAATGTGTGCATCAAGTGGATGTTATATAAATAAGGACAGTATCCATAAAAAGAAAAAAGTCACTCCTTATAATAATTTATTTATATCTTTGGAATAAAATCACATAGAAACAAATGTGAGAATCACATAAAAATATCAGAGTACTAGTAGTAATGCCTTACAAACAAACTGATCACTTTGTATTCCAGCACATATGACAGAGGCATGAGAAGAGCAAGTTTGTTACATGCTATGGTATCAACATACTTTTTCATTCACGATTAAACATGTGCAGTTACAAACTCAAAGCTGAAAGTAAATGAGGATGGTATTTAGTGATTACCACACCAACCACCAGGCTTTGCGGTGTCAACGATGACCAGAATGAACACACGAACATTAATCCAACCACATGATAACAACTGATTCATTACACCCTTATTTCACTGGACACTGTGCACTGCTCAAGGTGTACTAAATATACACACCATTGAGTTGCCTCTACTCCTGCCTCCAGGTTCTCAAGAGAAACCATAGACGGGAATAGAGCCAACTCCCAAAACAACAAGTACATTAAATATACCTCAGATAACAGAAAATGCCAAAATTACACTACACCAGTCGCAAAAATGTAATTTATATACTAGCTTGTGACTACCAAGTCTGCAAAATAGGAACCAGCAGGGCAGTAAGGAAAACTACAAATGAAAATCTCCCTTTCTTTGGTAACAACTAATTTCCTCTGTCTTTAGAAGGAAGAAAATAAGGAACATCCCTTTCACATATCTCTAACATTGGGTGATAAAAATGAGTTTGTCTGTCTTTCCAATCTACAGATGAGGGATTCCATTCAGAATACTTAATACTTTGTGGTGCTTAATGGGTGGGAGGAGAACAGAAAAACAAAGACAAATAAAAAAGACAGAAACGACACATCACTTGTTACCTCAGCATAGTGAGTGGACTGATAGACTGTAAGAGGGAAATTTGAGAATAACTGAGATTAATACATAATGAACATTACCTCAGTCTTGACAAACCTCACAGACATTTTTAAAGGCTTTTAAATCTGCAAATGCAACACAGTCTCTCCACAGAGGTTCAATATGCATGATTTGAGACGGTGACAGAAATCCTGACGAAGATACCCTCTTCTCGGATATGTTGTTGTGTCTATTGGTACACAGGTCTCTCAGCAGCCTAGCTTCCTTGATTTGAAGGCACTTGAATTTGCAGATGTAACACACAGTAGACACCCAACAGAGGTACTATGCAAGATCTGACATTTTCACAGCAGTACTGATGAAGGTTTCCAGTCTTCTGGGATACGATGTCATACAGATTGGTTTGCATGTAAGTATTTTCAGTATACATTATTAGTGCCGATACTGAACTTTTCTTTCATTCTAAAATTACAAATTTTTAAAAGAGTTTATAGTAATCAAGAAAAAACACAATCTCACAAAATCTCACAGAACTGGGAAGGGTCTGAGCCAAGCAGATTTCTTCATTCCTGTTAAATTAATATTGCACAAAACTAGTCATTAGATATGTTGGAGAGACCAGGAATAATGCAGCATAAAAAATGTGAATACTTTCCATCTCCAGTGTCTGGTGATGGATGGCCAAAAAACATTTCCAGAACACACATTCCATGCAAACTGCAGTCCCACGTTCTAAACACAGTCAGTATGAAGAGGTGGGGGGAGTTCCACCTGTATAGAACTGCATATAGGAAGTTTACCTGGTTGTGGCATAAGTTGTTACAAAATACACACAGAACAAATGCACCACTCCTACTCTTGCTTTACACCAGCTGGCAGATTAGTTGAACATCATGAGTATATGAAAGGAATGGAGGTTCAAATAAAAGATACATCAGATATATTCACAAGTATTGTATTATAACAGATAAGAAATTAGCAGAGAACAGCATAATGCCATATCTGTTGCTTGTGGCCTCTGCAGAGGCAATATCTGTTATGTCTTCACAACCTAATCACCTCATGAATGCCTTTTGTCATCAAAGCCCATTCACGCAGAGTCAGCACTAATCCACACAGTTCATTCTTCTCTCTTGCTATTTTCATATACTATCTCTTGATATTTTCATGTACAATGTCTCTGCACTGCAATTCAAAACTGGTAAACACACACACATCCAAAATCCCACTTTATATTGAGGAAAGAAAGTTCAAATTTGTTTCTTCCAATTATTTTATACATTATTGGTTTGAATGTGTTCCATCATTAAAAATTTTTTCAAAATGTACCATTTCATTGGGTGAGGAACTGTTGGTAACTACGGAGTATCTAATTTCATTCTCTTTACTGTAACAAAAATGTATTATTCATTACTTCCAAATCTTTGCTTCTGTCAATTGACATGCAACAAGCTGTTCATCCAAGCATATTCAAACTTTATCTAAAATCAATACAAAGATACCAATAATTTACTTTCCATTAACAGCAACATTATTTCACTTTGTAACTAAGCCACTCAAAATTTATTCCCATGACCTTCTTTCCATGCATATCACGGCGTTTGCGCAAACATACCTAATTTAGCTGCAAATTTAAATGCTGTAAATGTTTCACTTGTTGAAATCTTCCACTTCATCACTGTCCCCCCTTAGAGGCTATTCTCCTTCACATAACACCTTTAGAGATCCCACAACTCATCCCAGTCATCCTTCCAATATTTCCCTTAATATTCTCTTTCTCATTCACTCTTCAGCAACCAGGACAGTTCAGTAAACAAAACAGCTCAGTAAACAAAGTGGCATTCAAGGATCAGAATTCAATTCCCAGCACAGGAAAGGTTTCATGCAACTGGCTCCAATTCAGACAGTAACAGAACATGCAAAAGTGCACAGATGAAGTTAGGTAAAAATATACGAAACTGCTGCCACATTGGAGGTAAGTTCAAAAAAATTTCTGGTGCAATCTGCACAGCAAACAGCTGTGTCAGTGGCTCCACCAAAAAATGCAACAAAAATGCTACACTTTCATCCACATAACACAACTGTCTGTCATTCACAAGCTCCACAATGCATACTGTGAAGCAAAAGAGAGTTTTGTAAACTGGTTATCTTCCAAAGGAGAAATCAATCCCACACTCATTGTTTAGCAATGATGCTTGGTTCTATCTTAGTGGACACAACTTTCAGAATCCCCAGATAATGGTGTGCAAAATATCCCATGTTAATCCACGGAGCATCATTACGTGATGTTAAGGTTGGTGCATGGATGAGTGCAATAGAGATCATTGGACTTGTTTCTTTCTGTGATCATAATTCACACCAACTGGTCACACACAGTCTCGACACCATTTCTTTTAATACCCGTCTCATTACAAACAAACACATGCCTTTTTCCAGCAACACAATGCATCAGCTACATCACAAACCATTTTCAGCACCATCCTTAATGCGGTGAGCAAAAACGTAATAACTACATTACTAAAATACACAGACTCCTGCTTATAGCAAACTGGGAAATTAGCAACTGCTGCCCTGCATGAGGTTACAATAAAAAGTACAAGTGTAGATAAACATGCAGGGACATAACAAGCATCCCTGTACTTTACCACATGCTGTTAATGTTACCTAGCCATTCTGTCCACACAAATTTGGGAGGAACAATCTTTGTGAATGCAGGACACAGTGTACAGGTGCTCAAGGGAAACACAGCATTAAGTAGAAATAAGAAGGCTTCAGTGCTGTCATCACCACCAGCCTTATGTTTTGTGAAACCTCAGTGCATTCAAATATTACGACAGATTAAGCTGAAAATCAGGAAAGGCACACACTATTTGTATCCACAATATTTTCAGTGCTACTGATATAACTTTTTAGGTAAAATAAACTGCCTTTTTTTTTTTTTTTCCCCCCCTCCCTTATGTCAGATTATACTTATTACAGGAAAGCTGTTTCGCAAGGTGCTGCATTTCTACAGCATGCAGAAATAAAAATGTTTCACAATATAAAATCTGGATAATCTTATTCATCAATATTCTTGTCATCCCCTTACCTATTTGAGAGTGACCAGTTCAATTATTAGTCAAGAGGAAAAAATTATGTAAATGTGTAAGTTACAGTAGCAAATACACACATCTACAGAATGAAAGAAAACATAAATATCTAATTCAGGTTCTGGTTTCTGGGGCTAATGTGTCAATCATCTACACAGTACCAAGTTCTACACAGAAGATGAGGACAGTATGTTGGCCCAAAACACAAGTGCAGCATCTGACCAAAGGTGTAATAACCAATAACACCACAATCAAAATCTGTAGGGCCAACATTACTTCCTTTTCATTAATTGCAGACTTTGAACTTTCATTTTTTTTTAACTTGCTCTTCTCTGCATTACTCAAAAAAATTGTCACCCAATTATAAAGTCTGTTCTTATAACCGTAACAATACAGGATAATGCTGCAAGGCCAGTATGAAACATGTACTCACAAACACTGCACTGCAAAAGTTTAAATTCAGCCTCTCAGCATGAATGTCAGTTACTACATAGCATTTTCCAGATTTAAATACAATATATATCCAAGTGTATCCAAATGGGATGTCACAGGAATCCTTTTCTACTACCTTGGCTTATCTTCAGTACTGTTCCACTTCCAGCTCAATGCATACAACTGTTGTCTAATGAATCTCTAAAATCAGTGTTCAATGAACTCCACACACTTCTTAATTACAGTCTGTTCAATATTAGTTTAATAATGGCATAAACAAGTGCATTTTTAGGCTGCAACACAATGTTTTGTAGACAGATTTCCTAGCTTTTGATGTTTTGCTTACCAAGCATTTCAATATATTTATCTTAGTAATTAACCAACTTGATGCACAAAACTTTTGTTTTACAATAAGCCTTCTCTCAACCTGTGCACAAGACGGCCACCTACAGGTGTGATGATACCAGAAGCTGTGTAAAGCAATTTTGACCTCCTGATGATAAGCACATGTGCTCGAAACATGTAGAGGCTATGAAATAAACTAATTGTAAAACAAAAATTCTGTGCATAAAGTTGGTTAATTACTAAGATAGATTTCCTACCATGAACTAGTTTTTTACCACTAAAAACAGAACAGTCAGTTTCTGACCAAATGTATGACAACCAGGTGCATAAATGTCTCTCTAATTAGACATAAACTGTCTAATTAGGCACAGTGTATAGCTGTATTTAAAGGCTGCATCATAGCCAGGCTAACTGCTACAAGTTTCCTCACCAATGCTACAATTACTTGACCTGCCACAGTATTAGTCAGTTGGTCAGTTATTCATTCAGACATTTCCTATGTTCTTTCTTCCTTATTTACAAAATTAGAGCATTTACCAACTCTAGCCTGTTGTTTCACTAACACAGCTTTCTCCATTCAAATGACTGACAAAGACCACTTGCTCATGAGAGAGAGAGTCAGTAATGCATGCACACTGATTCCATGAATTAAACTGTATAAATACTGATTCATTCTTGACATCCTGACCTGCCAATACATAATCTTAGTAGCTGACACGATAATTCAATAACACACTCAAAAATCTGATATTTTTTCAGTCATTCCATTCATACCAAATTACATTTCTTAAGGAACTTATAACTCACAAAGATATGTTTCTTAACTGCAGGTACTATTTCTCTGATTACTCATACAGCCAAACTTCAGAGCTTCAGTAACTGACTTATGACAACCCTCATCAAGCACATGCATTCCTTTATGCTAGGATTAAACTTACATTGAATAGACTGTACACTACACAAACTTAACTTCACAGTTCTGTTGCCAAGATGGTGAATTTACATTTTCTGTTAGATTCCCTTAAATCTATATTAACTCAGTCACTTACTACTCCGGCCCTCCTCTTAACCAAACAGAATTAACACTGAAATACTTTCTCAGTGAATGTAACACAGGAACTTTTACCTTGCAACTTTAAGAACTTATTTTGAATACAAAACTGGTCACAATGTTGACAACATGAAATCACCTTATATCTTTTATAATTCTTGATTATCTTGGATTCAGTATGTTTCTAGCACTGTTGTTGTAGAACAACAAGGGAAGTGGCTTTCTTCATATCATGGAAGTTTTTGTTTCTCTCTGCTGGTAACACTGTTTTGAACACTGCATATACCATCACTTTATACAAAAATCACTATTTACATTACACTATCATATTCCTATGTCTAAACAGGTAGTGTACCTTGATATCTGTAAAAGTGCTGCCTATTTTTTACAGAATCACTGTTATGAGTAACAATTACAACTTATGTGGATATAATTATTGACCATGTTACTTGGCTTTAGTTTGTAACTTTGAACTGTATGGATATATCCAAAATTCCATCACAACATTAAGAGTTAACCAATTACTGAGACAGCTTCCATACATCCCTGGACAATAACCACAAAGTCTTACATAACCTCTACATCCTCTTACATGCCATTAACCTCTACTCTAAATGAATGTTGAAATCACAGCTGCAAGTTCTCAAAATTATCTTTTTCTAGTGGTCTAAAACTATTGATTTAATGTGACACTACATAAACTGCAGACAACCACTAATATAAACAGTCTTTTATCCCATATCACCACTATCAGTTATCCTGCTCCTGTAATTTCTGACAACAATAAGCAACACATAATGCACAAGTCAAGTGAAATTTATCATCACAGTGCTAAAGGTCAAAACTATAATGTGTGTTAAAATTTAGTACAAAAAACACATGAATACTACTATGCCAAAAGATATGTACACTTACATTCCATAAACTCGTACATCTGCTTACAGCACCTCAAAACAGTAGAAAAATTATTATTATTATTATTATTATGTACATAAACAATCAATAAATGTTTTGTAGTATTTTCATAATCAATTTTATTTTATGTAAAAAACAGAGGTCTTACTATTATTTTAATCAGCAGAAGAAGCTCACAGGCCCACATCAGTGTTAAACATTTATCACCTGTTATATGTTACACCTTCTTGCTTCTTCTAATTTGCCATTATTTCTAAAAAAAAAGTCTGGACCCATTAGATGCAAAATTTCGGGTTCTCACAGCATGACTAATGTTGGAATGTCACAAATAAGAATTAAGTAATTTCAAAACTTTCTGTAAGAAATTTATTGTACCTGGCTATTAATAATGCAGCCCAAGGGTCATTAATTTGTGAAATGTGCTATGCTGAAAACCAGTTTATATTAGTAGTTGTTAACAGTTTTATAATTAATAAAATTAAAACACCTGAATGAGGGGAAGTTGAAAAATTATATGGTCAACAAATGGATGCAGGACATAATTTTACCATTGTGTGTATTAAATATTCAAAGTTCCTTAACTTTTTAATATCTATAATTTCTTAAATAGTAGCTTACATAACTCATACAAACTGTACAATAAACAAAAGAATCTTTATGACAGATGGTAATGAGGTACCTACATACTTCACTGAACATGACTGCAAGAGTAAAGAATTTAAACAAACATGTTAACATCCCTGGAATTTAACATGCTACAGCAAAAACAGACTGGCCAACTTTCCCACAAAATCTATGGAACTACAGTTCCTTTGTCACACTTTAAAACATTAACTTCTGATTCAAATTTCTTTTCACTTAAAACCATTCTCTCTCAGTCCAGTGACTGTACTTTGTTAGAGACATGTACAGTAATGTTATAACATATTACAAAGTGCAAAGCACACACCAGCAATATTTATTATGTATTAGCAATGGATAACATGGCAACATGTTTCAACCTGTATGTGGTCATCTTCAGTCCATTAAAGTACACAACAGAAAACATAAAGAAAAGAACACAACCACGCAATCTTCAGAAAAGGAACCAATACGCTATATTACACCTTCCACATGTCAAGAATATTTCACCATCACATTACTTTTTATACAAGTCATGAACTTTAGCATTTTATACTGCCATACATAGTACAATGTTTTAACCTTTTATATTGACATATATACTGTAACATCCAAAAAAATTGGATCTCAGTCTACGAATACAAAATGATTTTGCAACTGTAATTTTTATTTTATGTACTTCTGAAGGCCCAAAGATGGAAACCTAGTGGCCAAAATGTGTAGGCATGTTATCCTTTGCTAATACACTATAAACAGCTGTGTTGATGGCGAGTGCTACCACCATGTAATACATGCAACCACAACACTATGTCCAGTGTGAAAATGATGCTATATAAACTAGTAATTTCCTGCGCTATATACCATTTCCAACTGAAGGAATGTACTGCAGCTAAACTTAAACTGGATACAGATATCCACTGATGCGCACAATTGTATTGCCACCAGTGGTTCAACAGACATTATTCCTTTAGAACTCATTTTAAAAAAAAAACCTATTTACTTCAATATTTAACAACTAACTTTGATGCCATTCATTTCATAAATGCTATTTACCTTCTTTTAGACAATTACTATTTTCTAATGTTCACTATAAAGATCAAATTGAAAAAAAATTCATACGAGATCATATAAACACGAACTCAAGTAAGATGGAAGTGAGCAAGTCAGAGGATACCTGTTTATGCAATCACAGGTGTAAGAATGTTAAAAGACAAATATGAAACCAATAACTCAAAATTGTACACACAGAATAATAATGTACCTGTAAAATCAGTCTATGCATTACTTTCATGAACTTTAAATGGAGATGCGATATTTATTTTATTTTATTCATTCTTTATTCTATAGTTTCTATGGAAGCGGGGGTTGTCAATACACAGTTTAACATCCCAACACATGAACATTCCTGTGAACACTATGCTTTGATTTATCCCACAGTTTACCACTACCAGAAAATTAATTATTTTCCCAGACAAGTATTTTTAGATGTATTCATAAAGCATTTGCAAAAAATTGTATATACATGGGTCCGTGCATCGTGAATCGAATTTAATAACTGTCCAACAAGATGCGACTTATTCAGTTTATTACTTTTCTGTAGGCAGCTCTACTTTGTTTCGGGTGTTGACACCCATCATCAGGAGCTCCTACAACTGTAATTACAGCTTCTGTTATTGATTAATCGGATCTGGTTGGAACTGATTCATGTGTATCGTATGATACACATGAATCAGTTCCAACTCAACAATGAGAGCGGATGGTAGTAGATCCGGTTAATCAATAACAGAAGCTGTAATTACAGTTATAGGACCTCCTGATGATGGGTGTCAACACCCGAAACATGTACAGCTGCCTACAGAAAAGTAATAAACTGAATAAGTCGCATCTTGTTCAACAGTTATTAAATTCATTTGTACAAAGTTCCTACCAGCCTCTTCCTACCTGTCTGTAAGTTCAATTTGCCACACGGACAATGCAAGTCCCACGTGTCATGAAATTTCACATTTGGGATTCTTACTAAAAATTTTTTGACACATTCGAATTTTGGCTAAAAACAAAAATAACAGACATTTTTCATGACAGCCTACGTATGTTTATAATACTGTGCCATGATCAGTCTCTATAATGGGGAATGTTCTCCCGGTGAGGTATAAGCAGGGGGCTGAAGAAACAGTTCATTATATATATTATATACACTCAGATCACAAACTCCTTCTTTGGCCTCAGTTTCCAACCCACACACAACAAAAGTATGTCCCTATTATAAAGATCAAACATGAACCATAGTAAATCTGTTGCTAAGAGACAGAAAAATTTATAGCATGTGTAGCATAAATCAAAAATTTAAAATCTACGTAAATACCTGAGTAAATATACCGGAAGTGTAACACTCTGTGAACATGTCCTAACTTGTTTTGTTGTATGCTTTCATCCACATAAATGCAAAATTTTATGTTGCAGATGGAGAGAATACGGGCCTCAGGAGAGCCTCAAGGATAATACATGCCTGCAATACAGAAGAAGAGACCGGTGGCATTTAAAAAGCACACACAATATAAATAACTTGACTTGCTGTACACATTCAGACAACAACTTTACAACACAAAATTGGATGCGCACAATATCAAGAATGGAACTTACACAAACATTCAAGTACACTGAACAACTCAATAAAGTTGTAACAAAATACTTTATTGGGCAGTTCCACAGCTTTAGCGATAAGAAGTTTGATAGACATTAAATTATACAAAAGAATAATGGCACAACTTTTTCAATAACAAATATACATGATAAAGATATGTAAATATATTTTACCCCTAGTGCTGCAATGCTTTGGCTCTGTAACTCTCTTCATTCTCTCATGAAGTGAGGTAAGGCAATACTTGAAACAATTCTGACCACACTTAGCTTTCTGAACACGTTGAAGCACTGTCATTACCAGATTTAACATCACAGATATTGTCATCACTATCATCAGAGTCACTGTCATCACTACTGCTAGTGTTGTTGCTACTACTACTACTACTGTTACTGCTACTGTTAGTACTGCTGTGGTTGCTGCTGTTACTACTATTGCTGCTATTACTGTCACTGCCACTAGTGCTGTTGGTAGTACTACTACTACTGCTACTGTTACTGCTGCTGCTGGTACTGCTGCTGCTGCTAGATTCAGATTTGCTGTCATCAGCATTAGTAGATTCAGTGCTTGCTGCAGCTGAGGCTTCAACATCATCACTGTCCATGTTTTCATCTCCATTCTTCTCACTGACTTCAGCTGTGTTGTATGCAACTAACTCCTTGAAGCCCTCTTCAACCACATCTTGTCTGTCATCTAAGCTACTCTTCTCACAGATGGGTTCCCCTGTACGTAGATCTATGTACACTTTCTCCATCTCCTCTTCCTCACCCTTAACTTGCGGTAGTACTGGGTAGAATCTGTCATCAGCAGTCTGTGCATTGCCAGTGTCATGGAATACCAACTTTCTGCCTGAAGACTCAGGTGAATTTGAAAGAAAGCCTTCCACAGTTTGATTCATGTTCTCTTTACCATCTTCACATGCCCAAAGTTCAATGCGATCATACTTCATATATACATCTGGCTGCAACTTCTTGAAGTGAACCTTATTGTGCTCCCGTAGAAAGTGAAGCTGGGGCACAGTATAGTCACAGTGAGAACAAATGAAGGCTCCACGTACCCCTGAAACAGACAAGTGACGTTTGGTATGACTCTCAACCCCATCACGGCGCTGACTAGAGTAAGGGCAGTGTGGACATCGGAAGCATTTTCGTTCTTCTCCTCCCTCCCGGGAACTGCTAGCATTACTTGACCTTCTTTGCTGAAGAAGAAGAATTGTCTGCCGATCTGCCATCGATAAGGGCAGGGGGCCATGCCGACCTGTTGGTAAGCTCCCAATTGTCTTCATGGAACGTGGCATCTGAGGCGGAATGTCATCTTCAACAGCACCCATTTCTTCAGCAGCCTCCACTTCTCCACCTTCATCCTTCACAGTACTACCGTCCTTTGTTGATTTTTCCAACTTACGTGCCTCTAGAGCTTCCTCGTTATTCTTATGCTTCCGCATGTGCTGGATGTAATTAGCATAATATTTGACTGAATAGTCGCACTTCTCACACTTATACCGTTGTTTAGAACCATGCAATGACAGGTGAACTTTATACTGCTCCCGTTTCTCAAAAGCTGATGGACACTTGTGGCACTTGTATCGTTTTTCCTTCAATCTACCATTTTTTAAATAGGTAGGATAAATGAAGTCTGGATTCCCATGCATTAAAATCCCAAATTGTGGGTCTACATGAAGTGGTGGGTGATCAGTTATGTTTCGCCTGGCACCAGAATCGGTGTTCCTCTGCTTTTGTGCCTCTGTCCTCTGCTGGAACAATTCAGTTCCAGACAGTGGCACAGTGCCTGAAGAGCTCTTGCTCTTCCCTGCTGAGTTGCTCTGCTGATTTTTTGATGTGCCATCATGAATCATCTCATGCTTGACCAGATTTCCATATGTCTTGACTGCATAATCACAGCTCCTACACTTGTGGGGACCAGAGCCCCCATGTAAACTTGTGTGGTACTCAAGAGCTACAAACTTGAAAAATCTTGCTGGACACAGCTTGCATGCATACTGCTTCACCACAGGTCTTGCTGGAGTTGTGGGGGCATCTGAACTACTTGGTTCCTTTTCAATAGGCTGTTGTCTTTGTGGGGGAGCAGCTCCACTAATTACCACCCAAACTGGACCTGACACACCTGGACCTTCAACTATAACAGCTGATCTAGGTCGGGGATATTGAGGAGAGGTCTTATACATGTTACTAAGCATGTTTGTTCTCTCCTGGTACTCCTCTGTGTGCACCTTCAGGTGAGCTAACAGATGCGGCCTCTGTCTTGCGGTGTACGAACATGACTCACACCTATGTGCCAAGCGAATCTCATGGAAACGATTATGAATGGTTAGTTCCTTCTCAAATAAGAATCTTGCTGGACAGTGTGAACAAAAGTACAATAAACGTCCATTATCCACTCCTGCCTTTGAATCCTTATTATTCGCCACACCAGACTCATTAACACTACCTCTGTTCTTGCTACCACTTTCTTTAGATGATGTTTCCAGTTGAAAATCAACTGCACCTTCTACTTCTTCTTCTTCTTCTTCATCTTCTTCTTTTTCTTCTTCTTCTTTTTCTTCACACAGTCCCTGCTCCTTGTTCTCTGTACAGACCACACTGTCATCATCGCTGTCTTTGCTCATGTTCGCACTTAGCTCTTGCAACTGTGCCTCATCACTTCTTGTGGTATCAACCAAACAATGCACTTGTCCATACACACCCTGATGTACTTTGGCATGTGATGACAGAACTCCTGCATTGTTGCAGATGTAATTGCAGTCAGGACAATGATGCTGCTGGACAGGTTGTTGCTGCTGCAACTGCTGATTTCCTGAAGTACCTTGTTCTTTTGACTGTCTATCTTTCAAGCTGTCCACCTCAGTAATACCATTTGCATTACGTGCACGATGCATCTTCTCATGTTCTTGAATGTTCGCTTTACGTAAATTTACATGAGGGCAAAAACGACATTTAAACATTTTTGAAAATTTTCTTCCCCTTGAAACCCAAACTAGTGGTATGTCTGTCATACGGCGAGTATCCAACACTGATTCAGATGCCATTGGAATGGCACGACGCTGTGATATTACAGTGACTTCTTCAATCTCGTCAGTTCCATCTTCCCTTGTTTCTTTGTCAGATGTTTTAGTAGGACTCTTCTGAGGAGGAATAAGAATTCCATGAACACGTAGGTGCTGATGCAGTAAGTGGCGACGGCTCACATTGTAGGAGCACAGGCCACACTTGAATGGTGCTCCACGGGGACGATGGAACTGCTTGTGATACAGGAACTGACTCTTGCTGTTGCTGACATATGGGCAACCAACGCACTTGTACCGCTTGTGCGGGCTTGTGTCAATGCAGTGGTGTTGTCGCCCGGTCTGCTGGAAAATAAAAACAAAAAACGCAACTGTGCAATCCCACCAAGTTCACAAGATTAATTTAAAATCAAATAACATTGTGACAGCAGTAAACCCCCTACATCAAAGCTTCCCATTACGCATAACCCTGAGTCTGTTCCATCTACATCCAATCCCAACAACCCATCTCCCCAAGATCCATGTTATTTATTCTCTCATCTCATTCTCTGTCTTCCAAGTGGGAGTTTTTCAAGCTTTCACCACCACAGTTCTGTATACAATCCATGTCTTGCCACATTAGTCACACGCACAAAACGTGGCAGTCTTGTCACAGACGACATGTCTGCATGTCGGAGATCCTGCATTCAGAAACTCAGCCTAAGGCCCAAGCAAAAGCAAGTAGGAGAACACCCCTAGATATTAATTTTACATATTTAGCCAACAAGGACATTTACTGCATTTTTTAGACATGCTGCAAAATCAAAGTTTTACTTTTCACTAAATGACTTTTATTTCACTCAGCACTTTCAAAATATAGTTGTGGTTACACAGTACATGGAACATTCTGTGTTCCACTACTGCACACAAAGATTGTTTGTGCATTTACAATGTTATCTGCCCAACACATGTGAAGTCAGTGCCTTAGACTGCAGTGCTGAATATACTAAGTGCATTTAACCAAAGAAGAAGTAACAAGAGGATGGGAAAAAGTGCATCTGGCAGAGCTTCAGCTATTATTAGGGTCACAGAATCACAGGGTATGAGACTGACCCATGCATAGATGGGAGGATAATATTAAGATGGATCTTCATGAAGTGGGATGTGGGGGTACGGACTGGATCAAGATGGACCACGATAGGGACAGTTGGCAGGCACTTGTGTTATGTTGTAATGAACCTTCAGGTTCCACAAAATGTGGGGAATTTCTTGACAAGCTGAAAACTGGTTAGCTTCTCAAGAGGACTCTGCTCCATGGAATAAGCAAGCATGAGACTGACAAGACACACAGAGCACACATGGGGAAATAGGATGAGCATACAGATATGTATGAAAAATCATGAAAAGAAGTGACCACTTCGGACATGTAATTGTAGATTAATGGGTCTACAGAAGTTGGCTATGGGGATGTGGACGGAATTCATGTGGCTAATGGCAAGTCCATTGCTCAGCTCCTGTAAACATTGCAATAAATCTTTGCATTCTACAAGATGACAATTTCTTAACCTGCTAACAGGCTATCAGCTCTTCAAGGTCTCTGCCCTGTGGAGTTAGTTTGCCCTCTAACACCTACGAGATGGTCCAACCATCATTGTGTGAATTTTGAATAATGTACATTACTCCATGCAGCATGCATTACATTCCAAATGACACTAGTTCTGAGAGTCTGTCAAGGGACAAATCTTGTACCAAATAATTTGGCCTCCAAGTGGGTATGCCTACATGTCCCTCACCCTCTATATCAACTGAGAATTGCTACATAAGCACAAACATATTTCAGCTTTAGTGTAGTTCTATTACCAGTCCTATTATTATTATGATGTGACAATGAGGGTCAAAACATGTATGTCCTTGTATATAAAAATGTGACATAACAGTTGGTGTCAATGCCCATGAGTCTTCTCTTCTGATATTGAGACTACGATTGTATGAGACTGCAACCATCAGTTATGAATACTTTAATTAATCGTCCACACTGGCAGTACAGTAACTCACCTCATCTGTCCTGTTCTCTGCTTTCACTGGTGTCAATTTCTGTGTATTCTTCCCCTGCATAGCCTTGGATATATAATCCTCTGGTTCAGTCACACCATGCAATCTCATGTGTTGCAGGAGGTCCCTTCAACAGTAACAAATTCAGCTACATTTTCTTTTCAAAACATTCAAACATGTGAACAAGATCAGATCAGTGCACAGAAGTAATATCTTTCCACACATATCATGCAGCAGCCAATATATACTTAATGTGTACTGGGTCTTTACTTTATCTAATTACTACTACTGTTTGTTCCTTCATGCTGTTTCAACGATGTGCTGGGCAGTTGGGTGAGTAGACTACATTAATACATGAGCTGACATGAAATGACAACCAACAGTTGTCAACATAAAATAATAGCCCTATAAATCCACATTACAGCATGTCTTAACATTACATTCAGTTCTAACATTCACTTATATTGGAATATGATAATGGGAATGTCATCACTTTTGAGTCTTTTTACTAGTACTGGTCTCACTACTTTTAAATAATCCATCCTTCACTTCAGAGGTCTGCTCCAGCATTTCCCCAATCATCTACTTCTTCTTACACTTGCCTGATACACAATTTCTGTTCCACAGAATCCCATCCTGGGCCAAACCCTGGTTATTTTTTGGTGCACTGTGCATTATACCAATGAAGTACAGACGCTACATGTGTTACAGTATTTATACAGGTACACCGTAACTTACAAACACACTATGTTCTGAACACCTGGTCATAGTTGAACTGGTCGTAAGTTGAAAAAACAAAATGAGGCGGAATATACAACCTCCAGCAGGTTGAGGAGGATTCAAATAAGTATATTTCTGTTGTAAAATAATAACAACAGAGTTTCTTCAACAAAATATAAAAAGGTTAATCAGATAGCTGTTAAATACAACAATGGAAACATTTATATTTTCCAAAGGAAGTTTTGGTAGCAACTGTGGTTCACTGTAAATGGGATGATTGGAGGGTCTGGGAGTGGCTGTACCCCTCAAAAGGCACTGAAAATCAAGCAGGTACAAGGTAGGGTCAGTTACTAACACCGTTCACACAAGCTACAATTTTACCAAGCAGGAACAAGTTTGGGGCAGTTATTAACAATGTCTACACATGCTATAATTTTCACTGCTTCCAACATTTCTTCCAAGCAAAATAAAATGCTTTTATTTTTTTACTTTACACCAAACTCTGACTAAACTACACACTTCTACATATTACATATACATAAAAATAACAAACCTCTTGAGTGAGACATAAAAGGGACAGAAGTAGCACTTGAATATTGCACCTGGCCTGGACAAGTGCTGCTCTTTATGGGCTCCCATCACTGTAGCAGAATCACTAGTAAATGGACACTTGTCACATGCACTCACTGCATCTGGGAAAAAAAAAAAAATCCTGGATAACACTGTTCATCATAACAGAACTCTTCTGCAAGACAGACTTCTCCCAGCAAATGGCAGCCAAACATAGAAAAATGCCAATCTGGTGAAAATTCAACAAAGTAAACGGTGAGGATTAATAAAGAAAAATAATCATGTAACACATTTGCAACCTTCTACATGAACTGCATGGAATGAATGCATGCTCTGAAACTTAAGTACATATGCCCATTACATCCATGAAACACTATAACTGATCAAACTTCCTATTGCGGATCTGCACAAAAAGTTGTCTGGCAAATTTACTGTATGTGAAAGTTGAGGTTCTAATGGCAGTAACTATGAATGTAATACTGTCTTCTGAGATGTAACGCCATGTTGTCTGGTAGAAATGTACCAATGTCTTGGGGAAATTTACTGCCATCATTTTACCAAGACAGGAGGAAGGAGACTCCTCTGAAACAATGGTAAATATCTAACAAATTCACATCACATCCCAAAGACAGTATTCTGAACCACTTACGCCTACTGAGTGCCAAGGTTAAGAATCTCCACCCATGTACCTTCATGGTGATCACACAGTCAACTTAAACCATCAGTCAACATGAAATCTACTTGATATGAAGATCATACTGAATTATATTTCCTCAAACACAAAATATTGTACAAAACATATAATCATTACAATCTACAATTCATATTTTAAGTATTTTCAACACAGTAAATATTTAATTATATACAAGTAATTAAAGCCTCTATTCAGTACGATGTACACGTTACAAATAGGTTTAAAACTACTGATTTACAACCTTGACAAATGAGACGAGAGATAATGGGGCACATACAATTACAAAGGCCACATCTGAAGATTATCTGCACTCATGGGAACAACCCACATGGACTCGGGCAGAATGTTTAGGAATCAGGATGTGGCAAGCAATTTTTTCTGCATGTCTTGCAACTAAATACCTCTCCATTTTTGTATGTCCAGTAACTGCAGTTTCTTTTATGCTTCCAAACAACTACACACATATATTATAAATTAAAAGCAGTCATGGCAAGATTACTGTTATTTTATGTCGATCACTTTAATATTTATGTTTTTGAATGTAATCCATGAAACATTTTTGCTCAGGAGCCATTTATATCAACAGACCAAAAAGATGCTCACCTCCCACCTTTCACTGTAGTCCTGCAACACCACACTTCACCACATTCATTGATTAGTGTTGATAAGTACCATGCTGACAAACCAAAATATACCACAAATCCATTACCATGCTATGAAGCATTAAAACTGTGAGATCTGAGATTCTCACAGCTGTGGTATTAACAGTCAAGTTGTCTGGGATGTCACAGTGTGCTGCCTGGTAGCTACGAGTGTCTGGGATGTCAAGGTGTGCTCCCTGGTAGTTACCAGTGTCTGGGATGTCAAGGTGTGCTGCCTGGTAGTTACCAGTGTCTGGGATGTCAAGGTGTGCTACCTGGTAGTTACCAGTGTCCTAGAGGATCACAGTGCCTTCATCTTCAAGGTCATGCAGTCCAACTGTTCTTGGACATCTTGCCCCTGAAGATAAGGGCATCATGCCTCTGAAATGTTGGTTAACAATTTACCACACAACATGGTGTGACAGTGCAGTAGATACGAGTCTTCAGGTGTTGAAAATTCCTTCTAAACATAATATGTCACTAATCAAACAGTTACCTGGTCCTTCTGGTCTTCCTGGGGGAGTTGAGGCTGTGTCTACCTCAGCATTACCATCATCTATCATGAAACGCTCCTCCACAGTACCACCCTCCTTAAGGCCAATCACCACCCTAACATCTCCACTGTGCTTCAACCGGCAGTGCCTCTGCACAGAGACAACCATCATCAACACACTGAACAAGCTTAGCTGCTGTTGATTAAATACCTTACAGTTATTATCATGCTGCAACCTCTGACTCAACACAGTTGAGTTCGCTCAATTTGTCCAACTGGCTCATTCCTGTTATTCTCAGTTCTTGTCTGTCATCCCTACATTCATATGCCATTAGTCTCTATCCTCTGACCATTATCATGAGATGCATTTCTGATGCCGCCAGTCTTCTAATTTCTTCCTTCATTAATGGCCAATATTTCAACCCATAAAAAGCATTGGTATGGCCAGTACTTCTACACATTTTTCATATGGTTTGCTTCTGGCATTTCTCTACTGCTGACATGCACTGCCCACCTGTCCCCTTAACTATCCAAACAGTATTAGCTAAGTGTTATGTAAGTGTGACATGCACCAATATGCCATTCTCTCCATTTCAAAAATATGTATTCTTCCTTGTGCCAATTATTCTTTCAGTGTTTTGAGAGACTGCCTTTATTACAAATCAAATTTAATATTATCGATCCTACAGTCTGTCACATGTGATTTTTTTATGTCCATAATCACAATACCATAGTTCTAGTATTGTAATGCAATCTATACCACCAAGTACCTAAGCCCAGTAAGGTCACATGAATTTTACTTAAATGATTCACTGAAAGATGACAGAATCTGAGGAATTCTTAACAGTCCAAATACATGGAAGAAATTCAAGTACATCTTTAATCAGCAAAACAACTACCATGGTGTTCAGAACCAAGAAATGGTCTGTTAATTCTCAAAATGAAGGTCTTACAGCACTAAAGTATATTTAGGCAGGTGATACATAGAAATGAAACGGCCTATTTCATTTCTTTGAATTTGTTCTCATATATTCACAATAGCACATCATGATATACAGTAAAGTATTTTAAAGTTGCATCATTTACCATTGTATATGTGTATACAACATATGAACAGAAGTATGTAAGATGCTAATATATATTCAGGCTATTTTTAATGTATACAACTGCATCCATGCTAATAACCCTGACTTTATTTGAAGAACACATCTACAGTCAAACAACTCCAAAATCTACAAGGAAAAAAAAAGAGACAAATAATTAAAGTATGGTATACTTCACTTGACAGTTTGCAATGGACATACACATACACACACACACACAAAACAAAAGATAGCTGCTAAAGAAATACAGTAAAACTGAGTGTGTATAGTCAATAAAACCCATACTAGAACAACAATGCAACAAAAAAAATGTAAACCAAAGTAACAATTCCATACATTTCTCTATTCAACCCCTGTTCTTGTATTCCTGCTGTAACCAATTTCCCTGCCTACCATGAAACACATACTTGACACCCCTCTCTGTACTGCAAATTTTAACTGCTAGTTTCAACAGTCAGCAAAAATATATAAACAAACTAAGCACACAGGGATTATGGCTCAGGATGAACAGTGCTAAGAAATAAAACTAGATAACAACCACGGAGACTTACATGCAATATAACGGAAAACTCTAGTCAGATGACCATAACAGATAAATGTGTTGTTGAATGGAAAACTCTTTAATGTAAGGAAGTAATCACCATCACTGATCATGCTTCACAAACAGCTCAGGCCCATGCAGTTAGTTGTGAAAGTGGTTAGTTGTACCTGGATGACATGCTTCCAGTTTGATACCTGATGGCAGTGGCCACACCGGAAAGGTGCAAAGCCCCGCCTGACACTTGCCTCAGCTGAGTTGCTGTTGCCACCACCACCACCACCTCCACCTCCACCTCCACCTCCACTACTGGCCTGCTGTAGACGCTGCTGGTAATGCTCCTTCACATGGGCCAACACCAGCTCACGACTTGCATCTCTAAAGCAGAATAAAAAATCATCAACATCTGTGACAGCTCCAAGAATTATGCATCTTTCATCTATTTACCAGACACTGCTGGATTCTTCTACACTTGTACACCATGATTAATGGACACATTGTGCAAAAAGCTTAAAAACATGCAATTATGTACAGTCATTCTTTCATAACACTGGTATACAATAAGCACGTAAAATGTTGGAAATATACTGATAAAAACTGATACAATATGCCATGCCAGGCACTTGAAACTTAGTATAGTAGGAAATTACACCATGTCGTCAAGTTCTGTATGTTTAAAAATACAAACACTGTGCCAAACAAAGTTTTCATAGTTTCACTGTCAAAGGCACTACTCAGTCTGCCTGTACATGTTCTCATAGTGAACAAAAATAATACTGACAATACCAGCAGGACAAATAACAACGTACGTTTTCTCACCTGTAGTTGCACTTCTTACATTTCCAGAGTGTTTTCTTACTGTCTGTGCTTGGCCGCTTGGAAGGCTGTTGACCTTCTGGAATACACCCTGATTTCACTAAAGGCCTCTTTAGTGCACGCTTGGGTTTCATATCCAAGTCAAGATTCTGATGCTGTTTCTGCTGCTGCTGTTGTTGTTGCTGCTCCTGTTCTTGCTGTTGCTGACGTTGCTGCAGCAGAGCTGAGGGCTGTGGCTGCAGAGGTGGAGGACCTGGGAACACCATGTTGTGTGCTGCTCGCAATGGTGGTGGTGGTCGGAGTGGTGCTCCTGGTCCTAGATGGGCTACATTGCTCGAGATGGGAGTCGGGGCTCGGGTGAGACGAGGTGGAGCAGGCAACTGTTGTTGCAAAATGCCAACACTAGATTGCAATGCCATCCCCTGGCTTACGTCCAGTCCCTTTGTACGACGGCCACTTCCACTACTCTCTGCTGTTGGTTCATGGACTCGCATTAATGTCAAATATTTGTTGTATTTTGAATAGTTTCGCCTCCCTGTTTCATCAGTCATCAAAACTCTCGCCCGTTCATGTCCCACATCCCTTGCAGACTTCAGACGTATGTGCTTGGTGATGTCCCATCGCCAATTTGATCGGTAAGCACAGAGTGAACACTCAAATGGCTTCTTATTCAAGTGACCCACAATATGAACATGGAATCGAGATGCAGTAGATGCCCAAAATGAGCAATTTGGACATTTGAAAACCTGAAAATAATAGTGAAAATAGTGTCAGGTTCCAGAGAGAAATATAAAGAAGACCATAAATTTCATTCAGCCAACAAAGATAAAATTGCTGCAGCATAATTCTGTCTTTGAGGGAAACAACTGAAAAAATAGTAATTAAGTCCAGACACTTGCACAGTTAGCACAATGCAACATTCTGGACACAAGAAATGTATAACATCACAATACTTTTAACACTTCATTCCTACAATGAAATGCACCTACATTTGTTATTCCAACTGCAGCCAGCAGCAAATGGAAACAACAAATTGTTTTTCTTCACTTTCTGAGTGACTGAATCTCATGTATCTTACACATTTTGTTGCAGATGTGGAGTTGTATATAGTCAAATAAGATGAGAACACAAAAATGAACAGTCCATGTATATGCACAGTAAAAGCACAGAAAAATGATTCCATAAACACAAAGAAAACCACACACATGTTATAGTTTTTATCAAGACATGCAGGTCAGTTAAACATTATTACAAGTTTACATCACACTTGTAACAGTACTGGCCCTGCAGTGATACAAATTCTAGCATAATTTGGATAAATCAGTGTATTTCTGTGCATAACATGGAAGCATATGGAGGAGTGAAGGCACAGATCTATGTATTCTTAAACTCAGCACTATATAGAGGTGCATTGTCAGCATCATGCCCTGGCCGATTTATGCCTGGGAAGAAATCCCTGGTACCCCTTGAAAAGGTCAGCCTCAGAGTTTGTCTGAATGCTATGGCGGAAAGAAATATCTGTTACTCCTCCCAGAAATTAACCAAAATTTCTGTTTTCCAGCCCACAGCCCAGTTACTACACTAACCTCACCCAGACAACTTCTGTGTGCACTTTACATTTCCATGAGAAAAATGTGCACTTATAACCACCTTGTAAAAAATTTGTTTCCAATCTTTATATTAATTTTCATCCTTGCTCCTAATCCCCACAGGCAGTTCCTACCAACTTTTTTTGTGTTCAGAGATAATGTCTAGATGAAAGAAAATCAGCTTCATTAAATACGTTTCCTAACACAAAATCCAAGAACGCATCAATCAAAAATATGTCACATTATGTATAATTGTGACGTTGTAGTCGGAAACTTGGTTCCTCCAAAATGTCGGTCTGTATCAACCAGACTACATGGTATAGCATTCCAGAAGATGACAACATTCACTGCCCTGAAAGCCTCATACATGAAGAATATATAGACCACTAATGATAATTCTGAAATACAATTAGAATATTACAGTTGGCTATCTTAACTTACATATGTTAAACCCCAGCTCATGTAGAGAGAGACAATTATAATACATTAATTATGGCAATCTGTGTTATCACCCTCCTTTTACAGGTACAATGGCTCTTTCCTCTGCTGAGGTATTTCTTCATTATTCCAAACACAAGTAGTAAGTTTATGAAACTCAGAACATACTATTCCACTTCCTGCATGAATCAGTTCTGCCAGGGCTTGACCAGTACCTGATGATTTATATCTTTTCCAATTTTCAGTAACTGTGAGAACCGCAAACCCATTAGGCTCATGTCAGTAGCTCAACTGTGTGTACTTCAGTTTGCTAACATCATTAATGCTGTGTACATTTAACAAAAATGAAAGAAGTTATTCTTCCACCTATTCGAAGTACTGTGGGAATATGCAAGCAAATCACCCTTCTCATCCTTCACCAACTAATTTCTACACAGGTACCCTTCCTGAAACTCATTTATGCCTCTGAGTAACTCTCAAATATTACTGTTCTCACTGCCTGTTTCCAGCTCAGTTATTTCACCTTTCAAACATTCCCTTCTGCTCCTGAAACATGCACTACTTTCACATCTTATGTTGTTTGGATAATCTGCATTCATTTGCCTTAGATCCAGTAAGCGTTGTAATTTTGCCTACTTCCTATGATCTAAAAATTTTTTACATTTATCGAAACATGGTTCAAGCTGTATTCATTCATAATGTCCCAGACTCTCTGTAACTGAAGTTCTAATATTCCCTCTAATATTTAGCCAAGTGTGGCTTATGTTCCTGTTATCACCAAAGTTCTCCAAAGCTCCAAACATGCTTAAGATTTTAGCCTGAGACATCTTTTTGAGAATGGGTCTCTCCACA
>Ga0136643_10002012_pt1 | contig 25773 bp, 19 predicted proteins | sample TergutLab28metaG_FD_96883 | JGI IMG/M metagenome (GOLD analysis project Ga0136643, IMG submission 96883) | Labiotermes labralis P1 segment gut microbial communities from Petit-Saut dam, French Guiana - Lab288 P1 (version 3) (version 3) | ecosystem: Host-associated > Arthropoda: Insects >... | reverse complement strand
TTGTAGACACTCAATAATGAAAAGTCTAAACGTGCCGCGTTAGAACAATACACGGATTCAGAATAATAGAGAGTCAAAAGTCAGCAGCGGTCAAATTGACCGCCTTGGCGCTTCTAGTGTTAAGCAAAAAAACTATTGGAACCGTAGTTGAACCAAAAATGAATGTCATATTTTAGGACCAATTCACTTCCCATTCAACAATTCACTTCCAATTCAATTCTTTCTACCTTGTAGATTAGTGTGACAGAATGCAAAAGAATTCCTAAGCTGTCTGTACACATCCTGAGCATAATGAACCGAATGCTTGCGTGAGTTTCCTTTGTAGAACAAGTACGTAGTTTACAGTTAGGATTACTTTGTGTGTGTGTGGGTAAGAATACTGACTTTTGAAAGAGGGATAAACAATGGTGCCTCGTTCACTACAAGACTTGTGTTGCAGTTGCATTTATGCATTGTAAAATACAGCAAACGTGACATAGACCAATGCAGAATTCAAAATAAGAAAGTATATTTCATTTATGTTTGTAGACGTTTTTGGTAGCAAAATTTCACATAATGTTCAAGGTAACACACTTCATTCAACCTGCAATACCACTGTCCACCTGCTGTGCAGTATCTTCCACATAATGTTCACTGTAACATATTACATTCAACCTCCAAAAACAATGTCCAAATTCTGTGCAGTATCTTGCATATAATGTTCACTGTAACACACTCCATTCAAGCTACAATACCACTGTTCACATGCAGTGCACTACGTTCAAGTTAATGTTCACTGTAACACGTTCCATTCAAGCTACAATACCACAGTCCAACTGCTGTGCAAGGTCTTCCACATAATGTTCACTGTAACACACTCCATTCAAGCTGAAATAGCACTGTCCACCTGCTGTGCAGTACCTTCCACATAATGTTCACTGTAACAAACTCCATTCACGCTGCAATATCACTGTCCACCTGCTGTGCACTAACTTCCACATAATGTTCACTGTAACACACTCCATTCAAGCTACAATACCACTGTCCAACTGCTGTTAAGTGTCTTCCACATAATGCTCACTCTAACACAGTCCATTCAAGCTACAGTACCACTGTCCACCTGCTGTGCAGTATATTCGAGATAATGTTCACTGCAACATACTACATTCAAGCTACAATACCACTGTCCACCTGCTGTGAATTATCTTCCACATAATATTCACTGTAACACACTCGATTCAAGCTACAATACCACTGTCCACCTGCTCTGCAGTACCTTCCACATAATGTTCACTGCAACACACTCCATTCAAGCTGCAATATCACTGTCCACTTGCTGTGCACTAACTTCCATATAATTTTAACTGTAACATGCTCCATTCAAGCTAAAATACCAATGTCCACCTGCTGTGCAGTACCTTCCACATAATGTTCACTGTAACACACTCCATTCAAGCTACAATGCCACTGTCCACCTTGCTGTGCAGTACTTTCCACATAAAGTTCACTGTAACACACGCCATTCAAGCTGCAATATGACTGTCGACCTGCTGTGCAGTATCTTCCACATAATGTTCACTGTAACACACTCCATTCAAGCTAGAATACCACTATCCACATGCTGTGCAGTAACTTCCACATAATGTTCACTGTAAAACACTCCATTCAAGCTACAATACCACTGTCCACCTGCTGTGCTGTACCTTCCACATAATGTTCAATGTACGTACCTTTAACCTTCGCCCTTTATCACATGCAACACTCAACTTTAGCACTCAGCACAATAAATCTCACTGCTGCACACAACAAGCTTTCCGCAAAACAAATCCTAAAGCCTTTATTCCTACTACAGCCTGCCTGTACCTTAAATCTCATGCTTGCTGTATCTTATTTACGTATCTGCAGTGCACTGGGTGGTCGAAGAAATTCTGCCTTAACATTCCTTATCAATACCCTTAAAATGATGCTACATTCAGTTTTTGGATTTTCATTGAGTATTGGAGGAAATTTTTCGGTTGCAACGATGATAATTTTCCTTCAAGGTGTGGATTTTGCGCATACTGTTGTATTGGCACCACAATATCGCGAAAGGCGTCTATTAGCGTCTGTCTGTCTGTGTTTCTGTCCGTCCGCACTGAACAATTCGTGGCACAGTAGAAAAAAGTTCATGAAATATGATGCTTCAGGATTTTTCTAAAATATGCCGAAACATTTAAATTTCATTAGACTCTAAGAAGAATGCCTCGTATTTTTATGAAATTATATATACATATACATTTATATATGTATATAGGGGAAATTCAGGAAAGTTTGGACATTTTTTTAAAAACTTATATTGTGAATGACTTGAAAGCAATAAACGATTACCAGAAAAAATGCGACATACGCCATGGCACTGACACTTATGATGTGGTATCCAAGCATGTCACGTCTGCACGTTATCAACACCAAATCTTGTAAACCGACGTATTGTGTAACAAGATAACCACAACATGTACATTTGATACAGCAATAGGTGCCTTTGAACATTTACGATTTTCATAAGAAAAGTCAGATCTGTTACCAAAGGAACTGTATTGTTGTCATGAAGAAACATGACTGAACAACAGCTGAGATTCCTGTTTGATCAAGAGGAAGATGTGACCAGGCGTAAACTGTGTTTTATCCTTGCATGCAGCAGTGCTTGTTGGTATTTTGTGGCTTTCTGAGGGACAGATTCTTGTTTCGTTTCATTAAACATTCTAACAAATCTAAGCTGCCATTTGTTGTATTTTGTCACGTTTCTGGCGTGGGCGGTGCTGATGTTTCGACAGAGTGCAGCACAAGTCTAATGATTTGCTTTTGTGAGAGGACACAATTAATTTTGAATAATGTACATTTGCTTAATCAATTTCTTATATCTTTGATCAAAATCAATCACAATGGATATTTAGATTAAAACTCTACATGTGATTCTATATTTTCCAGTTTTCTTCTTGCCTTTTGCATTATGCAGAAAGCAGCAGACGGATTTAGTCCTAACAGTGCAGCAGTTTATAGAAGCTTCTTCTCATTCATCACCGCTTCATCTGCTTTCTGTATATCCTGCACATGAATCACAGTTTATTTTGCTTCGTTATGTATCTGTTGACCAAACTGTGATACCTGAAACGCACAATAATCCCGAAACTTACGATCTGATACTTCAGGCTGTCAAGCGTTACGGCAATAGCTGTTGCACCGACAATAATAATTCCACAGAATTAATAACGAACACCTTGAGCGTTCCATTGAAATCTTATTAAATTTTAAGTAAACGGGCCATTTCGATAACATGCTCACATATAGAGTATAAGATATACCAATATTATGAATCTTCCATTCCATGTCTTTTCGCCGTGACATACACAGCAGAATCCAACTTTTTATAACAAATACATAACACACAATTGCACTGCCATTTCACAAATATCATCCAACAATTTTATCATACTTTCCCAGTACTGTAACTTTACAGTACACATCTCATTAGGCCCTACAGAACAGTTCTGTAACTGCCAGCTGCTGAATGACCACAGACTGTAAACTGTTATGATCCAACACACTAAAAGCTATATCTGTTCAATCGATATGTATTGCATTTTTATATTGTTTTGGAACGTTGTGTTGGCGGTCTGTTGAGACCGAAACGTGTAGCTGTTCTTGATAAATGCAGCATTATGATTGGCTGAACATTAGAACGTTCTGTATTGAGCGTTCTAAAACACGGCGGATGAACTGCGTTAAATTAAACAATACATAGCTGCATGCTGTCCGATACAGTAAATTGATACGATATCGATAAAACTATTTGTGTCAATAGAAAAGCAAATCTGTTTTATTAGTTGTGTACAGCATTTTGGTTCTTCACTTACCGCGTAGAAAGTATCGGTACATTTTATTGTGTATTAAAGTGGTACAGATTCTGACAAACCGTACAGTAACAAGTTAACTTAGCAGATAATATATGAAACCGCCATAACATCGAACTCTCATTTGGCAATATCAGACCTTTTTAAAACTGGAAACTAAAATCCGGACTAAATATTCATTTGAAAAGGAAACGTCAGTTTGTAGATTAGTGATGTGAGCTGTGTCACTACTGTCAATTATGTCATTACTGTCACTAATGTCACTACTTCCACTTATGTCATTACCGACACTACTGTCACTACTGCCACTACTGCCCCAAATCCTCCTTCAATATACACTGAAAGTAAGAAGCACAAAAAGCAATCATTACTTTCAAACAGCTGGCTTAAATTAACTAAGAAAATCTATGTTATTCTAACATGCTGCTTGACGTCACAAACCATAATTTGATACCATCATTGACAATATTTTAGATTTAAGCAATTTTTCTTGCAGTAGTAGTAGTAGTGATGGTGGTGGTGTTAGTAATAGCAGTAGTGGTAGTATTTATCGTAGTACTGAAATATCTCACCATCATTCACAAATTCACAATCAGTCACGTAACGTTAGCAGCACCATTGCTGACTGTATTTAGTGCAAAATTTATTGTTAGCTTCAGTATAGCATGCAGAAGATAAAGGAAATCTTTTCAAAATTGAAGCTCTTCCTGACAGTACACATAATGTGTACAACCCTGTATTACGCCTCTGTGCACAGCTCACAGTAACTGTACAGCAGAAACAAACTGTTTGTGCAGCTGTATAGATGTATAGTGATATTTGTTTAATGCTGCTATTGCTATAGAGACCAACATTCGGTCTGCCCTACGTGTTGCCCTGTTGCAATGAGAGTAAGGCCCACAATACAGACGGTACACCGCACAATTGCTATAGTGACCAACAGTCTGTCTGCCATAAATGTTGCCCTGTTGCACTGACAGTAAGGCCCACGGTACTGACAGTACACTGCACAATTGCTAGAGTGACCAACAGTCAGTCTGCCCTACGTGTTGCTCTATTGCACTGACAAAAGGGCCTACGGTACAGACGGTACAACGCACAATTGCTATAGTGACCAATAGTCAGTCTGCCCTACGTGTTGTCCTGTTGCACTGACAGTAAGGCCCACAGTACAGACGGTACACCGCACATTTGCTATAGTGACCAACAGTCAGTCTGCACTACATTTGGCCCGTTGCACAAACAGGAAGGCCCACAGTACCGACGGTACACCGCACAATTGCTATGGTGACCAAGAGTCAGTCTGCCCCACCTGTTGCCCTGTTGCACTGACAGTAAGGCCCAGAGTACAGACGGTACACTGCACAATTACTAAAGTGACCAAGAGTCAGCTCGCCTTACCTGTTGACCTGTTGCACCAGCAGAAAGGACCACAGTATAGTAGATACACCGCACAATACCTATAGTGACCAACATTCAGTCCGCCCTACGTGTTGCTCTGTTGCACTGACAGTAAGGCCCACAGTACAGACGGTAAACCGCACAATTGCCATTGTGACCAACAGTCAGTCTGCCTTAACTGTTGCCCTGTTGCACTAACAGTAAGGCCAACAGTAAAGACGGTACCCCGCACAATCACTATAGTGAACAAGAGTCTGTCTGCCCTACGTGTTGCCCTGTTGCACTAACAGTAAGGCACATAGTAGAGACGGTACACCGCACAATTGCTACAGTGACCTACAGTCAGTATGCCCTACGTGTTGCCCTGTTGCACAGAAAATAATTTCCACAGTTCAGACCGTACAATGCACAATTGCTATAGTGACTAACAGTCAGTCTGCATTACGTGTTGCCCTGTTTCACTGACAGCAAAAGCCCACAGTACTGACGGTACACCGCAAAATTGCTATAGTGACAATTAGTCAGTCTGCACTAACTGTTGACCTGTTGCACTGACAGTACGGCCCACAGAACAGACGGTACACCGCACAATTGCTATAGTGACCAAGAGTCAGTCTGCCCTAAGTGTTGTCCTGTTGCACTAACAGTAAGTTCCACAATACTGACGGTACAACGGACAATTGCTATGGTGACCAACAGTCAGTCTTCCCTACGTGTTGCCCTGTTGAACTGACAGTAAGGCCCACAGTACAGACGGTACACCGCACAATTGCGATAGTTACCAACAGTCAGTCTGCCCTACATTTGGCCCTGTTGCACTAACAGGAAGGCCCACAGTACATACGGTACACCGCACAATTGCTGTAGTGACAAACACTCAGTCTGCCCTACATGTTGCTCTGTTGCATCGACAATAAGGCCCAAGGTACAGACGGTACAACGCACAATTGCTATAGTGATCAGCAGTTAGTCTGCCTTACGTGTTGCCCTTTTTCACTGACAGTAAGGCCCACATTACAGACGGGACACCGCACAATTGCTATAGTGACCAACAGTCAGTCTGCCCTACATTTGGCTCTGTTGCACTAACAGGAAAGCCCACAGTACACACGGTACACCGCACAATTGCTATACTGACCAAGAGTCAGTCTGCCCTAGCTTTGGCCCTGTTGCACTAACAGTAAGGCCCACAGTACAGACGGTATATCGCACAATTGCTATTGTGACCAACAGTCAGTCCGCCATAACGTTTGCCTTGTTGCACCGACATTAAGGCCCACGGTACAGACGATACACCGCAAATAGCTATAGTGATCAACGGTCAGTCCGCCCTATGTGTTGCCCTGATGCACTGACAGTAAGGCCCAGAGTACAGACGATAAACCGCACAATTGCCATAGTGACCAACAGTCAGTCTGCCCTACCTGTTGCCCTGTTGCACTAACACTAAGGCCCAAAGTACAGAAGATACCACGCACAATTGCTATAGTGAACAACAGTCTGTCTGCCCTATGTGTTGCCCTGTTGCATTAACAGTAAGGCCCACAGTAGAGACGGTACACCGCACAATTGCTACAGTGACCAAGAGTCAGTCTGCCCTACATGTTGCCCTGTTGAACAGACAATAATTTCCACAGTTCAGACCGTACACTGCACAATTGCTATAGTGACCAACAGTCAGTCCGCCTTACGTGTTGCCCTGTTGCACTGACAGTAAAGCCCACAGTACAGACGGTACACCGCACAATTGCTATAGTTACCAACAGTCAGTCTGCCCTAACTGTTGCCCTGTTGCACTAACAGTAAGCTCAACAGTACTGACGGTAAAACGCACAATTGCTATAGTGACCAATACTCAGTCTGCCCTACGTGTTGCCCTGTTGCAGTGACAGTAAGTCCCACAGTACAGACGGTACACCGCACAATTTCTATAGTGACTAACAGTCCGTCTGCCCTACATTTAGCCCTGTTGCAGTAACATAAAGGCCCACAGTACAGACAGTACACCGCACAATTGCTATAGTGACCATTAGTCAGTCTGCCCTAACTGTTGCCCTGTTGCACTCACAGTACGGTCCACAATACTGACGGTACACCGCACAAATGCTATAGTGACCAACAGCCATTCTGCCCTAACTGTTGCCCTAAGAGTACGGCCCACAATACAGACTTTACACCTCACAATTGCTGTAGTGTCCAACACTCAGACTGCCCTATCTGTTGCACTAACAGTAAGCCCCACAGTACAGACGGTACACCGCACAATTCCTATAGTGACCAACACACAGTCCGCCCTACCTGTTGCCCTTTTGCACTAACAGTTTAGCCCCACAGTACAGACGCTACACCGTACAATTGCAATAGTGACCAACAGTCAGTCTGCCCTACGTTTTGCCCTGTTGCACTGACAGTAAGGCCCACAGTACAGACGGGACACCGCACAATTGCTATGGCGACCAACAGTCAGTCTGCCCTACCTTTTGCTTTAACAGTAAGTTCCACAGTACTGACGGTACTCCGCACAATTGTTATAGTGACCAATACTCAGTCTTCCCTACCTGTTGCCCTGTTGCACTAACAGTAAACCCCACAGGACAGACGGTATACCCCACAATTGCTATAGTGACCAACAGTCTGTCTGCCCCCCGTGTTGCCCTGTTGCACTAACAGTAAGTCCAACAGTACAGATGGTACACCGCACAATTGCTATAGTTACCAACACTCAGTCTGCCCTACCTGTTGCCCTGTAGCACTAAGAGGAAGCCCCACCATAGAGACGGTACACCGCACAATTGCTACATTAACCAACAGTCAGTCCGCCCTACCTGTTGCCCTGTTGCACTGACAGTAAGGCCCACAATACAGACGTTACACAGCACAATTGATATGGTGACCAACAGTCAGTCTGCCCTAACTGTTGCCCTGTTGCACTAACAGTAAGGACCACAATAGAGACGGTACACCGCACAATTGCTATACTGACCAACAGTCATTTTACCCTACCTGTTGCCCTGTTGTACTGACAGTAAAGCCCACAGTACTGACGGTACACCGCACAATTGCTATAGTGACCATCAGTGAGTCTGCCCTAACTGTTGACCTGTTGCACTTACAGTACGGCCCACAGTACAGACGGTACACCGCACAATTGCTATAGTGACCAACAGTCAGTCTGCCCTCCCTGTTGTCCTGTTGCACTAACAGTAAGTTCCACACTATTGACGGTACACCGCACAAATGCTATAGTGACCAACACTTAGTCTGCCTTATCTTTTGCCCTGTTGCATTAACATTAAGCCCCACAGTACAGACGGTACACCGCACAATTGCTATAGTAAGCAACAGTCAGTCTGGCCTACCTGTTGCACTAACAGTAAGTTCCACAGTACTGACTTTACACCGCACAATTGTTATAGTGACCATCAGTCAGTCTGCCCTGCCTGTTTCCCTGTTGCACTGACAGTAAGCCCCACAGTGCAGACGGTAAACCGCACACTGAATGGTTAACGTTGTGATCAGAACAGGCGTGGTTTTCATGTTAATACTGAAACTCAGATTTCTTTACAGACATTTTATCGGAATTTCGAACGTGTTAGTACCAAACGAACTGAACTGTTTGAATATGTATGTTACGTGGATTTTCATATTATGTGTCTTTGACATTGTTAAACGACATTGGTTTCAATCTTAAACTATTTCCACATTCCCCACTACCTTCCATTCTCACAGTGTCAGTAGTTCTAAATCTAGTACTGCTGTTCTAACAGCCGTTCCGTGTGCACTTGGTACATTGAAACTGGCATTTATCATGCTTGTACTAATCTGCCCCACAATAAACCATTTCAAATACCAACCTAAATCTGCACCTCCAATTTCATTCTGCCACAATTCAATATCAGTAATTGGTTACTCGATTCAAAAATGTTATCAGCACATTGCGGTGTGGTATTGAGAGATTAAATGTACTGCTGTATGTTGGCAGTTGGACATCTTGGGCAGGTGTGTGAGGTGGTCAGCAGGAAGGGGGGTAGGATTGTGAGGGGGTCAGCTGGAAGTGTGGTAGGATTGTGAGGGGGGTCAGCAGGAAGTGGGGCAGGACTGTGGGGTGGTCAGCAGGAAGTGGCCGTACTGAATAGAAATTTAATTTTCTTTTACTTTGGTTGTTTTATGTTGGCAGGTTTGGACAGACATCACACAATAGACTGCTGTTGCTACGAACAAAGGATGCCATGATGTTGGACTGATGAAGCAGCACCTTGAATATCACAACAGCTGGGATCGTTGGTGTTTCATATTGCTGTATGATTTTGTGTATTGCACTGTGTTAATGTTGGCAGTGCTTACTGACGGTAGGTGGAAACTCGCTGCCACATACTGTAACACCATTAGATGTCACCACATGGCATAATGCTGCAAGGCAGACTGGGGACGTTCCACACCCTGCAGAATGCCCATCAGCACTGCAAACATCACGGTTACAGTGGACAGCAAGTGTCATTACTAGCTGATATTACATAGGAAGTTCCTGCAGACTGTTTAATGAGGATGACTGCCTTCAGGAGTATCTGATACATTCGTTTGTCTGTTTGAGAAGTTATAAGGAACAAGTGTGTCAGACGACACTGTGCAACATATCAGATGTCAAAATCAATGCCAGGCCGTGTTGCACATCGGAGTTGTTCTTAATGAATGTAATTAATTTTCAGTTCACTGTAAAAGTTGCAAACGTAGATGCAACTTACAAAAATATTCATGTACGTGTATTTCACGCTTCTTAAAAATTGCTTTGACACTTTGCGTAAATAATTATTTTAGGTTCTCTAATAACAAGAAACTGACTGCACAGTGCACAGACCTGTGACGACAAAATGTCTACTTTAGAAAGTTCTGATTTACAAAACAGCACGGGAGAAAATTCAGCGTCGCAAAGCGATCAGCCAGATGTTCGAATTGTTTTGTGGCCATTCTGTGGAGAATTAAGGCTAGATGAACTAATATTAAGCCGCGAGAATTTTATTCAGTCGATAGAAGACTTCTACAAACACAAAAACATAACACCACTAAGCCAACTCACATCAACGACCCCTTTCCCCACACCCCACTTGCTGGCCCAGTTTGCCTACAAGACATACACAGACTACGAAACAGGAGAGGCTGACGCTCAGTATGAAGCACGGTTAGCTTTACCTGACGGCTGGAAGTTACTGACGACAGCGTCTATTAGTAGCAAGACTAACGGCTATTTTGGGGCAGCTTATTGGCACCCTCAGTATCAGCAGGTTGTGATTTCTCATCGAGGTACTAAGCGTACAAACTTTGCAGCACTGTGGGCAGAAGAATTTGGTATGATGTTTCAAAACTATGTTCCACAAATGAGTTTTGCTTGCATCTTTGCACATAAGGTTGTTGAAGTGCTGCAAAATTTTTATCGAATAAAGGGGGTCAGTTTTCAACTGTTCTTTACCGGTCACTCTTTAGGGGGTTCGTTGGCGCAAATCACTAACTTTACCACGAAATACCTTGACATAAAAGGAAATACTTTCCTTAAAAGTAGCAATGTGTCACGGTGGTTTCATCCCCACACAGTAAGTTTTGACAGCCCGGGTTGCAAAGATGTGTTGTCAAAAATGGCTGACCAACTTGATGTAATGTATGATGGGCGTTCCATTGACATAGAGCACTTAGATATCACCAGTTATCTGTGTGCTCCAAATCGCATTAATACTTGTAGCAAACATGTAGGGACGGTCTATCGTATCTTTACTGATTTGTCTGATATACGCTGGCAGAAACAAAGTACTAAATTGTGTAGAATTGACACGCATAGTATGGATAGAATTGTGCAAGCCTTTGACCCTGAAACAGGGCAAGTAAATAAAGATGAGCAAGGTCAACTGAAAATACAAGTTGTAGTAGATTGGCCTGTCAATGCTCGCTTATCGCGCGGTAAGAAATATAAAAAGTTTTCTAAATGGGCCAAGCAATTTAATAACTACCATCCAGAGATTAGAGACGAAACTTTCAAACTGAAGGATTACTATCCGATGCGTTACCAAACTAAAACATATGACGAGCGGGTGACTAGTTTAAGCAAATTTAGCCATGATGAGCGCCAGTTTTTTTAGAATTATCGTCAGATATGTAAGTTACCTGAATTACTGTTCTCGGCAATGGTTGATAATCAGGCCCAAGAAGAAGCTGAAAAAATATTACAAAGCTTCGAGATCAAAAATCAAACAATTCGCTGTACAGATGCTGCTGCATTACAGGCACTGATCCCCTATGTCAAACGGTTGCTTCAACTGTTTCCTGAGATAAAAGAGAACACAAAGTGAGCTTTGTTACCACACGAGATTAGAAACAACGTTTAACAGACTGGAACCAAGCGCTATTTCGAAATGTTTCAGCAAAGCCCACTTGAATTTACACCCGATGCATTTACGCTAAGAGATTTACTAGACAGTGACCAAGAAAAGGTACTTCAGTTACGAATGGTTGATGGTGATGCATGGACAGGGCTATTCCAAGGTTTATCATGTGCTGGAAAAGACCGATCGCCTCAGTGAAGTTCATTATGCCATTCTGACCTTAGAGCACTTGTTAATTGTCAATCGAATGGTGAATTTGAATATATTAATGGAATCGACAACGGCACCACATCTGTTAATGATGACGTGTGAGACCAGACACCTGTTTAACGATGAAACGAAACAAATATTCAGAAGTCTATTTAATACTCTGAAGAAGAATCAGTCTGTAAAAATTATTTTGACCACTCAGTCAGAAGATGACACCGTTAATTTCCTGCAAGACTTAGCAAAAGAAACATTCGGTAATGGAATTGTTACAAGAAACGAAGAGTTAACTTGGTGTGATTTAACCATCATTACACAGGAAAAATTGCTATAGAAACCAGTAAAATTTCTAAGTTCTGGAATTCCTCTAAATGAACTAATGTCTGCTGAATTTGTAGCAGCAAAATTTCTGCCTCCTGGTGCTTTGCTGGAAGAAAAGGAACTGACGATTGCTGATCCATTGCCGATATCAAATGGCTACATTGAAGGTTGCTATATTGGGAGAACATTTCGTTATGATAAAACTATTAAACAGGATATTGTTAACGATAAATGTGTAATAGGTTCCCATGTATATCTGGCTAGCAATGAAGAAGAATACACAAAACTCTGTCAGCTGCATCCAAAAAGCAATATTCATTGGGTAGAGAAAGAGAAGGCAGGGAAACTTGTTTGGCAGCAATCGCAAGGAAGTTTAGAAACACTGCGTGGATATATTGAAACCGATAGTTCACACACATACTCGTATACAGCTGATGGTTTAGTCAAGCTGTTGGAGCAAACACAGCACCATACAGTGATGTTGATTTCTGATACTGCAGGGATGGGTAAATCCACCGTACTGACACATCTGTCTAAGCAAATCAAACAAAAGTTCCCAGCCAAATGGGTGGTGAGAATTGACTTAGATGATCACACAGACGCACTCAAGGCATTGAAACAAGAAAAGATCAGTAAGGAGAAAACGACTGAATTTGTGTCGGAGAAACTGCTGAAGCTTAAATCTGGCTTAGAGTTGGAATTATTTAAACAGTGTTGTGAAAAAAAAAAAAGAAAGTAACAATAGTAATAATGTTGGACGGTTTTGATGAAATCAGTCCGTTCTACAAACAGACTGTCATTACTTCAAGCTCTAAGGCAGACGGCGGTAGAACAGCTGTGGGCACCACCAGACCACATCTGAGAGAGGAACTGGAAGATAAGCTACAACAGCTGGAAACTTTTTCTGAAGATAATCAAGTTGAATTCTTAACTAAATTTTGAGTCTAAAAGACTGGTTTATTGAGCCGGATGATAAAGGGGAAGAAAAAGAAAAAATCAAGTTGGAAATTTATGCTGAAAAACTAATTAAGAAATTGTCCAAATCAATTTGTAACAAAGACAGGGAGTTCACCGGCATCCCACTACAGACCCGTATGTTAGCGGAGGCGTTTGATGAAGAAGTTAGAATATTTTATCTGTCAGACATATCCAAGCCCGAGATATCTTACAAGCTAGACTTGCTTGGGTTATACGAAAGATTTATTGAAAGGAAATAAGACATCTTTCAGGAGGAAAAGCTTCAAGTCTCGGTGAATAACGCGGCTGCAAAAGCGCAAAGAGAACATCATTTAAAGAGCATGAGACTGGATCATCAGCTGCTGGCGTTGAAGATGCTGTTCAACGAGGAACAAGTAGCATTGTGTCAAAACAGCAAGCAATGTTCATTTTCAGCAGAAGAGTTAACAAGAATCGGGATAGTGCAAATAAATTTATCTACCGCACCTATGCTGAGTAATACGTGGCGGATTTTTTGGTGAACAGCTTGACAGAAGGGAACAACACTTCACATCAAGTTCAGACTTTTATTTTGAAATATATATTTCTGGAAAATGATTATCGGGTGATAATAGTTTTTGTGGATGGATTATTGTCAAGGACTAAGATAACAAAAGAGTGTTAAAACAGTACGGAAATCAAATACAAGACTTGAGGATGTATGATGATCTAATATTACACAATGCAGTGTTCGAAGGCATTCCAACATTATTGAATTTTTGTTGGATAGCGTGCAAGCGGGAGATCAGAGAGACACAATAAAAGAAATGCTGCTAACAGAAGCTGGAGAGGGACTCACAGCCTGGCTCATTCCAGTGTTTCTAACAATACACAGATATTAGAGAAGTTATGGGAGTGGGCTGAAAAGAAACTAAAAGCAGAGGAGTTAAAAATTATTCTTATTAGCAGGAGTAGCAGTGAAATTTAACTCCAGGTGCGAACAAGCATGGTGGGAGAAACTACGAGATCCTCCTATGTTATTGAGCAATGAGATTGTACTTCTACGATATGGAAAACAATTTGCAAATATGTCATATGAAGCAGAGACCGTCCGTCATGTGGCAGCACACTTGGGTAGTTTAAAGGTACTAAAGAAATTATGGGAGTGGATTAAAGAGAAACTAACATCAGAGGAGATAAAAAATAAATTATTAGCCACAGAAAATGAGGGAAGGACCGCCTGGCACTTGACTGCACAGAAGGGCAAATTAGAGATATTACAAAAAGTATGGGAGTGGGCTGAAGAGAAATTAACAACAGCGGAGAATAATAATAAATTATTAGCCGCAGAAAATGAGGGAAGGACCGCCTGGCATTTGGTTGCACAGAAGGGCAATTTAGAGACATTACAAAAAGTATGGAAATGGACTTAAGAGAAACTAACAACAGAGGAGATAAACAAAAAAAAAATGTTATTAGGCACAGACAATCAGGGATGGACCGCCTGGCACTGGGCAGCATATTGGGGCAGATTAGAGATTTCACAAATAGTATGGGAATGGGCTGAAGAGAAACTAACAGCAGAGGAGTAAATAATAAATTGTTATTAGGCACAGCCTGTGAGGGAATGACCGCCTGGCATGGGCAGCAGAATGGGACAGATTAGATATTTTACAAATAGTATGGGTATGGCTGAAGAGAAACTAACAACACAGGAAATAAATAATAAATTGTTATTGGGCACAAACTATAAGGGAAGGACCGCCTGGCATTTGGCGGCAAGGGAGCGCAATTTAGAGATACTACAAAAAGTATGGGAGTGGGATGAAGAGAAATTAAAAACAGAGGAGATAAATATAAATTATTATTAGCCGCAGACGATGAGGGAATGGCGGCCTGGCACTGGGCAGCATACTGAGGCCATTTTGAGGTATTACATGAAATATGGAAGTGGGCTAAAGACAAATTAACAACAAAGGAGACGAATAATAAATTGTTATTAGGCACAGACCGTGAGGGAAGGACCGCCTGGCACTAAGCTGCAGGGAATGGCAATTTAGAGGTATTACATAAAATATGGGAGTGGGCTGAAGAGAAACAAACAACAGAGAAGATAAATAATAAATCATTAGGCACAGACAATAAGGGAATGACCGCCTGGCACTTGGCTGCAAAGAAGGGCAATTTAGAGGTATTACAAAAAGTATGGGAATGTGTTAAAGAGAAACAAACAACAGAGGAAATAAATAATAAATTGTTATTGGGCACGGACAATGAGGGAAGGACCGCCTGGCACTGGGTAACAGAGAACAGCAATTTAGAAGTACGACATAAAATATGAGAGTGGGCTGAAAAGAAACTAACAATAGAGGATATAAATAAATTGTTATTAGGCACAGACAATGGGGGAAGAGCCGCCTGGCACTCTGCGGCATTCTGGAGCAATTTAGAGGCGTTACAATAAATATACAAGTGTGCTATCGAGAAACTGACGACAGAGGAGATGAATAATAAATTATTAGGCACAGACAAAAAGGAAAGACTGCCTGGCACTATGCTGCAGAGGATGGCAATTTAGAAGTATTACATAAAATATGGGAGTGTGCTGAAGAGAAACTAACAAGAGGAGATAAATAATAATTTGTTATTCAGCACAAGCAGTGAGGGAAGGACCGGGTGGCATTTGGCAGCAGAATGGTTCAAATTAGAGACTTTAAAAAATTATGGGAATTGGCCAAAAATAAATTAACAACAGGGGAGATAAATAATAAATTTTAATTAGGCACAGACAATGAAGGAAGGGCCGCCTGGCACATGGTAACCAAAAGGGCGATTTTGAGTGTTTTAAGAAATTATGGAATTGGGCCAAAAAGAAATTACAACAGGGGAGAAAATTAATAAACTTTTATTATGCACAGAAAATAATGGAAAACCCCTCTGGTTTGTGGCAGCACAAAGTGACTATTTAGAGGTTTTACAGAGAGTTTGGAACTGGGCTAAAAATGAACTAAGAAACAGAAGACATAACTAATAAATTTTATTATCCATAGGCAGTAAACATTGGACTCTCTCGTACGTGGAGGCAGAAGATTTCGGTTTACAGTTATTACGTAACTGTGGAATCTGTTTAAATATTTACTAACACCAAGGCAGGTAAACTATATTGTTATTTGCCACCATTCATATGAGATGTACTGTATGGAGCGTGGCAACAAACAGTGGCAATTTATGGGCATTAGATTAACTGTGGAATTTGGCTAAAAATGTACCAACAGCAGAGCAGATAAATACGACATTTTTATTGCCCACAGACCGTTAGGGAAACACTATGTGGCACGTGGCAGAAGAGGAGTAAAACGTAGAGATTTTAGACGAATTATGGTACAAGCTAATGGGGAAAAACAACATGGGAATTAAAATATATACACTTTAGTTCAGCACAGATAATAATGGAAGGACCAACTAACATTTGGGAGTAGAGCAAGGCAAAATAGACCGACCGTTTTAATATGAATTATTTTACCGGGCTATAAAAGCGAATACAAGCAACTAAATTTGTTCTTTCTTGCCCAAGACAGCGACTGAAAACTACCTTATGGCCTGTTATAGAAGGTAAGTGCGTAAGATATTCAGAAACGAAATCTGTTAATGACATTGCTTCCATTGCGCAAAGGGCTGTTATTGGGCCAGTCCAGCTTAATAATGACCCTTCACCCTGACTCCTTTGGATGGCAGTTCAGGCCGACACACAGACTACCTGACAACACACAACACTCACATGAGTCATCCACGTCCCAGAGGGATTCGAAACAATTATCCCAGCAAGTTAGCGACAGCAGAAAAAAGAGCAGTACACGAGCGGGCAAACGGGGTAGGATGTTTGTGGAAATACGAACCTGAATTGCGGTTTGTGAAGGCAGGTGGTTGGTTAAATATTAATTGAAATAATTTAATGAAACAGGCAGGAGATATTGCAACAATTACGTCATCATACAGCGTTAATCTGAAGCTGGTAAAATCACTGCAGTTTATCTTTCGCTCCCAACTCAAGCAAGGTGATTTCCGAGAAGGGGTGGTGAACCAGAACACATATGCACAGGGCCAGTCCGTGACCTGCATCATCACGTTCAGCACTTCTACAGTACAATACTAAGCAACATTGCTTACTGCTGTGGTCGTTATAAACTGATCTGAACTGTCAGCTGTAATAGTCACAACATTTCACACCCTCCCTGCTGTAAGTTGGCTCAGGTCGTGACTTTGCCCAGCCCTCCTTTCAATGTAAAGCTATCAGTCCGATTACCTTCCAGCTGTAATGCAGCACCGCTGGTAGCCACAGCCACAACACAACTGAAAGAAATGGCCTTCGGTCAGCCCATCAGACGGTACCATACATTGTGCTGTTATTGTGTGAGCAGAACGAGTTTGTTGAATGAACAGGGGATAAGGCAGACAGTACATTCAGTAGAGTATTAAAAATTTATACCTACCCTCTTTTGCTTCAGTTACCGCGGAGAAAATCATGCCTTATTTACGGTCGTACATAGTGGAACTGGTTAATCAACAGTGAGACTTTAAATACTTGCTGGTCCGATGAAAGATTTTTACTGGTAAATCAGTAGCAGTGGGTGACAGCAAGAAAGAAACAGTGTCACTTTGTACCGCAGATTGTGTATTGCGCCTTCCCTTACAAACACTGAAGCAGCAATATGATAAACATTCAGTTACCTGCCTGACTAAAAGCAGAACGTTTTGCTGATACTGAAGTGTTCAGTGCAACAGCAACACAAAGGGCTTGGGCTCAGCTAATGGTGAGACAAATGTTGTGCTGTTTATGTAGTGAACTGCAGTCAGTGTGTTGGTGGGGCAGCAACAGCAGTGGGAATGTTGGCTGTCAGTGGACTGTAGTAAACAGTATGCAGTTAAAATTATCTTTCAGTGCTCTTCAGTACAGATAAATGTTGTACAGTTATTGTTGGTTGTGGTAAAGTGTGTTAAGTGTACGATAGGTTTGTTGTTTTGATATCGCATTGTGTGTAACAATATGCACTGTTGTGTATTGACATGATATTGCATATACATTTGTAAACATTTGGTCAGCACCAACAGTACACTGTGTAAGGCTGCTTTTTATTGTAATCAAAGTCAATGAATGCTGTACCAGCAGTCCTATACATGCACACAGTCACACAGTTACTGTAATGCTGTACGAGCAGTCCTGTACATGCACACAGTCACTGTAATGGTACTGCTAACTGTACTGTGGGGCATGACTGTGAAGCATTATTATTCTTGGGGCAAAATGCATTTAATTTTGTAAAGAAAACTACTTTTTCCTTTTCACGTGCCACAAGTAATAAAGACTAAATAATTTGTCTGTGCAAATTCAGTTCCATGCAAGCATCAAATCATAAAGCACTTCTTTGCAGAGGATATATGCAGCCCATTGTGCAGTACTGTAGGTACATACATGGGGACCGCGGGAGCACAGTGGTTAAGGTGCTGTGTTACAAATCGGAAGGTCACTGGTTCCATTCAAAATAGTGTCATTGGAATTTTTCATTGACATAATCCGCCCGATCGTACTATGGTCCTGGGGTTGACACAACCTCTAACAGAAATGAGTACCAGAAATATTTCCTGGGGATAAAAAGCAGCCGGGGCGTAAAGCAGACAACCTTAACACCATCCTGGGCCCTTGTCACATAATCTGGGAACCTTAATTTCCTGGAACCCTCTGGGCACCTTGGGCCTGTGATGGGGCTGACTTACCTTTTTATTATGAAATGTAATATTGTCTCATTTTCATGTATTTCCCATGTCAAGTTACTAATTATAACATACACACACAAATTGTAAATATATTAACTGTAATATTGTCTCGTTCTTATATTTACCCACATTCAGTTGTCATGTACATACACTTACAAAATTTGAAGTATATTAAATATGTTTGGTAATAGCAATATTGTCGCATATATATTAACTGTACATATACATAATATGGTGAAAATAAATATATTCCCCATATTTTGTTACTACATATCCTGTATATACATGTACAGATTTTGAACTATATTAACTGTATTTTCAAATGTAATATTACCCCATATTCATATTTTCCCCACGTTCTGTCACTACTCTGTATATACACCTACACACTCTGAACAGTATTAACCGTACTGTCAACTGTAATATTGTCCCACATTTATTTTTTCCACATGTTACTTTACTAAGTTTTCTGTATATACACTTAGAAATTTTGAAATATATTAACTGTATTATCAAATAAAATATTGTCCCATAATTTTATTGTTCCCATGTTACATTATTAATTATCCTGTATATACATATACAAACTCTGAATTGTATTAACTGTATTATTAAGTGTGATATTGTCCTATATTCGTATTTTCCCTGTGTTATGTCAGAACATATCTTATATATACATCTACAGACTTTGAAATATATATATGAAAAACGTCCAACTCAAAACCTTCAGTGAACAATTCACAATATGCATAGTTAAGACGGTAGTTGCTTAACAAATGTCCTTTACTTTTAGTAGATTTTTGATATCATGTATCATGTTTAACAAAACATGCAGCACTTGTGTAAAACCAGCAGTTATACAGTGAATTTGTATTAATAAATAAATGTGTCATTACATGACGCTGATGTATGAAATCTTCATAATTACACAAAAATAACCTTCTGAGAAAAACCCAAACATTCCCCCTTCACCATCTTCTCAGTAACAATTCTGTTCACAGTGTTGATGTATGATACACTGCATGACTTTCCTTTCTCTGTAGACAATTGTTACTACTTACCTAATGTAACTAACGAAATCAAACCAACAAGCACAGTGCAGTACGTAATGTGGTACAGACATTTCACACAAGCTGTCCCACACTGTCCTATCAGTGCACATTTCACACAAGCTGTACCACAGTGTCCTGTCAATGCACATTTCACACAAGTTGTCCCACACTGTCCTATCAGTGCACATTTCGTTACCATTCACTTCCTCCATTCCATTTCTAGTTCCACCAAATGTAACATCATGTTCTTTAATTCAGTAAAATTCCTATCCATGCAGGTTGTGAAGTTTTTGTTCATTTTTGTAGCTCACCAGTAGTTGCAGTAGTTGTAGTAGTAGTAGTTTATGCTGTTGTTTTTGTTAGTGTAGTTGTTTTTGTTGCTGTTGTGTTGGTGGTCCTGGTGGTGGTGATGTTGGTGGTGGTAATAGCTATATCAGCAGTACCAGCAGCTGTACAACAGACCTTTCTTTCTTGTTATACATAAATCTTCCACATGACAGTTCTGAAGTGTAGCAGGCAGAAGGTAACACCGGAATACAGAAATGGCCTAATGTACCGGCATTATTTGCACAGGTTACTCGATAATATTTCGGTTGTCAAATTTAGGAGGATGCTATGGGCTCTCCATGTAGCACGTATGAGCTACTAAAGCAATTCCTACAGGATTTTTGTTTGGGAAGAATCAATAAAAGAGCCCAATTGTAAGACTCATGCATAGATAAGATAATAATAAAATGTATCCTAAAGTAAGAAGGTAAGAGGGCATGGCCTGGAATGTGACTCATAACAAGTACACGCGTCCAGCTGTTGTGAACTTGGTATTAAAGGTTTGGATTCCGTTAAGTGCAAAAAAAAAGTTTCTTGTACACCTGAAGAGCCATCAGCGTTTGTGAGAGGACCGCTGTTTGTAACTGTTTGGTTAGAGGACTGCTGTTTGTAATTGTTTGGTTAGAGGACTGCTGTTTGTAATTATGCGGCTAGACCTGTAACAAATGCATTACTGTAGTTTGCTGTGATACGACTTGTGGTTCAGTAGACAGGCAAAGCAGTGTCTCGATGTTCGTGTGCTATGAGGTTCGTGAATTCAACCTATCGTGATCCCCCATTGTTTCGCACTTTTGTGATTGGTTATGACAAATCAGGGTAATGCCACATAGCTAGAAGTTGGCTTCCTTCACTTTCTTTTTGCTTAGACCACTCTCAGCTCAGAGAGGCATAGTTCTTCACTAAGTGATTTTGAGTGCTATTGTGTTTGGTTTTCGATCATTTAATGTATTTTTGTGATGTAAAATGTGTTGTGTTTATCATCAATACATTTTTACGTTTCGTTTTCAGAGGACACTTTAAATTTTCCTGCTGGTAAACTGTAACTTTCACAACAAACAGGCTTCCTGCGCTGCTGATGCATTTCTCTGTATGTCAAGGATTACCAGACACATTTAATCTCGAACACCCAGTCACTGCTGTGCCCACTTCCCTTCCCTGACTACAAATGCAGCAGAATATATCTGAATGGTTGGTATCCCTGTACCGTCCCACAGTACGTCACACTTCACTGTAACAAGCTGTTCCTAACCTCACATAGCAGTTTGACACAAGCACTAACACTTCCCACTTGCATCTCACTGTTTAGAATTCCACTTCCAAGCTGACCATAGTGACACATGTCATGACCTACCACAGTACCTCCAGACATGCGGATACTGTACCTAGAACCAGAATGTGACCAATTCCTTCCAAGTCCTTTCCAGTTCGTATTATTGACTTTTGCAACCTCCACAAGTGACACTGTGTTTGTACAAGCATAACTACGAGGATGGAACAGAGAAACTGATATTCAGGCAGTTTCTGTGCTTTGTAGGACCCGAAGTTTCATCACCGTGTTAACACAAGACCGCTACTTTTCCCTGTCATGGGCCAGTTTAATCCAGTTCGTGCTCTTCTGTCCTATCACTTTAACCTTCACTGTGGTAACGTTTTTCCATCAATGTCAAATTTTTCAAGTGCTCTCTCTCCTTTTGTGTTCACCACCAAAATACTGTATTAATTTGTTTTCCCACACTTTCTACATTTCTGTCCAATCTCATCCTTCATCATTTGATCTTCCTAATATTGTTTGGTGAAGGTTAAAATTTACGAAGCTCTTCATCATGTAATTTTCTCAACTCTCCTGTTGCCACGTCATTTTTATCCCTAACCGCTCTCTCCAGCACCCTGTTCCCAAACACCGTCACACTCTGTCCTCTCCTTAACATGACACACCCAGTTTCACACGCAACAAACAAAATTCTGATGCTCTATATCTTACTGTTTGTGTTCCCAGTTAACAAACGGACACACAAACAGTTCTGCACCCAACGATATACAACCATCCCCTCACCTAAATCCCTCCCCAATTCCCTACAGAACACAATTCCATTTCCCCTTTTCCCTTCCCACACATCTGCCCTTTGCCACATCTTCACCCGATCCATCACCATTTTGCCCTCCATTCTGTTTGCCATACAATTATTTCCCTCCGCATGCACTAAGGCCTGTTCCCACACAAACCTCCTTCTCACAGTCTAATTAAACTGACGTCTTTTCACTCTAGTATTAGTACTTTCGCCCTACCAATTTAAGTCGCCAGCAAAAGCCATAAGCTGACAGCAGCACACAGCACCATTCTGGCCTGTTCTCAGCAGATTCACTTAAATATACAAGTCACTTACCGTGTGATTCATCTTAAGGCCAACTGTAGTATAAATATATATACAGTGTTATCCAAAATGACTGTCAGGGTTGTAACAACTTGCCACCTTGTTCTGCAGATGCAACTCCACATGATTTCTTTCTAAGGGGTTACGTCAAGGATCAGGTTTATGTTCCTCCTCTTCCCTCAAGTATCCCAGAACTGAAGGTATGAATCAGAACTGCCACTGAAACCAGCACCGCTGACATACTACAAACAGTTTAGAACGAACTCGATTATCTTGTTGATGTTTGTAGAATCACAAAGGGTGCACATATAGAGCACCTGTAAGGTATGTAACAAAAATGGAGTGTTGTTCTATTGAATAAAAAATACATATACTGCTATGTCAAGTGTACTGTGTGTGACAAATTGTTAAAACTCCGACAATCATTTTCAATAATCCTGTATGTATATACCATGCGCTGAAGTGCTGTTTGCTCTAGCAGCAAGGAAAGTCACAATTCAAGGCTGAGTTACAATAAATGCGGTTTAGTGTATTTCATAAATAGTGTTCAGATCTGTGGCTGTTGGTACAGCGATGTTAGTGACACTGTGTGGTGTGTGTGACAGTGGTGACAGCAGACAGTGCTGCAGCAGCACTAAGTAGCCACAGGCTGTTGTTTGTACTGTGAGATCATGTTATGGGTCTGGCTGGGTCACAGATTACGACACATGCAGTGCCAGCTAACAACACAACACAACACCCTTCCTATACAAACAGTAACAACCTGAGATGCCGCACAGTTCCCAGCACCACAGCAGCAGTCTGTGTCACAGTATGTGCTGTATCAACTGACGGCACTGCGGAAACACGGACATTAATTTATCTGACAAATATCATCTGTAACTTCCACCCACCAATCCGCCGGGCTGTGGGCAATCTGTTGAGCTGGCTACGTTAGTGTGGTCTACAGAATGAAGGGAAGTGGCAAGGACGTACATCTGATGAAGCAGTACCACTGTGCAGCAGCACAATACCGGTACAGCGCTGTCAGAGGGAATGTGCTAATTGTTATCAGCTGTTCCGTTAGCTGTGTTACAATAAACATGGACAGTACTTCGCGCAATGTCTGTTCTACCGTATAATTGCAAACGTTCGGTAAATTTTTCGAAGCAGGAAATATGTCATTACATTAAATTGCGGTAAGTCACGTGGTGATACACACTGCATAGATGGGGACAAATTGTAACATGCGACAGCTGAAAAGGAAACAAAGTGCATATCCCAAATGTGAGGTCTTGAAAGTCACTGCAGATAGAGGGCTATACCCAAAATAACAGTCCTGTTTATAGCAGATATCAAACTTGAACAATCACATGTCCTCTCGGCTGTACCTCCACTCCCAGTGGGGGAATTCCCTGAAAATGTGCACATCGCAATAAACACGCTTGCTGTACAAGCGGTTGAAGTTTGGTTCATATTGGTCCATAATTAAGAGCACTTTTCTGTAAAACACTGTGCCATCTCGCACTCTATCTCGGTTCTAATAGACAGAATTTCCTGTAAATTCGTACCTCACACAAACGACGCATGCGTTAATTAAGGTTCCCCAAGAACTGTATAACAAGTCACCCAAGATTTGACTATCGGTTTGTCAGTACAGCTGCACAGTGGGTAACGTGGCGTGTTGCTAGCAGCCAAATTAAACTTATACACTTACTGCGGACCAGGTGGACACATGTGCGTTTTTAATTAGACAAATGTTTGTATTTTTATTGCTGAACGCAAAGTGACGCCTTTAGGATCTACATAAATGTTGAGGAAATTTTCCATGTGAACTGCATAAATGTTATTGTGAGGATATTTGTGTGACTCTCGTCACTCACTGCATATCATTCACATATATTGTAATGGTGGGGTATAAATGGTAGTGATGTGTAATACTATAGCCTATCATACCCAACAGTCATCCTCACCTTCTCGTGGTATACCTTGTTCTCATAAACGAGGAAATGACGACTGAGTCACAGCTGTGTAACTGTTTCACCAAGAATGGAGGAAATGCCATCCCTAAACATGCCGGTCCAGAGGCTAAAGGTAGCAATCCTACCGTTGGACTTACACTGCTCTGGGCCGGTGACCCATTCAGGGGAAATTTTAACCACCGGCAAGTCTCATGGAAAGAAGCCGGATAGATTTTTTTTTAAACGGCGACATGGATGTGGAAAAGGTATCAGGATTTGAATATGCAGTGTGGAGTGTTAGAGGGGAGGAGAGAGAGAAGGAGAGTTGGACAGAATTTTAATCGAAAAGAATATTAAAATATCAGTAATTACAGAAAGTAAAAAAAGAAATTGCAAGGAACAAAAGAGACTGAACACTATACGGCTATTTACAGTGCAGCGGACAGACACAGCAGGGGGCAGTCAGGGGTTATGATATGGATCCACAAGTCAATATCAAACAAAATAGACCACTATAAATTCCAGAACAACAGAGTTATACAAGCAAGACTGAAAAGAGAAAGCAGACACTTACCAATATTAGCAGTATATGGCCTGACAGAAGGCAGGGATGAATTAAATGAAGAATTTTATGAAACACTACAGAAGATATTGGATAAAGTGAACAGAAACGATTGCATAATGTTGATAGGAAACATGAATGTTAGAGTCGGAAATAACAGAGTTGCTAACATGGTGGGTACAAATGGAGAAGCTACACTAAATAGCAACGGTAGAACATTGATAGATTGCTGCACGTTTAATAACTTAAAAAATAATAAACAATTTTTTAAGCACAAAGAAATTCATAAATTTACTTGCGAAGCAAGAGGGCACAAATCAATTGTTGATTGCTTTATAACAAATATGAAAATTTCAAAAGCAATCCAAGACATTAGAGTCTACAGAAGCAATGAAATGGGTACTGACCGTTACTGTGTTATTGTGTGCAACAGTAGATTTTCCACCACAATGGTTGAACAAGAGTACCAACGAGACCCCATCAAACTAGGATGGACTTATTAAAGTAAATAAGCAGTCGCGGACGTCCGACGAGGGGTGGTCCTCCAGCTTAGGTGTTGGGCGACGTGTTAACAACCCCTTCCTGTAAAAAATTATGTTAAGAAACACTCACATGCTGGATGCTTGCTCTGGAGACAAAACAATCC
>Ga0136643_10002010_pt1 | contig 25776 bp, 11 predicted proteins | sample TergutLab28metaG_FD_96883 | JGI IMG/M metagenome (GOLD analysis project Ga0136643, IMG submission 96883) | Labiotermes labralis P1 segment gut microbial communities from Petit-Saut dam, French Guiana - Lab288 P1 (version 3) (version 3) | ecosystem: Host-associated > Arthropoda: Insects >... | reverse complement strand
GGTAAGACTCACAACCAGATTGACCATGTATTGATAGATAGGAGATGGCATTCGAGTGTACTGGATGTGCGAAGTTTTAGGGGAGCTGATTGTGATACAGATCACTATCTGGTGATTGCAAAGTTTAGGGAAAGATTAACAGTGGGTAAACAGACCGCACAGAGGTTTCATAGGCAAAGATTTGACTTGAGGAAGCTAAATGAGCTAGAGGTAAGGGAGCAGTACCAGATCGAGATTACAAACAGGTTTGCAGCTTTGGAGAACTCGGACAATGACGGGGACGTAAATAGGACTTCGGAAAACATTAAAGAGAAAAGAACTGACACTAAGAAAGAAATATATTATTATTATTATTATTATCATCATCATCATCATCTTTCCATGCCTGGAATTGAGCTGCAATCATCCAGTGCATAATATATATTTTTTAAATTTAGGTAATCCAGAAGAAAATATCTTAATTTTTGTAACACAAAATTTTTATTGGATTTCGGAGGCCCATATGGTAGGTCCAAAACTGTTGTGAGGCTCCTTCGAACGATAATGGTAAGCACATAAAGTCTCTCTCCGCGAAATGAGTGCGGATGAGCTGAGAATCTGGCTAGCGACCATTACTTAGAACTGAGAACTGCAGACGTCAGAATACTTACACTCAAGACACAATATCCTGCTCAACGGGGTCAGAGTCCTGCTACGACACTTTGCTTCACAGTGATTACTACGTGACCAGCTTGGCTTACTGTGATAAAATAATCACTTGTTTTAAAAAAAATTATTCCCCTACATGTGAACTTTGTTTTTCTCGGGAAAATGCGTTGTATTTATGACTACAGAAACTGAGTTACTATTATTAGACAGTTTTTAAATTGTAAATATTACCAAAGTAGTTAATTTCACCATAAATAAATGGAAAATAAAAGGTCAGCTGCTTCCATCTTTGAATTACCGCTTATTACCACTCTGACTTTTCCGCAGTCGTACCACCTTTAGCATAAGTTTGAGCGAGTTTAGTCTGGGCGTCCTCTAAAGGAATAGATGCTGTTGCTCCACTGTGAAACGTGTCTCACTTAGCCCATTATTTTCCTTTGGACCTACTCTAATACTCCGTCTCCTATATCTTTCTCGCTTTCTCTGGTAAGTTTCAGTGCGTCAAAATAAATTAACAACACAAAGTGCTTTAAGTTTTAAGGAACACATATTACACTCATTCCAACTTTGTGCACAAATTCTTCATAATATCAAATACCAGAGCATGCAAGTGACTGACCGCTCAGTGTTACATTACCTTTGAATCCAACTGCAACATGAATGCCGAGTGACGGGTCACATAGTGTTAAAGTGCGAGAAATCGAACTGTGTGATGTCTTTTTGCGATCCGCTGTTATTTAGCAGTTAGGTCTCTCACTGACGAAACAGTGTAAGGTATAAAGCAGCCTAAGTCATTTGTAATGGGATTAACTACCAAGATTGAGAAATTAATGAAGAATATGAAAGTAGCCTTCGAATCTCTTAAAAAAAAAAGAGATGTCATAGTGAATTGCAGGAAGTGGTGAAAACATGGGTGTTGTTGCGAGATTTGAGGTTCTGACAGCAGTGTTGCTGAAGACGCGGTTCTTCTGGGATATAAGCCAGAGTCACCTACCAAAAGACTTTAATCATCGTGGACGTTATTTACTCCCGTGAACAGAAATGGTGATTAAGCAAGAATACTGCGTTAATTGAAGAATAAAAAAACCAACTCGATGCCACTTATAATTTTATTGTGCTTCTTATAGGCTCAACATGTTTCGGGCATTACTATGCCCATCATCGGGAGCTCGTGACTATGATGTTGATTACCACATTGGTCGTTTCGTTCTTGGTTTGCTCTATGTTGGAGGTTAGGTACGGTTAGGCTGGAGAACGAAAAGACCAATGTGGTATTCAACATTATAGTCGCGAGCTCCTGATGATGGGCATAGTAATGTCCGAAACATGTTGAGCCTATAAGAAGTACAATAAAATAATAAGTGGCACCTAGTTGGTTTTTTATTATTCAGTTGTCACAAAGATGCACGTCCAATAAACATCAAATACTACGTTACTTTGCAATGCACATATTAAGCATATTTTAAAAGAATTTTGGTATGATAATGGGAAGTGGAAATTTAGTGTGGAAAAAAGAAAGCGTTTATTAACCTTTTCAAAATAACTGTAATGACGACGCTTAACAGTGTGAACACTCGTCATTTATGAAGAATCTAAAGGGACAGCCAAAAGTAAGGAGAGTGACGAAGAAAACATTTTCACGTAAAAACAACTAAAAGCAATGGAACAGCCAGCCGTATTACGTACAGGCGACAAACCTTACAAAGGGTGGAAAAAAAAGAATGTTAAGTGGAATGTGTAGCGCGCCCATGGCGGAAGCCAGAAACGCGTAAAATGTAATACAAAACATTCCACTTAAGACACGTGGCCGTACATTTCATAAGGTAATGTACACGTAAAATAAAATAAAATTTGTTCATAAAAGTGTAAATAGATCCGTCCGGATCAGTATATTTTTAAATGGTACACTTTTGTGATTAGCATACATTACACACCCATAAATACAAACTGCCCGTGCAAGACCATGCATTATGGAAATGGTATCATTTCGTATTTTACCCAATATCCAGTACCGCTAAATGATAGTCGAAAAAGGGAAGAGAAACGAGTATCATCATAGACCCCTCTATTCTGAGATTCATTATAGCAGTGTGAACCAGCGTTTCGGAAGAAACAAAAGGCAGCATCTTCCGTCCTGTACAACACGATTATCCAATTACTGTTTAATTTCAAAATAAATAAGTTTCGTTTTAAATCTAGTGCACGGTGTCGAATTGGGAGTCGTTAATTTGGATACATCAAACGGTTCAAAGAATATCCTGATGGAAAGGTCAAATACATCTGCTATTTTGACAAATGAGAGCTTACGGAAGATTCTTCATGACCTTAAAATAATCATCCATATAGCATAAATTAATTTCATAATATCAGAAATTGTCAACGGCCCTATTCGTTGAGCCACTTTCTTATTACACATTTATCATGAACCGTGGTCCAAAATGGTAAAACGCGAAAAATATTTGTTAAAACGTTAGGTTAATAGAGTTCCAGTAAAGAAATGTACTATAGCTGTTATTTTACACAACGGTAATCTTAAGGTTAAAATTACTGGACGAACGATTAGTAAAGTAAATTTAACCGGAAAACTCTATCGCACAACGGTACGCCAACATACCTCTCCAAATTTGGATATGTGATTAGAAGTATCATTGCGCTGCTGACAAATAAATCCATTATTCTCTGAACGTTTATCTAAAAGAAAATGTTAATGGGTGGCTGTCATCACATCCAGAGTATGCGGATGGACAACAGAGCGTAATAACATGGGTGGCACCCTCGGCAAGTACTGAACATGCAGTCGCGGTTATCCGACACGGGCTGGTTCTCCAGGAAGGAAGTTGTGTCAGGGGCTAACAGCTCCTCGCCGTGAAAATGTAGCGTGCTATGACATTTAAAATTTAACAGACATGGGCATAGTCTTTAGAATAACGCACACAAAGGAGAATGGAGATGAATATTTCAAATTGGAATTTCAAGATTCCTAAAAGCCAGGTTTATTGAAAACATATGCAAGAGAATTAGAAGAAAAGGTCTGCATGTTACAATAAAAGAGAGCATAAGGCCTCAGGTGAGACTAGTGTTGCACTGTACCAGCAGATGATTACTCATCATCAGTAAGGGTCAGAAATTTTGTCCGTAATAGACAATTGAACAGAGTTTTGTAGTATTAAATTGCCATGTCAAGTACTGAGAGGTCGGTGGTGTGACGTCGTGATTCATAAACTCCGTGTTCGAAATGAGGATAATATAAATCACGCAAAGGGAAAGTTGTATGACTCATTGTAGCAGGTATTTGATAAATCTCCTTAGAATTACATGATAAGGAAATTTCAATGCAAAATTAGGAACAGATTTTTTTTCAAACCGGCAGTTGCTGAAAGGATTTTATATAAATCTAGTAATGATAATGGTGCTGAAACCATAACCTGCGCTTTATCGGAAACCTGACTCCCCGAGCACTCTGTTACTACATTGAAATATTCATGAACACAACAGGGCCACGCCTGATGTGAAGACTCACAATTAGATATATCAAATCTTGACAGACAGCAGACGGCATCCAAGAGTATTATATGTCCGACATTTCAGGTTAGCTAACTGTCATACTGAGTCTGACTGGTGGTTGACAGGTTCAGGGAGAGACACGAAGTAAAAGCCAAGCAGCACGCAAGTCTGATATGGAGATTTTTCTCAAGCAGTTAAAGGATGGAGAAGTTGACAAGAATAGTACCAGGTTAAAATACAAAGTAGAAGAATGACAAAATTTTAAAATTAAAAAAACAAGGTAAACTGCAATGCTTACATGAGCAAGGCCAAATTAATGGAGAAAACCCGAATTTATAAGACGTGAATATAAGTGAATTGTAAAGAAAAGAGGGGAAATATTTAAAAGGTGAAATGGTCTTAAAAACATTAAGAACAGGAATATTATAGACTTGCATGGAAGAATGAATGAATTTAAGACGGGGTGCCAGCCTATACCTGCCTTCGGAAAAGCAAGAAAGGTTATCTGTTTGTAAATTCTTACAGCATTTTTAATTTGTGGACGAGAGAGAGAAATATTTAATTTAAAAGCGCTGAAGATGTTTAAGTTTATATGGCGTTGGAGGTAGGTCCTTACTGAGTAAGGAACATTTGGGGATTGATAATGACAGACGGAAACAGAAGCACTGGGACAAAATCCTGTCTCATTATCATTTCGAAGAGGGTAAGAAATAGGAATGATGAAGGTTATGGGGTCATATTTTATAATACTTTGGATTAAACACACAAGGAAAGGGGTTCAGTGCACAGTTAAGCCAAAATTTAACAAAGAAGCTCGCTTTATGCACGGATCCCTTATAATTCCAAGCTATACTGCACCAATTGTGAAGGGAATAACTGTGTATAGTGGATCAAGGGGTCTCCGGCTAAGAATCTGTCGTCCAAAAAAACTGGTGTGCGCATCTCTTCGCTGAGTTGACATAACACCTGAAACTTCAGAAACTAATATCCGAATATAATTGTTTCTTGCACGAATCTTTCAACAAATTGCTGCGAGACAAAACTTCCTCCTTCCTTTTCAGTCATGAAAGGAAATTACTTAGAATTTAAAATGCGAGAAAAAGGGAATTAATAGATAACCCATAGTTAAGAGTATTTAATATAAAACTGGAATTTAGAAAAGAATGTCGAGGTATTCATGACCAGTTGAGAGCCACTGTAGCGAAAATTATCTTTACAGCGTGGGTTACATTTAGATTAATGATGTTAACATATGTAATTTATTATGGAGATAATAATTATATTTTTTATATGTGGTAATAGGTAAGCTCGAGGAATTTAAGAGATTAGTCCCACAAAATATTCATTTAAATACTTATTGTGCAGCCAAGTAAATAAAGAATGAAGCTGTGTGTGTTTAAATAATAGCAAGAAAAATAATAAGAATACATCAAAATTAAAAATGTTAATAACAAATTCAAAATTACTATTAAAAAGCAATTAAACTATTATACATAACTCACCTTCGGCATCTGTCAGTATCCGATGCAAAGGAAAGAAAACAAATGTTTGATATAGAGAACCAGAATTAGTTTTCTGAAATGGAGGCAATAGCAGTGACAAGGGCACTAAGTGTAAAGTTCTTTTGTCTAGCTTTGAATTAATGCAACCATAATAAATCCTCAGAAACCAAAACATTCATCTCAAATTTAAAGAATTACGACGACTGTATACGGTCGCAGTCACGAGTGACATTTTGGACACTGTCCATTGTCTCAGCCAGCAATACAGGATGAAGGCGTTTAACAGCATAAAGATATGCCACAGTAAATTAAGTATGGATATTTGTGGGGTTTAGTCTGAGAGGATCAAAGATGTCCAACATTTCTTTTTTTCTTCTGTTAAATAGAATTCTAAAATCGTCCAAATTTGGCGTTTCTTCTTAAATTTGCTACGTCACATATCGTAGGGCACCTGTTTGTTACAGTAATCAGAAAAAATTGTTTGGCCCCTGGGGCATTCCCCATATTTCTTGTCAACATCATTTCACATGGATATTTAAAAACAACGGTAGTGTAACTGCTGTAAATCAACAACTGAAAGGTAACATATGTACATTTGCGAAGCATACATGAAAAACAGCACGCTGTCAAGAGCAGAATTACTAACGAGAAAGCGCATTTCAGTGAAAGGTTTTTATACATTTTTCGTAGTCTTCAAGTTAAAAATATCTGCAATTCCTCTCTTAAGTGCTGAATTAAACATTCATGTCACTTAGAGCAGCCTGAAGAGACGGAGACCGTTAGTCTGGCAATAATACTCTTTCTTTGTACTTCAACGTGTCCTTTATGTTCTCACAGCACATCAACCTGGTAACCACATAACTTATCAGCTTTCTTTTCCAAAAAATCCTCTGTTCAATTTTGTATGAACGATATTCTATTGCTTCTTCAGTTCGATAAGCCGGAATAGCTCAGTAAATAAGATGACTGGGTACCAAGAAGGCGGCCTTTCTCTTGTGTTTATTCTTTGTTTTATCCCAATTCTATAACATTCATTTGTGTGATTAATGAAACGTGTATTTCTGAAATTGGAGGAATCGATCTTGGGACCTTGGTTTCATTGCCCATTGGCGCGACTAAGGGTAATCACGAAAGATAGCAGCAGGACGGTTCGTCTGGGGTCCGAGCTATAAACCTGCAGCGTACCCTACTGTGAAACGGTTCTGCTTCTGTTTCGATCGCGATGTTAGGACCAACTGAGAGTTTGGTATGTATGTGTGTGTGTGTGTGTGTGTGTGTCTGTCTGTCTGTCTGTGCATGTGTCTGTCTGTCTGTGTGTGTGTGTCTGTCTGTGTTTGTCTGTCTGTCTGTGTGTGTGTCTGTCTGTCTGTCTGTGTCTGTCTGTGTGTGTGTGAATGTATGTATGTATGTATGTATGAATGTATGAATGTGTGTATATATGTATGTATGTATGTACGAATGTATGTATGTAAATGTTCTCGACACTCTCTTAGTGCAGCTGCGTCAGCAAATTAATATCAGCTGCTTAATTATAAAACATCTCCTTAAGGAAAACTGAAAATGTAACGCTTATAGAAGTTGGCTGACATTTAACTCCTTCCGTCACTGGCAGTTTCTTTCTTGGGGTAAATCTCACCTAGAATTTTATTAATTTTAGTATTTTATTTCATTTTAATAGAATTTTATTAATAGACAGTCGCTCTGCCAGGTGGCAATTACATAAAAAAAACACCAAAAATAAACTTGGAATATTCACACGCTGGATCACATTTTGACTTACCCAATTTGTACTGGCGACAAGCGAACATTTCTGGAGTTGCTACCTAATGTTTTTACTTATCTTCTCATTTAAAGCTAATGTTTTTACTTATCTCCGCATTTAATGTCCTACACAGAACACAGTTTCACACTCAAACTAATGCCTATTTTACGATAGAAACTTATTTTATTATAAATAACAAGTCCTACGCAAATAACATCTTCATATGATAGGCCAGTCAAGTGATGACATTAACGTCGTTTCTTCAGAACATGCTCTTTCTAGTACCAATTTTCGTTTTTTAAGTAACGCGAGAAAAACAATACAATTTAATAAGCTTCGGATAGCTCCGAGGAGAGATGATGCGGCTAATAGCCAAGTGCCATGCCACTATTCAACTCTAGTACTGCGCACACACACATATTAAACTACTTAATAATAATAATAATAATATGGGAGTACCGGTTGAAGAGCGAATTTTCTGATAAAGTATCGACCAGAAGGAAACCGCACTCAAAAATCAATACAGCGTGCAAAGCCACGAGCAAGGGTCCGTGAGGAACACAGTCACGTGATGGTTGCTGTGATTTCGAAGACCATGTTAATAAAAATCCTAACATAAGGGGAAAAGTTTTTCTTACATATGCATAAGTTGTTTTTTCACAATCCAACACGTTTCGGCCCTTTAGCCATTTTTGTGAATAACATCAACGTTATGGGAAAGTATCCACACAGTTCAAGATGTGCAGTGCTCAATGTTGCTTGCCCTCTTTTACGACGGCTGCAACACATAAAGGACGATGTATTTATACACTCAGTACAGACATTCCGGCATATGTTGAGACGCCATTTTTTACTCAGAGGACACATAAAATAACACCCTGACGCTTTTTCTTCGTTGTTACACCGTGCATGTTGTCGAGTTACTCAATTATTATACCAACTACTGCACATATATAAAATTTATAAAATTTACACACTAAAACATTAAAGCATTAAAAATGCTCCGACATGTTGCGGAGAGTGCCCTGCAGGGCACTCTCCGCAACATAACATAACGCAACACGGCATGCTACCACAATACCCAACTGGTACAGCGAAACTAATGTGACTTTTTATAGTCTGACTTTAGCAAGGACGATATGGCTCCCTGATCATGGTTCTAGGACCGAAACATGTCGGAGCATTTTTAATGTTTTAATGTTTTAACGTGTAAATTTTATATATGTGCTGTAGTTTGGTATAATAATTGAGTAACACCCTGAAGCTTGCCATACCTTATGCGGAAAACTCTCTGTGTACTCAGATGTTACAATTTAACGTTACCATAGGGTGATTAACCGTTACCCTGCTAACGTGGAGAATATGGCGAGGTCCTAATAATACCGGGGACCGCGGTAGCACATGGTTAAGGCGCTGTGCTACAAACTAGAAGGTCGCTGTTTCGATTCCAGATGGTGTCATTGGAGTTTTTTATTGACATAATCCATCCGATTGCACTATGGCCCTGGTGTCGACTCAGCCTCTAAGAGAAATGAGTACAAGGAGTATTTTCTGGGGGTAAAAACCTGGGCCACTGTCACGTAATATGGGAGCCTTAACTTCCTGGAACCCTCTGGGAACCTTGGGCCTGTAATGGGACTGATTTACCTAATAATACCAGCAAATGGCAGATGTGATTTAACTCGGCGTTTAAAGGATCAATACAAGCAACACAACAACTTTCACAATAAGAATTAATTTAACTGAACAACATATATTTTATTATTTTAATAAAGATATATTCCAATTATTTTATTATTTGTACTTTTATCAGGATATTTCATGTTCATTCATTCGTTTCAATGGCTGTTATTTTTTGCTGTTTCTATAATGGTTGTGCATACGTTCCCATAACATTAGCTTTGTCCGTGATGATGGCTAATGATCCAAAACACGCAGGAATGTAAAAGAGTAATATGTATATGTAAACGCGTGTACCTGATTGATTCTGCTCTCTCACTGAATTGGTTGACTCCATAATATTTTATTACGAAGCTACACTGTTATGTTTCAATGTGAATAACAGGACGTCAAAGCTGTTTTCAGGTTAATCACACTCGCCCGCAATACACGTCATCTCCCTCCTTGATGTACGAAAATATCTCGCGGGGTTTGTACACTCACCCGAGTCTTTTCCGCCCTTGACACAGATGCCGAAGCCGTGCGAAGACTCGGGAGGTCGTACCATGTTGACGGTCCGTACCACCAGATCGTGGTGCATGTTGAGATTGTGCGGGTGCTGTTGGGGACTACTCGCGGGGCTGGATACGGCGCTCCGCCTCCCACCCCCAGTATGGTGTGTCATCTTGTTGCTTGTACTGCCACCGCCACCCGTCCCGAAGTACCTCAGCACCTGTTCCGGCGAGATGGGCCGCTTTTTTCCGTTAACACCTGCATGGTGGTGATGGTGGTGATGGTGGTTCGCTAGGGGTTTGCTGAACGTGGTGGAGGAACCCAGGTATGTGCCGCGCGGATGTTTGCCTGGTGTGGGCGCAGTGGTGGGGCGCTCCACGATGGTGTAGGAAGTACCGGGTGGGGAGTAGTACAGGCCCGAACGCCCACGAGTGGAACTGCCTCCCCGGGAGTACATGATGTCCTCGGCCTCGTAGCTCCCCGCACGGTGGGAGGGCTGATGCGGGGGCTGTGACGAGAAGCGTGACGTGGAGTTATGATGGTGATGCGGGCTGTTGATGACACTGACACTGCCCCCGCCTGGACTCCGCCCCCAGCGGCCCCCATACTGGGACAGGTTGATCTCTGCCAATTCACCAAACTCTTCCTCGTCCGCCATCCAGCGTCACGTGACCACCTGCACACACCGTCGTGAGATTCAATAAATTTACTCTAAATTTTAAAAAAGGCTCAGTGCCCGCAAATTTTCTCCATCCCGGTTTTTATTGCAAAACTCTCTTCCCTTGACACATTTTAAAGGAAAGCTAATTTGCATCCTTGTAATGCCTCCAATAATTAACTTGAACTGCCGAAAAGTGACTGGCCACATTTCTTACACTGATGTCTTGAAGCAAGTAATAAACCCAGTCCTTGAAAATTCAAGGTGTCTCATGTGAGCATGGAAATGATGTTACTTTTCTGTGCCCGTAAATATCGACAGTTGACTGAAAATAGTAAAAGTAATGACATTCAACCAATTAACCTGTGACACTGAACAGGATAATGAAAACTGAGTCAGCATCAGTGAATTAGTTCATTCAGATTTAAAAAGGGACTTGACACTATACATGAACGTGCATTCATATATAAGATATTACAGACTGTGATCACCCAATGACGTCCGAAGACTGACAAAATACCGAGTGGATGTGTTCAAAGCTGTAAACATAATGTCAGTATCTGTGATATGTAACATTCAAACAGAACACGCATCAAACTGGACACTCCTGAATAAAAATTAGTTAACATACGTCATAAGTATGTATGAAACAAACACGTGATATCAATATTTTTTCAGTTAAACCTACAAACACGACCATAGCTTTCCTGTATTTTCTTTTCGGCAGACATATTACAGATTGCGACCATTTTTTAAAATATCAGCTTACGTCATAAATAAGGCTACAACACGCAATGCGCCTGGAAGCCGAATGAGAGTCGCCGTTTTATCGTACGCTAGAGGCACAGATATGTACTGATGAAACACATATGAAGTAAGCCGACATGCAACCAGATTTACGAGTGTATAGAACAACAAACATCACGTGTGTATCAAAGCTACCGTGAGACAAATTCGTAGACAACTAACAGGAACAAAAAAAATGTTTTAATGGGACCGACGTTATTCTAATACCATTGTTTGTTAAGTGAAAATATTCTCTCTCTCTTTATCTATCTCGACATATTTAACCAAATACAAATTAAAACTTTCCAGAGATGATAAGACATGGTGGGTGAGAGGACCCCAGGTGGAGACGATCGATTATCATTACGGAATAACGTTCCTAAATTCAAGAACTTTATGAACACAGCCCCTAATTATGGAAGTCTGAAATCGCTGCTCATAGCTTTGTCACGTCTGTCTGTCTGTGCGCCCATCTGTACGTATGGAACGGCTCGGCTCAGACTAGATGGATATTTATGAAACTATATTGATGATTTTTCGAAAATCTGTCGAGAAGCTAAAATACAATATAAAATATGTATGATGCAGTCATACATAACTTTACATTTTATTAAATTATATTATATTAGACAGAAACATGTAGCTGGAAATATAATCTAACAAAATATCATCATCATCATGTTCCTGAAGGGTTAGGCGTGTTTCCTGTTCCTTGATCCTCAAGATGAAGTTGGTCCCTCCATCTCTTCCTCGGTCGTCCTATGTTCCTTCGTCCTGTTGGTTTATATTGTAGTGCTTGTTTTGGTAGTCTGTTTGTGTCCATCCTCTGTACATGTTGCAGCCACTTTTTCTGGTACTGTTTTATTTCCTTTACTGTGTTCTGTGCTCCCGTTTTTTCCCCAATACACTGATTCTTTTCTTTATCTAGTTTTGTTATTCCAAGTAAGTGTTTCAAACATTTTCATTTGTGCTGCTTCTAAACCTTTTTCCTCTCTTTGATTCAGCACCCAAGCTTCACTTCCAAATTTCAATGCTGCTTTAGCTGTAATGTTGTGAATTATTAACTTTGTTTCTTTGTTCATTTGTTTTCCAAAATATCTCCGTGTAGCTCCGTATCTAATAAAATATAAAGTTGTGTATGACTGTATTATATGTTTTTTATATTATATTTTAGCTTATATTCAAAACAAAGGGGATATTTCGCTTGAAAAAAAATCTGTCGAGAAAATTCAATTTTCATTCAACTCTGACAATAATAACGGGTACTTTATAACATGAGATATGTACATTTATGATAATATCTCTCCGAATTCTTTTTAGCATGAGAAATTTTTCAGGAAAATTTTGTAGAGAAAATTAAGACACAATTTATGCTCAATAATTTTTTTTTCCAGAAAATCGTACAATTTATGATGTAAATTGGAAGAATGTGTGAGAGCCAGACAGGCCACAGATTACAATATAATACGTCACAAAAAATATGCGATATGCACACTGGGTAACTAAGGCAAGAGTACAGACACGGGCTTACAATAAATCTTATTGTAGCACCGTGCATTTTTGTAGAATCACTTCAATTTATCAACCAACGAATACACATATAATTTCAAATAAAACACTTTTAAAACATTTTAAAACACTCCGACATTTTTCAATCTTGTCAGATCATCATCAGGGAGCTTTGTTCCTTCCTAAATTTATGTTACAGTATTCACAGTTCAATTGGTATTTGCAAACGAGGTGTTGTGGCAGCTTATCATGTTGTGTAGGAATGTGTTGTGGAGCAGTGGCTCGGTGTGCACACCGAGCCACACCTATAGCTGTGTGTAAAGTACTAGACTGCTGATGATATACAGAGAAACTGCCCGAAACACGTAGAGCTCTATTCCAAAAATAAATTTGAGGAATTGATTTTGTTATAAGAAAATAGCCCGTCAAGACCATAGTGTCCTATTACAGGACGATATCCAGGATGAGAGGGAACCACGCGCCATTGTCTGAGAGTGTAACCACCCTCGTTATGAAGAATCTTTATTTACATCGCACATGTCACTTTTAATATGATATATATGGTTAGTAAAGTGGGGGGAGCTGGTGGGGAAACCGAGGGAAAGAGACCACTTTCAAGGCCAAGACGTAGAAAGGATAATAATATTAAAATGGATCTTCAGGAAGTGGGATGTGGGGGCATGGACTGGATCGATGTGTCTCGGTATAGGGACAGATGGCGGGCACTTGTGAATGTAGCGATGAACCTTCTGGCTCCATAAAATGCGGGGAATTTCTTGACTAGCTGAGAACCGGTTGGCTTCTGAAGAAGGACTCTGCTGTATGGAGTAAGCAAGTAAGTAAATAAAAGGGAAAATACAGTACATATGAGGGAAATGAGAAATGTATATATCCTGAATTGGGAAAAATTTGCCTAAGCTTATACATAAAATATTACAAATTGTTTTCGCAGAAATATCGCGAGAAAGGTAGACTGGATTCTGCTAGCTCAGTGTATGTTCCAGTTGACCAATTTAATAAAAAAATAATGAACGTTCAGATTATGGAAGAGAAGCCACTTTCCACAAGCCGATTGTCACATTGCCACTATACACTCTTAGCTGTGAGTTAGTAATAATCCGGTCAGCGACAACGATTTACGAACTAGAAGAATTAGGTCTGTTAAATATATTATATCTTTTGGGTTATTTTATGAGCTACACTACCAATGATCCCTACATATGACGGGTACATTAAACGTAAGTAGTCAGTGGCAGCATCAATTATATGCAAGTTCCTCAGTTTGCAAGGCACAATGAAAACTAATGCCAAGTGGTGCAGTAAGAAGTATCATTAATAACACCGCGCAATTAAGCGCCACTCACTGAGCTGTCTGACAGAACCAGCGGCACTGCAGCATTAGTGTTGCTTTTTGTGCTGCTGCTTTATCTAAACAGTCCCTGATGTACTAAAAAGACTACATCCGAAGGACAGGAATGGAATGACTGCAGCTCATGAAATGACCGAGAAAATATATTAAGGCGCCATCACATCCCATGTTACAACAACCCGAGAAATGTTACGAAAACGTAGGTACAGCCGCCCTCCTGTCTCTTAAGATGACACATGTCAACCACGAATAACCTAACCTCCACCAAAACCCTTCATTCATTCTTCCATACTTCTGCTATAAACGATTCCAAACATTTCTATATTGCTACCACCGCTCCAGTGTCCACAGTAATTCCATGATAGAGAATCGTCCTATACAATTTTCCGTTACCTCAGCCTGTTAAAATATTACAGCTTCTAGGGCAATCAGCAGTTCATCATCTTGTTCAGAAAAGCTCACAATCCGATCTATACTTATCTTTTCTGGGTCAATTATCTCGATTCTGTACTTACACATCCTCTTTCTCCAAGGCACGTTTCAAAATTATTCCCCTAGTACAGTCAGGTTTTTTGACTAGTCTCTCCGTTGGCTTTGCCAGATTAATGTTATATGCTGTTCTTATATTTCTTACCTCTGTGACATATATAGCCTGCAAAATGTTCCTTGACTTTCCCCTCTAAATACGCTAGGAATATATTTCGCCTATTACTGTGCTGAAAATATTACGCTTTAATTTAAATCGCCCGTTCCATCACACAAGTCCCTACCTCCTATCCTCACACACGTTTAAAAGCAAATCATCTTACATGAAAATAGTTTAGAATATTCAAATACATTATATATAGGTAAAGCAGTCCCGTTACAGGCCTGGACAGGCCCAGAGGGTTCCAGGAAGTTAAGGCTCCCAGATTTCACGACAACGGCACAGGATGGTGGTAGGTACATATTATATACATATGTTTATACAAATACACATATATAGTGTATTGTCCAGGACACTGCAACAAAGCACAGAAACCTGGCAACTTATTAAGATATATTTTCAAGTTAAACTAAACTAAAACTTTCTATTCCAAATCGAAGTTGCTTGCAAACCTCACGCTGACCTGGACCAATTTCAGGTATCTTTATGTCACATTGTTTTTTACAATCAGAGCCTATATATTAAATATTTTTCAGTTTAACGATTTAACAACATAATACCTTACCGTCCACAAAATAGCATCCCAAGTAAGTTAAAAAATCTTTAACCTCTCAGTGCTACGCGCGGAATAGCTCGGTTATAATGCATGCTCTTGTGAACAGGGGTGGTATTTAGCGTTTAAGATGGTATATGTTTTCATTCATCAATCAAAAGTTAATGCTTACATGTGGCTTTTCGACAATAAAAATTACACATTTGCAATACACTACCAGTAACAAAACACTGAAAACGTTAAGTTGGCAGCAGTCATCAAACTAGATGCTAAGGACTGGGAATCTTCCAAGCAGAAATTCTGTTACCGCCAGGTCTGTTCAAGATGAATACAGACGCGGCCGAAATGTTTAGTCAACCTCGAGCACGTGTCCTCTCGCCAGTGCAAAAACACGAGCGACAGATAAAAAAGCGACTTCGCTGGGAAATATGACGGGGTAATTGATGGGGCTGCTGACGGGTAACAGGCGGCTTATCTGCATTCAGGGGTAAGAGGATGCTGCGGGTCCTCTAACTGCTTAACTCAACAGCTTCACTGAGTACGAAGCCTTGAAATGGCTTCTTTAGCTAGCGCAGAAGAAGAACAATAATAACACTGAGAATAAAAAATATAAGAAAGAAAGTGGATTAGCGGAGGAAAAACAGAGTGGAGAGAAGGCCGTGAAGAAAATGATGATAAAAGAAGAGACAAAGGAGAAAGAATACAAAGAAAAGTGAAATAATGAGATTACAAAGAAGACGAAGAAAAAACTAACAGAAAAATGAAAAGGAAGTGAGACTAAGAAGAGGGAAACATGAGAAGATGAGAGGAGTTCATTCAGAAGTAAGAATATAAGGGAACGGTAAATATGAAAGCACAAAGATGCAGGGTAAAAAGGTAAATATAAATAATAATGATGACATAAGGAAGAAATGGAAAGAAGAAAGAATGAAGGACTTGAAGTCGAAGGAGAAAAAGAATAATAGCGAAAGCGTAGATATTAAACACAACAGATGGAAAATTGAAAAGAAGTTTTCATTTACCCCTAGCAGAACAGTGAGAGAGCATACATCCATTACCTTACACAAGTAAGTTATTCCCACCTATTTATCTACTCAATACACTACATCACAGTGTGGCTTCGTTTTCCCAGTAATAGACCTAATCTTCTACATGAACTAAAATTTCAATCAATCTCCTAGAAGGCAGAGTAGGCTGTAAGCCATGAATGATGCTGTCACTTTGAATGTGACGTCGTGTAATCCAAAGGAAGTGCTGCTGCCCCTGTCATAATCAGCCGACAGTCTTCCATCAAAGCGTGCGGCAGCAGTGCATCCAAGAAGTCACCGACTTCACAAGTTCAAAACTCACTTTGGATATCACTTGGTTTACCATATAATAACATCCTTATCATAAAACTAATACATTTTTAGTGTTTTAAAGATTTAATCCATGGCACATCGAATCTTCATGATATAAAGTTCTGTCTGTCAAAAGGGGATTAGTGTTCCTTAGGGAATAAATGTCGTGGCAGCAGTAAATGTGCAGTTAGTTGAAGTGCACGGAGTTCGAGGTGTGCGCGATGGTGTTTCCTAGAGGTAGCTGTGAATGTCTGCCTGTCTGTCTGTCTGCCTGAGAAGTAATTGGTCCCTCACTGAAGAAGGGTATCCACAGGTGAGTATCTCATGGCACTCCTCACGACACAAAGTCCATAAATTTTAGCAGTTTCGATGATAAGGACGTGGGCGTGGTTATTGATCCACCAAGCGCTGTCCCGACGCTCCGTCCAATAGCGGTGCAGTTTAACTCTATACGGCCGTATTTCATAGCGGCTTAACGTAAACAATTCGGATCAATGTGGTAACGTAAGCGTGAGGAGTATCCATTAAATTAACTTCCTGCTGCTGTTTATGTACGCATTATGGCTGGACCACATTTAAATTCATCTCCAGGCTCTGGTTGGTTTCTGGCTGCAGGAATGAACATGTGTATTCCAATATGTGTAATGCACGGAATTTCAAACGCATTCTTTCATAGTTTGCGATCTTTATTGGCCTTGATGTTCACAGAAGTCTGTTTATTAATTTACTTATTTATTTATGGCCTACTAACAAAGCTGTGTGTGTGTGTGTGTGTGTGTGTGTGTGTGTGTGTGTGTGTGTGTTTGTTTGTGGAGACGACTGACAGTATATTTAATGAATACATATAATGGCAGGTAGCAGTCGTGAACTCACTTGAAGAACGTGCCTGTAATTGTCTGTTGCAACTGTAGGTCAAAACAGTCCCAAGTCTTTGTGGAATACTAGAACCTGAGCATGAAGGAAGTATGGTCCTTGGAAACGTCTGCAACTCTTCTCTGGTGGAAAATGTGTATCGTCCCAGCAGAGTTGAATCGTCACTACCATCGCTATGAAAACCACAAATCTTGCCACTATAAGTGTGTCATGTAAATATAACCCCGATTTAAACTGATTAGTTTATTTTTTCAACAGCGCAATAGCCCCTATTGGGTCAGGGCCCCTCATTATCGATGCTTCGCTCACGCTCAAACACACCATACTCGGTAGGACTCCTCTGGACGAGTGATCAGCCAGACGCAGTATTAGTACATTGGAATGCTGCAGACCACTAGTTCTTCTGATTTTACAACACTTAAACAAGCCCGCACTCATCCGAAAGTCGCTTGAAGTATCTGAGTACCTTACAAAGGCTGCGTCCTTAGCTTGCCTTGAACAATCCGAAGCTTTAGTCTTCGACCCTCCATGGCAGACTAAGTCGCTACTGCAGCTAACAAATACCTATAACACAAATTAATTAAAATGTGTAACACAGACATCGGGGACCGAAACCATCACCTTGGAGCAATGTCGTTCGTGAAAAGCAAAACGTCGCTCAGCTAGCCAAGAAACTGTCCATTCTTTACGCACCCCTTGGGCGTATTATCGTGCTTTACAAGATCCTGCAACTGGTCTTAATCACCTGTCAGACAGGCCCAGTACTCCACATAATACAACAATTACGTGACGTTCGATTCACATTTAAAATTTCTGAATCCAGACACATCCACTGCACCAGTAGATGTGGTGTAATTCATGTGTCAGAAATAATGTCAATAAATCGATAAAATCAGTTATTATTTTAATCGAGTCAATATTAATTTTTAAAAACACTTTGCGGCAGCAATGGGTTATACCCGAGCAACCACGGTCAGTGTTCACTGATACTTCTTCCGGCTTTCCTCTGAAGCGTCTCTTTTAAAGCCGAGCATCCGTCTAGAACTTTGACACCATCTGTAGCCGCCTAAAACTGATATGTAGGAATTCGTACAAGCGTGCTCGGTCATTAACAGTTTCAAAAGAGTGTCTGGTCTTCACTTTGACAGACTTCGGTTTCTCACGTCGCGATCCTCGTCAAAGGACCGTGAATGAAGAGCTTCCAACGGGAAGACAAATGTCATGAATGAAACACAACACAAAGCACTCATTCCAAGGACGGTGCACATTGCCAAATTACCCACCGAAATGCGTGCCTCTCTCAGTAAAATTACACACCATTCACACCAAATGATATTAATTACATAGAAATCAATTGTTTTACGCCATACATTTTACATAACACATGCTTACTCTATAGCTTGTGGAGACGTGGAATGTTGGTACAGGCAGCGGAACGAAGAAGGATAACGCAATATGATACAGGACGGTAAAGGTAAAATAGATCTTAAAATAAATATGAACAGATCCAACACAAAATGTGATTATACAAGCAAAGCTTTAAGTACAATGGTAGAAACGTCTGAACAACTTTCTGTATTGTTATTTTCTTACACGCATGGTTGCACAATTATCATATCCTCCAAGAACTTAATTATTCGACTGCTTTCATAAAATAGCTTTTCGATTCGTGACATTCTACATTACAATAAGTGAATATTCTTATTTTAGAGAAACGTACTGACATGAGTAGAGAGACAGCACTTTCCTCTGAAAAGATGACACCCACATACAAGACCGCTCGGTGTCATAGGCATAAGAGAGCAATTCAATTCTCTACTGTAATTACTTATTCGTAGCTTATGTAATTTCACTATTAGTATATCCAGTGCCTTAAATACTGCAAATTCAAAAGCGACTTTCGCCACACTGAAACCCTAAAATTACAACAACAAAAAATACGAAGTCATCTAGTGTACTGTTAGTTTGTCGGTTAGTCGGCTATTTAGATGGACCGGTAAAAATGTCGGAATAAATATGAGTGTCTTTTAACAGTTTAATTGATTGTTTCTTGTCTTCTTTGTTTAGACGGCTAGTAAGATGATACAGGGGCGTAATATGCGTGACTTTTCACAATTTACTTAGCTTGCGCCTTGTTAATTTGTCAAGATGGCTAGTTAGATTGGACGACAAAACAGTCGAGTAATACACGTGTCTTTTATCACTTTCCTTGCTGGTTTTGTAGTGAAATAATCCATTATATTTTCTTCCAGTGGTATCGTGTAATCTTATGTTTTAAGGCGAGAAGTTTGCTTTGTCTTACATTTTTACCTATCTAAGCTTATAAAATACAAAGTAAATATATATATATATATATATATATGTGTGTGTGTGTGTGTAATTCTAAGAAAGATAATTAGTGACAAGAACTGGACGTTTTAAGGTTAGAGGTAAAAAGGCTCCAAGTTATTCCTTTTCATATATGCTCCAAATTTTTATTACTACCAGCAAATGTAGCAAAATTTGAACCAAGCTCTTCCAACCCAAAACACATTTCTACCAAGACTATTATAATAATTTTCTGGCTGTTGGTCAAACTTTCTCAATAAAATGTTATACCCAAGTTTAGGTCTGTATACGTGAGGTGACATTCATACAATATTATGATTCATGTCTGAGTAGATCCCTCTTAACTGAGCTCTCACAAAATTTACTACTCCATTAAACGTGTCACAGTTAAAACTGCTCAATACTATCATAAAAGAATCTTCCAAATTTCTACCATCACCAATACGACTCAGAAAATTTCAATGTGCTGAGGTGACGAAGATACTAGTCCAATCAGAGCAACGAAATTTAAAATAAAATAAAAATTGCATTACACAGCCTCTGGTATCATCACACCTACAGGTGGATGATACCAGAGGCTGTGTAATGCAATTTTGACCTCCTGATGATGAGCACAGGTGCACGAAACATGTAGAGGCATGAAATAAACTTATTGTAAAACAAACATTTTGTGCATCAATTTGGTTAATTATTGAGATAAAAAACGAAATTTATGTCTGTAGATATTTGTAAGGAAACCCCATAGAATCGCAACTGATAAGCAGATTGGTATAGAAGTAGACACAAAGGAAACAAAAAATATGTTAATTTCTCTTGATCATAATACAGAAAAAATTGTACTGTGATATCTAAAAGTCATCAAAAGTCGTAACAAAACTCAAACACTTAGGAACAATGATAAAAAAGTATTATTGCTTGCATTCACGGAGAGACGAAGAAATATCAAATTCAAGAAACTGTGGCTGCCATTCGACTAACAATAATTTTTCACATCCACTGTATAAAGTCGTAAAATTTAAGGCATAAAGAACTATAATAATCCCCGCAGTTTTAGAGGAGTGTAAAACTTGTCCTTGCATTAGGGAAGTACATTGATTAACGATGTCTGAGTACAGGAGCCAGATGATAATATTCGGACCTAAGAGATATGAATTGTCAGGAATAAGCAAAAACTTTTTCAAGAAGGAACTTAAAAACTTGTGTTCTTCACCAAACAACGTTTATTAAATCAGGAATGGTGAGAGAGGCGGAGAATGTAACGCGCATGTATCGAAGGAAAAAGCGTACAAATTTCTCAGAAGAACAGGATGAATGATGATTTTGCAGAAAGCATACCTGGATGAAAGTAAAACATGAAAAAGGAGTTGACAGATAATCGGATGGAAAATCTGCAGTGGATTCATGTAGCTAAGTAATATATTTTTCGACTGACATGAAAGTTGATAAATCCTTGAACAGCTTAGAGATTATGCACTTCCTAGTAAACTTTACATATTTCAATTACTTGTGTACGTGAATTTTAAACACAGTTAAGATTATTGCTGTTGGAAATAACAGGTCCTTTGAACCATTACTTGAGCAATGTTAAAACCCTTTAAACAAAATTGGTAGCTACACAAACAGATACAAAATTCTGTCCTTAATTTCAATTGAAGTCTTTTCAAGCCTTTTAAATTCATCTTTTACTAGCGAATTGAATTTAATTCCACTTCAACTCTAAGGGACGAAGAGATGTTACTTACATGGGAATTCGATTTGCAGCATAAATAATGTAGCTCCGTCAAAAATTAATGAACATCAGGTTAGTGACGTGTTCGAAATAACAAATTTGCAAAGATAAAGTAATGCCAGTCCACTTACTTTTCTTTTTTTCAGCAACATCTTTCAAACGATATGACTAAAACTACCCCGCGTAAAGGGTTCCATGACATGTGTGTGTAGAGCAGTAAGGGCATCATGAAAGTGTTCTGTATTTGTTGGTAATGTTTATTGTTTCCTTCAGACGTCACTGTATAGAATCATTAAAGCACAGAAATTATTTTAGCATTCCATGACCTGGGTGCAATATTTGAATCACATCAATAAACGGCGCAATCAATTGTGTCCGCATGTCTGGTCAGTCGACCACAGGAAGACAGGAATTACGTACCGGAAAATACTCAATTGACGTAACAACGTGGTTTGATTGGTATTCCGCCACTTAGAGGGATCATTTCATCACAAGTTAAATAACGTCGAACGATGAGGAAAGACGACTATGAAAGGTGCGTAGGATTCACTGGTAAAAAATCTCACTGTGGTAACATGGCGGTGAAGCATTTGGATGGTGGTACAGTAATGAGTCAACTGGGAGTTGTGGCATTGTTATTAATCGATTGAAGTGGTGATATAAAGGTGAATGGAATGGGAGTGGTGACATACTGGTGAACTGGCAGCAGACGGTAATAAGGTGATGAATTCCCTGAGGTAGCGGTTTATTTCCGAATTGATTCAGAGTTGTGATAAGACAATGAATCCGCTGGGTTGGAGATATACTGATGAAATGATGACGGAGGGTAATATAGTGATAAATTGGCCGGGGTGGTGACGTACTGGTGAATCACCTGGGGTGGTGAAAGAATCACTTAGACTGGTGATATAGTGAAAAAGCCGGGCCGTTTTCATGCTGGTTAATTTTATGGAGTAGTGCTACAATGATTAATCAGCTTGGGTGGTTTTACATTGGTTAATGGACCGGTGTGATGTTATGTTGAAGATTATCTTGGGTGTGGTATTGGTAAATAGCCTGGGAATGATCACATACTGATGGACACATGGCAAAGATTTCACCACCCGCAATACTGCCACGACTTGACCTCCTCGGACACTCAAGTTTTCGACAAATATATATATATATATATATATATATGTATATATATTGACGATTTCCATCTTACGACTCCGTCAGCGTCGAGCTCCAGAAATCGCTTCAAAAACAGGAAGCCTGCTCCTACGGCCAGGGCTTGGAAAATCTCATCGTACGCTACAAGTGCCTGAGCAAGTTTAATGGCTACGTGTAAAATAGAGGACTTTCCTATTTTCGCTTAAAAACGTATGGAGATTGTTTTTAACTTACACTCGTACAAAATTACCAATGTAATAATAGGTCCCAAATCCTATGCACACTTGCTCGAAATAAATGTAACAATGACATGATACTCTTCCATGTGAAAGTCGTTCACTTCCATTATCACATTTTAAATGCTTGTAAGTTTCGTATTGGATCTGATATTTTTTTTTTGCCTGCATTATCAAACGTCTGCACACAAAATCAGTGCAGTTCTGTTTCCGTTACAAACCTGTGCCATTACCAAGATGCTTGGATCTCAGTTCTGATGATAAGACTGGGGCGTTATACCTAGAGGGCAGAAAATTCACGTGTTCAGCAGGTTGCGTATCAGTTAGGGGCTGTTTGGGAAGCAGAGTCCTGGTTCCTAAACTGCAACCTTCTTTATCTCCTTGTCGCTTTTCCTTTCTACCATGATATCTCTCTTTCGCAAAGACTATTTTAAACTTGAAATCACACTCTTCTTGTACTTCACTCATTTATACGTGGCGTGTTCTTTCTTTATAAAACCGATTTCTCTTTGTCCAATATTTGGCAGCTTCATGAACGTTCTATTTGTTTTGTACTTCTGCACAATGCAGCTCTCAGTGACCCTCACACAACGAACTTTTCTTCTCTGTCAATCCTATCGCAATGCTAAACACATCAACATTACGATAAAATCACAATACACGTTTACGAACACTGTTTATTTACAAAGTCGGCGCAGGCAATCAGCCTCGTTTACAGCAAAGCTTTAAAATAATTAGTTCAGGATTTCGGTGAAAAGTGTAAAGGATTGCGTCTCGCACTTCAGTTTTGCAAGGTATAGTTTTGTTACAACTTAGCGTAGTCACTGAATGGTTATAATCTTCATGGGTGACTTTATTGTCCCGATTTGGGTAGGATTACTTCTCTTCCACTTGCACTATCTATGGAGTCATAGAACTTAAGTTCAATACATTCTCGACATCGGAATTAGAAAAAGACGAGAGATCAGTTCCACTTTTTTTTGCCGATTTACTGCCGGTAAAATCACTTTAGTTTTTAACAATTATTAAAAGTAAAGGTAAAGTGATCCCGTTCAGGCCCAGTTTGGCCCAGAGGGTGGGTAGAGGTATAGCTCTACTCTTCCATGACCGCGGCACTAGAAGGGAGTGAGTGGTCAGCAGCACGCCCCGGCCGCACTTTATCCCCGGCAAAGACTCGGTACCGATTTTACAGGAGGCTGGATGGACCCCAGGTCCGGTCTGGACGGGTGGAAAATCTCGTCCCCAGCGGGAATCGATCGCGGACTGTCCAGCCCGTAGCTCAGTCGCTATACCGACTGAGCTAACCGGCCCACTATTAACAATTATTACCTTGGAAAAAGTAAGTGGTGTCATCTAAGTACATTCCCGTACATTGTATTAAAATATTTACCGTCAAGGCAACAAATATGTCTGGTTCTTGCTTGTGACGCTTGCTCTTAAATAAAAATATATTTGCTTTAGCACGCTTAGTAAGAAAACTTCCGGGCAGAGGAATAAGATGTTGCTGTATTAGTTTTAGCATTACTTAATTTAACTATTTTTCTATGTAATGTACTGAATTCCACCCACATAAATTCCTACGCGTTTACATTAAGATGTATGTGACCTTTCATTAGCGTCATTGTACACTTCCTGGTCACGCCAAGGCAGTATTTAAATGTTGACACGGAAACAGCGTGGCACGGACTGTGTGATACGAACAAGAACACGCAAAGACACTCTTTGTCGCTTAGCAACTCCTCACAAGGCAGCGTATGTAAACTGAGCTGCATGATATTTGTTATAATCCAAGATATTCTACGATTGGTAATAAATCGCCGGCGTTACAAAATAATTCATAGAGAGCTAAAATTGTCCCTAAACACGCCACAGAAGCCTACACATATGACTGCATTTATTCTTAACCTCGCCAATAGATGGAACTGTACGGACAGCCTTTGAACCTTGCTACTTTACGAAACTGAAGGAGATGGAAAAGTGAGAGGTACAAACAAGCCCATAAAAAGTTTCATAAGCACCTTCACACAAACTAAATCTAAATATGCACATTTTTGAAACATGAATAACATTTCGAAAATAAAAATTAATAGTTATGGCTATAAGAGGGGCAAGGTAAATATGAAGTTCATCCTAAAACAGGCCTCGAAGGACCAGAGGGAGAGTATAAGTTTGGCTCTACTCTTTCTTTATCCTCGGCGCTAGATGAGGGTAGATGGTCGACAGCACGTCCCGGTCGCTTTACCTCCAGGAAAGATCCGGTACCTACTGTATAGGAGAGTGGATGGACCGCAGAGTCGGTTTGGAGGGGTGCGGAAAATCTCGTCCCCATCGGGATTCGATTCGGACCGTCCAACCCGTAGCGAGTCGCTATACCGACTGCGCTATCCCAGCCCACAATAACAGGGCAGGAAAATTAGTATTCTACTAAAGTGAAAAACATTCTTTTTGTAAATAAAAACAACTGTGCTATTCAGTAGAAATCCAGCAGCAACAGTCCGAAGTTTGACGCTTAATATAATCCTTTATGATAACACAACTAAGCCTGGCGTTCCGTTCACCATATAGACACACTTGCGGGTTCAAATCCTACACTTATATGGAAATGAAGGATCAGTTTCTTGCTGGACCCAATTTTGCCACAAGGAAATATCATATAATGTAACAGGAGAGAACGGTCAGTAAAGCCACTGTGAACTTAAACCTGTACATAAATATTTGCAAAAGGTAAGTGCAACTTTTGGAGGTGGTACGATACCCATTTTGCGTTTGGAAAATCATCTTTTCTGTAGTTTTTGCAAAAGTTCTTCCAGGTATAAATTACCTAAAAAAAATATGAAATTGGTTTACAGTTTGCAATTTAAAGATAAAGGTTGTTTAATTATTTATAATAACCAACACGATGTCACTTGTAGACTATCCTTTATTTTCATGGGTAGTCGTCATTCACTCTCTACATGTTTCGAGCTTTCTAGAAGCTCATCATCAGGAGATCATTCTTCCTGTACAGTC
>Ga0136643_10002009_pt1 | contig 25778 bp, 13 predicted proteins | sample TergutLab28metaG_FD_96883 | JGI IMG/M metagenome (GOLD analysis project Ga0136643, IMG submission 96883) | Labiotermes labralis P1 segment gut microbial communities from Petit-Saut dam, French Guiana - Lab288 P1 (version 3) (version 3) | ecosystem: Host-associated > Arthropoda: Insects >... | reverse complement strand
ATCCCCGGGCCGTCCAGCCCGTAGCCAGTCGATATACCGACTACGCTACCCGGCCCACAACCGTACTAATACCACTGTCTAAATCCGAGGCATGTTTCGGTTACAAGTGATTTGTTGGTCTGACAGCCGCATTGCAATGTCGAGTGAGAAGCACGTAGTTTTTACTGACCTTCCGGAGGACTGTATCTCCTTCACCGCCTGGAACTGCTTGACTTTGCAGATGAAGGCGCTACCATCTATCGAAACGTCGGCAACCATGTATCGAATGACACAGCGTAACAAACCAGAAAATTTGAATCTTCAGGATACATTATCAGTTGTGTTTTTGTTTTTTGTCAGACGTCCGTCACATCTGCGCTTGAATTTGTATTATTAGTTGTGCTTTGAGATGCGATTTTTAGACTGGTCTTAAACTTTCTCTACATGTGTTGAATAAATTCACTGTTACCAGCAGGTCCGGATTTTTTTGTTATTTTGTCTTTTTTATGTAATTGTTTTGTATTTATGCTTTTGTGCTACTAAATTCTGCAGGTGCCGGTCCCAGTGGCCCTGCGATCTAAGGCGTAGGTCTGCGGCCGCTCGCAAGCTAAAATTGTGGGTTCGAATCCCACCGGGGGCATGGATGTTCGTCCGTTGTGAATGTTGTGTGTTGTCATCTAATCACTCGTCCATAGGAGTCCTACCGACTCTGGTGCGTCATCATGTCTAATCTAGAAACCTCGTGAATGAGGAGGCCATGGCCCACTGAGGGTTTTGCCCCCCCCCCCAAACCCCTGAAGTTAATAGGCGATACTGAAATCTTATTATCATTCCCACCCTTATTTTCTTCATTTCTTCTCTGATTATTGCTCGCGCGCTCGTTATTCTAATTTAATTCTTCCTTTTATTTCATTAAATACTCTCCATAGCCGCCAAAGATGTATTGAATATAAATTTCATATCTTGATCTGTATATTTTTGCAGGCCTGTCTATCGAAACTTTCTGTACAATTAGCCACGTTAAGGACAGCCTGAAAGACCAAGTCAGCAGTCTTGGTAAAAATGAATGGTCGTAATACCGAAATAAATTGAAATTTTTCTTACGCGACACAATGCCAAGTAGTTAACACGTTTCAAATAAATCTTAAGTTCTGCTGCAATGCATTCAATGTTTTTGGATGTGAAACATTCAATCTTTGAAGCCAACACGATTTTAACATTACCTGCGCACTTTAAGCGAGTATTCTTTCTTACAATAAACGAATTAAATGCTTAGTTCATTGCCGAGAAATCTTTTCCATTTCTAGTTCCTTATCAGAATATTCTAAGCACTGAAAAATAATATAATTTGACCCTTTACAGACGAAGCGCAGACCGCTCTAGTTGTAGGCCCAGTCCGTACCGCGCTGTAAACACTTTTCATCTCGGTTATAAAAACCAGTCAGTTTATGCTGTAAGTGGCACAAGTCGCTGTTTGTTCTCAGATAAACACAAAACACAAATACTGTGTGGGCAGAGCGTACAGTTGTTGAATGTTAAACTGATGGTACACGCAACGAATAGGCATCAAAATTTTTAAGCCAGTGTTTGGCTGTAAGGAAGAGTGAAAGACATTTTACTTATGCCTACTTATGTTAACGAAATTCAGCGGTGTGATACATGCAGAGGTTTCGGGTTTTGACAGCAGGTCTCGTAAGAACGTTACATAACTCTGAACAGGAGAAATAACAGGATCCTGCAAGAAAGTACGTAACCTGAGATTGGGGTCCGTAATGGGGGAATAAGAACATCACGATGTTGTGGTATATAGGGATATGGCATCTAGCTGCGGGGACGGTAGATATGGACCAGCTTCTCATTAAGTGGAGTTTGTCTACAAAACTAACGACGTCAACTCCAGGAGACCGTAAACCTAGGCGTAATGAGCTGTTAATAATTTGTAGTATTCACAAACTGTCGTTAGGGTCATCCACTCAAGAAGGATGAGACCGACAGGACGTGTTACATGCATCAGGAAGACGCGCATGTTGCAGTTGCACTGCTAATATGAACCCGAGAGGGGTAATGTAAGGGAGGAAATACAGTTTGCTTTAAAAAAATGCCTCAGGATTTAGACCGGATTTCATCTCGGCCAGTTTAGAGACCAGTGGCGTTTGGAAGAGTGGGAATTTGGGGTGCACTGAGACTAATTACGTGACGTATAACTCACCAGTTTCCAAAGAGGGAAGGGCCATTTTAGTCAGTTAAACATCTTGAAAATGCGAATGTTGTACCAGTATACGGACTAAAGTTTGCAAACGGTTATATTCCTCAACATGCGTGATGAACGGTGAGTTTTTAACGTATAATTCCTGTGTAGCAGTAAAATTATTTACTATTTAACAAATTATTTAAATAAGTTAAATTCAGACACACAAGGTACATATTATTGCATTTTTTACGTAATTATGTTTGATTGGACTTGATTAAATTTTGATAAATACGTACAGGTTTATCAGATATATGTAATGTTCATGCTGCAGGCAGAATCCAAACACATGGAATGCCATAATAATATATTAGTCATGTAGACAAGAATTACTTCCATTAATTCTCATCATAATACGACAGATTAATGGTAATGCCACACAACGCCAGAAACCACATTCAGTCATACAGCACTGTAATTGCTGAAACCTAATGTTATAATGGGTGACTGAATTGAGAACAGGAAACAAAGCAGCTGATCTCAGGGCGGTAGGCGCAGTTAAGCTGCTGGGTCCACAGATTTTCGGAAGAACAGGACTTGAACACTTGTTCAGTTAGACTGAACTGAAATTTATTTTTTGGAAGTGTTCTTACAGTTATAACTTTTATTAATCTACACGTTCATTTACTGTACGCAGACATCGTGTGATGTGTTTAACGCATTGTCTACGGCGTTACGTCTTAGTTCAATATAATCGAAGGTGCAGTTTCGACTAACGTTTCTCGAAAACTGTAAACTCCGGCTTTGCGTTTTGGTGTCCCTGAGCGTGGCAACTGTGACAGGAAGTTCCCGCTTATGCAGGGTTTCTGTGCGTTAAATCTGCCATATGCGTGGACACCAGGAATAACAGCATGATATGGGCTTTCTCAATAGTATACACAACCAACTAGATCATCAGCAGGCAACTTCTTCAGTGCATTGTACCACAAGCTGTAAACACGGTCTAGTGTCCTGATGATGGGCGAAATTATCGCCCGAAACATGTTGGGGTGATTGAAATTACTAATGAACTGTTATTGTTGCATCTAATTGGTTGTTTATACTATTGTATCAGTGACGCATGGTCACACCAACATAAAAAAATTGGCTTTCTCATTCGTTCAGGAGACAACAGGAATTGTATTTCGACAATGTTATAGAAGTATATAGCACATTACCTAAAAGAGACCTCAAGATATTATTTCATTTTGAAAGGAATTCATTGTAGTTGTTGCATTTATTTATTTATTTATTTGCTTGCTTAATTCCACTACTAGTTCAACATTGACCAGACCCTTACATTACATCGTGTCTGAAACGTCGAATAAGACATATTGCAATATAGTGTTCTCATATTCTGGACTTTTATACTAAAACATATCAACATTTAAAATTTTTAATCTAGTAGTTTTATCTTGACTGCTACTTAGAATTTGGTAGTGGGTACCTGTGCATTTTTCGTATTCTCTTTAGATTTATTCATACTAGAATACGATGAATGTACTGACAACGCCTTACGATTATACGTGGAAAATTCAACGTTCTTGTGATTGATACATATTCCTGAGCATTAAAAGGAGTTTAATGTGATAATATAAGCCATACTGCCTACCATGATCAAGTGTCTCATTTTGCCTATGTGCTAGAGTCTGCGTAGTCAACTAAGCAGAACAGCTGTTGTGAGTCTGCCTATAGTTTCTCCTACTTAATAGCAAGAAATGCAATGTACTTTCTCTTCTGCCACATCCAAACTGCCGACTCTTACCAGACCATCAAGGTCGAAACTGGTGACATCGTCCTTATCATGGATGAATACATAAGGTGTGTTATGACCCACAGAGTTGATAAAATTGCCGAACTTTATGCCAACAGGAATCTCAAACTTAACAACAGACACGTCTTTTATGATCTTGAAAGCGGGGGTGTTGTGTAGCACAGTGGGATGGATCACAACCGCAGTCTTCTCTGCACCGCTCTTTATCGCGTCGTGGATGAATTTGGTTTGAGGGTTCTCTGCCAAAGCAGACAGTCCGTGCTCCAAAAAGTAGATGGTCAGTCCCTCAACTTCAGAAGTTGACTTCACCACCATCATGATAGGCCTGTTGTACACGTCGCGGAGGCTGATGGGAACAGATTGAAGGTCATGGCGAACGAGGTTTGGCATGTGGGGATAGTAGACACTATAAGGAAGGAAAGGATTTACTGACACAGGGACATTATATGGGTAAAGTGACTTGACACCAAAAACTGAGGATCCTGCAGTGTCCAGCACGGATACCACTCCCGGTACACCTGCAAAAATTGGTAACTTCCTTAGCCACGCCATTTTGTACTGGCTTAAAGCGAAGATTCATTCAAGTGTTCTGGGATATGACGTGTCGATTGGAAAATATGGCCGTGCGTTGACTAAGGCGGCCTCTCACCCCAGAATATCGGATCCTATCCCAAAGTCAGCCATTTTAATATTATCCTCCCATCTACGCCTAGGTTTTCCAAGTGGTCTCTTTCCCCCAGGTCTTCCCACAAAACCCTGTATGCTCCTCTTCTCTCCCCTTTACGTGCCACATGATCCGCCTATCTCATTGTTCTTGTTTTGACCGCCCTTATAATTCTTGGTGAGCAGTACAGATCATAAAGCTTCGCATGCAGTCTTCTCCACTGCCCTGTTACCTCATCACTCTTAGCCGCAAGTATCATCTTCAAAACCCTTGTCGTTACGTAACAAACATATGAAAATTTGTGAATTGTTACCGGCCTTTCAGTGTAGTTTGCTGCTGCAACTTTCAGGGTATTTTCAGTTTTATTGGACTTGTTTTATCCCTAAAGGCGGACTATTCAGATCCTGCAGTTGGAAACAGCATGCTTGTTTCGAAAATTCCCTATTACTTACCAGTCGATAACGGTATCATCCTAAAAACCTTGAATCTGCAACACCACCACAGTGAGAACTGAAAATCTAGTTAGGTTTTCATAACTAACATATTGTCATAAACTCTTTACCATGTTAATTTCATCTTAAATTTATTAAGAACTGTACATACGTAAGAACGACGCAGAATCCTTCTTTGTCCCCTGTTTTTACTATCCACTCTCTCGGAATGTCGTTAGGATAATGCATGCTGTTTAATGCTTAAAAAGATTTGTGTTGAAATATGCGAACCTTTATACCTTTATAAAATATTGATATTAATATTAATATTTTATCATACATTTTGTAAAGATGAGATTTCGTACCTATTTGCAGTAATAAATGTTCACTGAAGGATTTTAAGAAAAGAAACGGTCTTATGATGGTTTATATCAAGCCGAAGCTAGTCGCCTTATATTTTGTAGTGGCAGGTTGTGTGTATAACTGTGTACTGAATAATATGTACTGGTTTAATGACACAGCGGGGAAGAATCATCTTAAAATTAATAATAAATCCTCGCACCCAGTACTCAGAAGTTATTAACTGTGTTATGTACGAACTTATTGAGGTGCATAAGTGAAATGAAATCTTCTTGGGCCATTAGCCTTGTAAGATTAAGGATAATGCGACGGAGACTTTATTTCAATTGTTGTGGTCGAGCGTGATGGTTAAGGAGAAGGAGCAGCTTAGGTATTTGCTCGCTGGAAGATTAGAACTATTGTGAAATATTTTTATGCCTTTGAACTTTCATCACACTGAAAAATGTTTGAAGCTAAATTTAAAGATTTTAAACGAGCTGTGTTTTTATTTCATGTTGCAAGTTATACATGAAAAGACATCTTTAGAAAATTAATAACTGTATATTTCAGGTTCATGGAAAATCTAGTCTATGTGAGACATCGACGAATAGGAATGCATAAGAAAGTTCAAGTGTCATGAGATGACGCTGTATAGATCAGTGAATAGTTAATGAGTTTTCTGAGGAGCTTGCTGTATCCGTCATTAGGGTACTTACAGTGCTGCCTTCATCTCCAGAGTAGTCTAGACCCTGTTCTTGGAGTACCTTGCAGATGGAAGCAGCAAGCTCTTTCAAAACGCCGGCATCTAAACCAATCTGCACGCCTATTTCCCAGAACACTTGAATTTTCATCACTATCACTCTGAGTCCCTAAACTATGACCCAAGAATGAAAATTTTGTATTCAAGAAGGAAGAAATATGCGTTCAAGTTACTTGGCCTGCTGTTTAGAAATTTGTTTTTTGTACGGGCTACCATCGTGTAGACAAGTAAAAATTGATGGGTTGGTTATATGATTATGATGAAAGAGACGGGATAAACTGAGAATTTCTTTTGGAAAACTGCTCGAAAGATTGAGAAGTGAATAAGGGGATAATATTACGATGGACCTCAGAGAGACAAACTGTGAGAATAAGTGGATAGAAGTGGCTCAGGATGCGATCTGGGGGTAGGATTTGATGTTAGCTTTGTATAACATGTACGTTATACTGCAACACAGTCAGGAGTCAAACTGCAACTAATTCAGCAATGTATAGTGTGGAAATTCTCCCCGCCCTCCACCCAAGGGAAAATCCAATACAACTCCCTAACTGCATGGAGCGGGGTTCTTCTTGAGACGTTTCGTATTTCCTTAGGAAGTCAAGAAAATCCCTGTGCTTTATGTAACCCAACTTTTCACTGTCGTGCTCACAAGAGCCCACCATTGTCCCTTATCCAGTTTCATTTAAGCAGTCGATGCCCTTTCATCCTAGCCCTTTAAGGTACATTTTAATATTATCCTTCCATCTTCCAGGTTGTATATTCGTTCAGATTTCTCTACCAAGGTGCCGTACGCATTTCTGTTCTCTGTACCTGCTCTTGCCCTGCCCATCTGATCCTTCTTTATCTGTTCACCCGAATAATATTCGATCAGAGGTATAAGTCGCGAATCTCCACATTCTGAAGCTTTCTACATCTCCTGTTACCACTCATAGGCTCAAATGGATACCTCAGTGCCTAGAGGTGTAGTATAAGAGATTTAATACTATATATGCCTGCATATTGCAAATAACACATACAAGCCAGCTGTATTCAACGCAACTTACCGAAAACGGTGAGTTTTTTGACAGTTGTATCTGCGGCTGACGCGAGCCCAAGAGCCACCAGGAAAACAAGACTGGATCTCATGCTGTTGCTGGTTGTTCAAACACTCAGTGCTTGACCAGTGTCATTCGGGAACGCGTTTATATACTGTATCGGCGCCTGACGTTGTTATTCACTTTTAGAAGGAATATGTCGCAAGAATAACGCGGTTTTGGAGCTGTCATCTACATATTGCGACATAAGGCCCACGCTTTGTTAGCTGAGAACGTGACGACAACTTACGAAATGAAAATATCATTTTGGTGCTTTAAGTGTTTCAATAGAATTATCTGAGTTGATTATAGACACCAGTGATTAATTTGACGGTTATTAATACTCTATTCTTGTTATCAGTAATCCCTAAAGTAGATTGTTAGCGGGTGATAGATTCTTGGTAAATTAAAATACGTGTGGGACATGCATGTTGGACGCGACAGCGCATTCGGTATAGCGACTCGCTACAGGGTGGGCGGCCCGCAGATCGTAACCCCGGTGAAGGCGAGATTTTCCATAGACTTACCTTTCCAGACCGGCCCTGGAACCCACCAAGCATCATGTAAAATGGACACCAGGTTTATTTCCCAGGAATAAAGCGGCCGGAGTGTGATGACCACCCGCCCCCACCCCCATCTAGCACCAAGGTTAAAGAGTAGGGCTATACCCCTTCATCCCCACTGGGCCTTCATGGCCTGTTCTATGAAAGACGTGTCATTTATTTTGCTATTTAGCTGCACCTGTATCATATTGTGATGCATTTTTATGACACATTGGCACAATGACCGGTCAGTCCCAGCGGCTCTGTGGTCTAAGGCACACAATCTACCGTTCGAAAACTATCGTTTTAGGTTAGTTTTGAATCACACTGTTGGATGTATGCATTTTTCTTTGTTCATATTTGTCCGCATAAAGAGACATTTCAGTAGACCTTTTCCTTGCACAATAGTCCTAACGAATGTGTGCAAAAGGAATTTGGGACGCGATGGGCTGCACTGGCCTCTAAAGTCAGAGGTAAGCTGTGCGTGGGTATGAGGTTGGGTAGTATGTGCGTAGATAAGTGTGTGTGTGTGTGTGTGTATATAGTGCAGTTCATGGTTTTTGGCCGGTCGAAGGAGCGAATCACTAACACAGGGACAGCGTCATATTTGGTATAGTCTTTCTCTCCTCCCCCTATGTACAGTTGATCTTGTCTTGTCACACTGAAGTTCCAAGCACATAAACACCCACCCCTCGCCATTTCACCACACCCGGTAGGCCCGTCCGCCAGTTCCGCTAACTCCTCCACCAGCCACAAACCATGCACTGCACTATACGTGGGTGGGTGGGTGGGTGGACGGATAAGTTGGCAAAAGAGGTTTGCTCTTTTGAAAGTAGGTAACTCAAACGCTTATTTTGTATGTTACGATTTGAAATGCAGTTTGTTTTTAATGATAAAATTTTGTCTGATATTTGGAGTGAAAATGAAGTTGGGGTTTACAAGGACGTTGCGTCTGTTGGCGTCGTCCTTTTGCCATGCTGATTTTCTTTCAGTCACCGCGGTTTTCAGATAAATTAACATTGAGTGCTGGACTAATATAATTACCAATTCTATTAGTATTTTTCAGAAAAGACAAAAGGACCGTTAAGGTACACTTATCGGTCCTAAAAATTTAGTGTGTGAGGGGAAGATAATATCTAGAATAAAAGTGTTTTGCGTTTGTTAATACGATAGACTGAAAGGTAAATAAGTGGGCCAAATGATAGTTACTTACTTTCTCCTTGGCTCTACGATCCTCTGAGAGCCTTGCCTCCTTAATTACAGACGTCCATTCTCTTTTGTCCACTGCTATCTGTCGCCATTTTAACCATCATCTCCAGTAGATCCTTTTCAGCCTATTCCAACCGTGTCAATTTAGATCTTTCTATGCTTCTTCTTCCATCCGGTTTACTCTCAAACATTTTCTTAGCTACCCTTCCAATGATACTTTCTTACTTGATGTCCGATCCAATCCAATCCAATCCAATGCATTCCAATCGTTTCTTTTTTTAGTACCTGTCACTGTGTCTAATTATTTATACAGCTCCCGTAATTCCTGATTAGTTCTTATTACCCATATATCTGGTTCTGTCCCTAGTGCTTATATTATCCTCAGTATTACCTTTTCCCTTGTATTTAGTCTTTTCATATCCATCTCTCACACACACACACACACCATACTTCAGTTACATACCCTACAAATGATTTCACCATCGTTTTATGTGTTTGATTTTTAACTTCTTTACTCGTAGGCCTAATCCTAAATTGACCGAGCCCATAGAAACGTTTATTACCTGCTGAAATTCTTGATTTTATTTCTCCACTTGTTATATTGTCTGAATTTATCCAAATTCCTAAATGTCTAAAATTCCTAACCCATTAAATACATGTCCGTCCAATGACCGACCTTGCTCTATATTTGTTGTGGACAAGGTTTTGGCTGTAACATATTAACTGAAACTACACAAGCCAATTTATAAAGTACTTTGATAAAATAAACACAGCAGCTGTATGACGTTGCATGTTACAGTGATGATTAAAATTTGTGGTCATTGAACTGAATGATAATTAAAACTGATAGCTACGTTTCATCTTATAATTCATATACTCATATTTTCAGTGCTCTCGTAACACGTATGTTTGTAAAATACCAATCCCTGGAATTTTGAGATGTTTTAATTGGTGAAAAAGTTTGTTATGTTAGAGCATATTTATTCAGATGGTAATTATTTATGATAAATATAAATAGAATTTTATACGGTGCAATTATTTTAATCCTAAGTCATAATTATAATTTTTTATAATATTTTTGTCTTTATAGACCGTCCTAATGAATGGAAGGGGAAATTCCTTTAGTCGTCTTACTCGTGTTTTCAGATAATTGAAATTGTTTTAGACACTTGTGGGAGTAGAGTTGTTTTGACGCTGGCAGGTGTTGAGCAACTACAGTGAAAGGTCAAAGTTATCTCACTACCGAAGCACTTAGCCACTTAATGTAGAGGGAACGGAAGCCAATCTCCAGACATTCTTTTTAATCGTACTTGACGGAGGTGAGTCGTTAACATTAGGCAATATTCGTTTTATTCCTAGTAAAGAACTTTTCATTACTAATTTGTTAGCATCAGTCTTTGTGTGGATTCCAAACAATATCATTCAAATTAAAAATCGTTACTCTTCCGTTTTTTGAGAATACGTCAGAAAGTTTCAGAAGCTGGCCCTGTTTTTTCGTCGGGTGAAAAGACAGTGAGGCACCTATGCCGCTGGTTACGACAAACAGAGCAGAGTATAGTCGGCGGAACTACCTCTGACGAGAATCGTATCTCGGTCAGTCCGTGGACGGATATCGCGCAGTTCACTGGGTTTGTGTGTAATTTTGAAAGACCCAGTGAGACCTTTTATTTTGTGGTACAGTGTTAAGAAGGAATGTATTCGGGTTAGTTTATATAAACAGGGAGAAAAATATAATGAAGACAAACACATTTCAGTAAAGTGGATTGAAACTAAGATATTCTGCAAGTGAATTTTGGTGGATAAAATGCAGTACGTTTTAAAAGCGTTTACATTATTGGTGGGAGTTCAGAGGTACAAATTTAAGCTGAAAGTTGATACTACAAGAAATTATATTCTAAACATTACATAAAGATTTATCGATAGAATTTGACATGCAAAAGACCGTGCATCGTGATATATTCTTATAATAAAAGCCAACAAGATGCGCTATTTCTCAACTTTATTTTGGTAAAGAACTCTACATGTTTCGCACACACTTGAGTTCCATCCAGACCTCGCTAGCAGACAGTCAACATAACTAGTATGACAAATACCAATTGCTGTGAATACAGTATTAAGATTCCTGGTAATGGACAGTAAGTCTGTCCGAAACATAGAGAGTTCTTTACCAAAATAAAGTTGAAAAATGGTGCATCTTGTTGGCTTTTATTGTAAGAATATCGATAGAATGTTGCTGTGGTTTTCCTCACCCTACCTTTTATTATTAGGTCCTGTGAGGACCTTCCTCGGCAGTAGAGCAGTCGTGGCCTACAGCCAACCCCTCACCCAGATCTGCCACTTGGGTAAGAATTCATACCAGCTATACCTCCATTTCACACGGCCGGACCATATGTTTTGTGGTGTGGAGAAGACAACATTACGTTTACCTTTATTTTTAACAATATTAGACCTACAAGAAAATTATTAATTCCGATATTCCTAATTATCTTTGTCAAACAAGGAATTGTATGCTACGAAATTCGAGAGGCAATTTAAACTACAAATTATGAGCGTCTGATGGGCAAAGTGACGGAGAAGAGTGCAGTGATTTATGTATGGAATGAATTAGCATCAGTGACACAGGAATGTAAATTTGCAAGCGGGGCAGTGAAGAATGTGTTCATAATGTAGGCGTGCCTTTACATGTTTGTAGCAAGGTACAATGAAACAGTGCCCTCGGTCAAAGTTGTCTGTATCCGCATAATTTGTTTCGTCAACTACCATTGCAAAATTGTCACGAGGCTGTTGATATTTTCCGACCCTAGGGGGCTACCTTCACGGCTTCCTCTATTCTATAAGCAAATTTCACCCTGTGCACAAAACTCTTTTTTTTTAAGTTTTTTTTTACCTTAACGCTTATGTCATCTAGAAAGTCGCTTGCGATTTTCTATAAAATGTAAATGTACAAAGGTTTTATTTCTATATGCTGTTTACAATAATGTCTGCTATGTATGTCTCTATGGAGATAAATAGCATAGTTGTTTGTGTGAAAACTTGGAGTTTAGAAAACACATGTCCGTGTTAATTTGGCACTTAAACAGATTTTATACAATTTACAAATATAGTAAACCATGAAGATGGATGGCCCTTTGATGAAGAAATATTTTTCAAATCACGTGTTGATTGTAGGTAATAAAATTTCGTATAAAAATCGACTAATGCACACTTAGGTTATTTTTTTACCATGGCGCAACAGCCCCCAGTGGGCCAAGTCCTCGTCATTTTCGAGGATTCATAATCACACTCAGACACACCACAATCGGTAGGACTCCTCTGGACGAGTGATCAGCCCGACGCGGAAACCACTACCTGACAGCACGCGGCACTCACACCAGACAAACATCCATGTCCCCGGCGGGATTCGAACCCGCAATTCCAACAACCGATTGGCAGCAGACCAACGTTTTAGACTGCGCGGCCACTGGTATCGGCACACTTATGTTGTTAACACCCCTTTATTAGCATTAGTCGGTTTTTATATGAAACAGTGATATCAGTGCACAGAAATGAACGTGATAAAGTAATAGCACTCGTTTTGTGCATAAACGGTTATAGCATTCCCGAAAAAATATGTTCTTTGCCTTTCTGAAAGAACTGTGATCTTATTGCATTCCATAACAAGGACCAGACGCTTTCTGTCGGTTCGAAATGCTACTTTGCCGCAAATGTATTAGCAAAGTTGTTGTAACCTAACTCTTGAGGAAACAAACCTGTCACATGCACTGCAGTCGTTATTGGTTTCGCACGGCGCATTTCCTTAAAGTTTGTAACTTGCAACATGGATATATTATTAGTTAGGTCAAACACTTTCTCGTGAAATAAAGTTAAGAACTTTAATAATCAAAATACAATTAAAACGTTGAAGAGGAATGAATATTAATTATAGGAAAATAAACTTACAGAAGTTTTTTTTTGGCCAAGACTTGGCTTGAATTCGACTCTGCCTTGATGAATTTAATTACGCATACTAGATTTGATGATAAATGAAATCCAATCAAGAAACATTATTATGAAACCTAAATTTTGTGTCAAATATCCATATATCCAAAGTGTTGTCGAGCTGAATAAAATACATAGACATTTACAGGTCCTTGCCTTTCATAACGACATAACACCTATTTAACACGAATTTCAAAACGAACATCGCCAAGTGTTTGCCACGGCAAGTAAGAGAAGGTGCGGATGCCTGGTTCTTATTTCAGGCGTTGTTACCCTGAATATTTTATTGAAACTTGATATTTTTAACCGTGTATAGCGTAACACCTGTAATGCGATTAGTTTCGAAACAAGGGTTGTCCTTGTGCAAATAAAAGTACATCAAGGCCAGTGAAATGTATACAGTAGTAAGGAAATGTGTGTATTACGAATGGGAGAGCTCTGACACTGAAGACACTCTTCCACCCTGAACTCCATACAGTATTTATTCGGTCGCAACATGTTTTCATAAACAGTAGCATAAGTCTGCATGATACCCGTATTATACCATCCATCACTTTTATTTTGCTACATTTTAAAGAAGTGAGAAGGGCCAGAGGGAGAAGTTAACGGCGGTAAAACCCAGAAGAAGCATATCAAATGAAAGCAGATACGTATTTGTCAATTAGGTTCTTACAGCAGTGTGATATGGTATCATGTAGAGTGGTATATAGGTACTAACTTTTCGGGAAGGCTTGCTGCATCCATCTGCAGGGTTGTCTTGGTCTGTCTTGAATATGGAGCCTTCAAGCTTCTTAGGAATTTTGGCATTGAAGTTCCCAGAGGTCAAATCTTCGTAATGCAGTCTGTCATTCATTCTGTTGTATGACAGCACAAACCTGCGCAGCTGAGAGAGCGTGTCGAAATATACAGAACACAAACAAGCCTTATGAATGCTGATGCGTGCCAGTAATTACATTTACAGCAGTGAATTGTGGGCTGAGCTTTCCTGACTGCTGTAGATTTTTGTGGTTTGGTAAAAGCAATTTAAGATTTGAATATCTCGCTTTTCGAACAAAAGGATGCGGATTGTTATATTTCCGTTATCTGGTCACTTATTAACTTCATGGAACAGAGTCATTCTTTGGAAGCTGACAGTCGTTTCACGTGTCGAGGTGTTTTCCGACTCTTCAGACAGCAAAAGGTTCATTACTATGCTTTACGAGATATTCGACAGTGCCTTGAGCCAGAAGGGTCAACTTCGCACACTTACACCTTATTTTATTAACATCTACTTTAATATTATCATCTTATTTGAGGTTAGAATTTCAAACTATGATTTTAAAACCATAGTAATTTGGCGTCTATACTTTCTGCGTCTCCAGTGTCTAAATACCGTCTTCAGCATGCTGTTCACCTACCCTTCCTCCGCACGTGTTCTTTTGTCACCGGAGATTTTATATTGGGACAAATTTTAATATTTCGTTACAAATTCGTCTCGAAGAGGAAAATATCCTCACTGGGAATTTGTAGAAACGCACATGTCCTTGAATAAGACGCAGGTCATAAAAACAAGTCTGTTTCAGCCTCCAGCCTAATCTCTCGTAACAGGCGTGTAACGGACTCGCTTACGCCGAGGCTGTTACATGTACGCATGGTATGTAAAGGATATTTATTGATTCTTATTGAAATGTTATCGGCGACTATATTAAATGAAATTAACGATGGTTTCATATCTTACCATATTCAATAATTCTTATGCATATGGTATTAGAATACTACAAAATGCCACAATATTTGTCTTTTGTATCGCATTCTAATATGCCAGTAAAATTCCATTGTTTTTACTGGTAAAGGTAACTCCGTAACATGCCAGTAGTGGTACAGGGGGGGGGGGGGAAGGATTCTATCCAAGCTTAATGTCTGCACTAGTGGGGTGTGGGTTGTCCACGCCACGCTACGACTGCTGTAACCCGCAAGAACGAGAGCCCGTACTCATTGTACAGGAGGCTGGGAGGGCTCCAAGGCCTGTCTGGAGGGGTTTTGAATGCTTCCACCTGCTTTCGAAAGCGACAGGTATTCTGAGCAATGATGTCCTATTTTGGAATATGTATCCGGGGTCGCGGTTGTCTAATGCTGTTTCTTTTAACGTACGTTTTCATTGTATCTTGAACAAAGGTGAACAACTAAGTTAACTTCTTATTGGGTGGGGAGGGCGCGCAATTTGCTAGATTAAAACCTGAATCTATTCATCGGCTGGGTTCATTTGCCATAAACTAAACTTCGGGGCCCAATTTACTGTTACGCACTTTCACACGCGTATAAAATTGAGGACGAATTTTAATATCTTCAGTCCCACGTAAAGGGTGGTTCGTGGTTTAAATCTTATACTGTATTTAAGTTTTGCACTGTAGCTTATGTCTGGAAATATGTTGTTTGACCATTGTGGCCTTTGCTTTTAAGAGAATCCACATTTTAGTTGTGAGCAGTAATTTGACATATTGTTGGATTTTCCTTTCTTGAATAGTTTGTATTAATGATGCTGATTTTTAGCAGCAGTAAGCACCCATTACTTAGCGTGGATTCTGAACCATGCTTGTGACCTTCCATTTCTCACGTACAGAGGGATTTATATTTTTACAACAGAGGCAACTATAAGGAATAAGAAAAACTGAAATGAAGCCAGGTGGTACTGAATCCAAGATGACTTTCACTGACAGACCGTGTCTAATTGCTACATGATCAGGCCGCTAGTAGGTGTTCAGCCAGACAATACATTCCTCGCATTATATGGAGATGGAAGATATATATCATGTTCAAAACAAGCGAAAAAATTTTCCGTGCGTTGAGACCAATCAAGTCTGAACACTTTTGCCCTTCTTTAAGTTCAGTTTTAATAACTTTTCCCATCTAAGCATAGGTCTTCCAAATAGTCACTGTCACTTCCGCTAAATCTAACTTATATTTGGTGACGTTATTGAACCTCTTCAGTGAACCTAACCTATGTAGACTCCTGACATTTAAAGTTCCAAATCTCTCGTCTACTTTCCTTCCCTTTCCTTTCCTTAGTTAAATGTAAATTGTCAGTCCAGTGCCTGTAATGTTCTGTGACACGTTCAGTATTCAAGTTTTGTTCAGTGTCGACAAGCGGTATGTGCAGTCCACTATCCAAATTTCAACGGCCCCTTACGTTGAACTCTTTTTGGTATACATACCTTCCATCCATACAATCTTGGCTTGTAGCCTTAAATTGTGAACTAGCAGCACTTATGTTTGATGTGCAGAGCAAAATGGTAGAGAACAATTCACTGTTTTATGCGGTTTGTGATGGAAAAATTTGAAATTTCGATGGGACATTGATGCGTAGGTAGGGTGAAATTGCTGTATGGCAGCGAAACTTCCCCATTAATTACTATAACGTATAGTTCCAGTACCCTTGGCTCTGTGTAACTTTGAAGTACTGCTTGGTCACTGTTGTCAACAAATTAGGTGAAGGAAAAATGCAAATTAAGCGCCAAAGTTAACAGACACTTTCAATATTCCTATGATGGATCAGTTTACTGAACATACAACGCTGAAACCTAAACATCGGCGATGTAGTCATTAAGTAATTAGGGTTTTGGTAGGAGAGCCAAGAGCTTCGTTACTGATACCAAACTCCGACATTAGACGCAATCCTCGACCAATGCCATTAATCTACTAAACCAATATCATTCTAGGCATTATCTTACGCAAATATTTGTACATGGTCTTCAACCAGATCACGAAGTCGTTGTTTCAGGGAGTTTATTCATTCGTTCATTCATCCATCCATGCATCCATGCATCCATTCATTCATTCATTCATTCATTCCGTGATCTCTTGTACGACAGGTCCATGCCTCTTCCAGAGTGATTTCTCCACAGATGCGATCTATTGCTTCCTCTTTCTCACATACAGTCTCATCTTTTTCCTTAAGATCATCCAGTAGTTTCTTACGTCTTCTTCGTCGTCTCTACTTCACTTTAACCCTTCCATCTGTCTTTCCTTCCATAGCGTGTTGTGGAAGGCAGTTCTTACACCAGATGTGATCAACCCAGTGAGCCTTCCTTCCTTTCTTCCTTTCTTGACTCCATGTAGCAATTCATTTCTCACACGGTCATACCAACTGTACTTCTCCAAATCTTTTCACAAGACTTATCGGACGAAAAGTTCATACATATTTATTACATTCTCCATTGGAGCTACATACCCAACGTAACATAATGTGTTTGATTTCATTACACTGTGAGCATCATGTGATCGCACTAAGTCATGACTGAGGGTAAATGCCCACTTTCCTCATTATCACACTTTGACTGCATTATTGAAACACGTGTAATAATGCGTGCCTTGCTTGGCAGCTAGATACGACATTTCGCTTAAATTGACAAGTGCACACACACACACACACACACACACACACACACACACGCACGTATACATAATTTTCATAGCAGTGTTTCGGAAAGGAGAATAGACGATAATTTCTTTAGTCGAACGCGGCCTGAAATATTGTCTGTAGCTTGCTAACTAAGCTCATAGAGGAGAGTTCTTATGCATAAATTGGCAGTTGCTCAGCTGGTCAAGAAATTCCCGGCACCTGTGAAACCCAGACCATCTTTTCCGTATTCAAAAGACCCGGGCATTTGTCTTCGTCCTGAGCGACATGGATCCAATTAATAGCCCCTACATTTAATTTACATTACATTTTATATTATCCTCCCATCTATGTCTAGGACTTCCAAGTAGACTATTTGACTCCCACTAAACATGATTAATGTTTTGCCAGTGTTCTTACGGCCTTATTTGACTAGAGTGAACATTGTAGATTTCTGACATTCGAAATTCCAAATTTCATTCCATTCCCCATTCCTTATGCCATACCAAACAAAACATCCCATTACATGAACTTTTGCACCGGTTCGTAAGTTTCCATAAAATTACAGGCACGGAGTCCTAACCTGTGTGACTTCAGGCTTCCACCGCGAAGGAGTTGTGACGTTCCCTCTTCTGGTTTATTACGCAGTGTATAGTGATAATTCTTTCCCGACGTTTCGGGACAACATCGGTCCCATCTTCAAGGGCCAATAAATCCAAGAAGAAAGTCAGTCACACTTAGTCGCGCGGTTTTATTGACCCTTTAAGATGGGACCCGATAGGTTGTCCTGAAACGTCTTTAAGGAATTGCCACTACGCTGCGTAATATCCCAGAAGAGCACAGATCTCGAGCCGGAACCTGTTAGGGGGAGGTTTAGAGACCAAGATCCCTACTAATCACCGTGTTAGATGGTAAATGAACGTAGATCTGTACAATAAGCATCTCTAGGGAGACGTGGTTCGACTCCTAGCAGGGGCACAAGACTGTAGCCCAGTGTTGTCCGAGCTTTCCATTTAGGCTGTGGTGCCATCCCTGCAGGGTCTGTTTCCACGGCAACGAAACTACCGGGGCGTGAAGCTAACCGCTCTTCTCCATGTAGTACCGAGATTAAGAGTGGGTGGAGCTATACCTCCACTCTCCTATTTGATTTCATGTCATGCTTCTTAATTAAGCACAGGGACATCTTTGTCTTTCAGATTGGGGGGGGAAGGGGGGGTTCGTGGCTGGCGGGAAACGCAGCAGACGTTCCGAGCTGCGGGCAGCTGCGAACAATTACTGCAAGTACTTTGTCATGTTTTGATACCTTATATGGAAACTTTAAAATTTCCCCCCTCGTAGACTGATCCAACTGAAGAAAAACAGAAGCGATAGATTCTTTTCAGAGAATCTTGTTGCTAATAGTTTTAAATACAGGTTATGTTAAATATGCCTGTATTTGTAGTTTAGCGAGGCTGTCAGCAACACAGACCGCTTAAATTTAACAATTGTCCAACAAGATGCGACATATACAGTTTATTTTATATTTTGTTGTACATATTTTAAAAATACCGCTTTTAACCATACACCATTATTTTACATATCACATTCATCAAGGCCAGTAACATTCAATATAACCAATCTAGAATTTTAAATTATGTATTAGTATTAATAGCAGCGTATTTTACTCATTGCAGTTAATCAATACCAGCAGCTGTAATTACAGCTGTACCAGCTGCTGATGATGGATGTCAACACCCGAAACATGTAGAGCTGCATACAGAAATGTAATAAACTGAATAAGTCGCATCTTGTTGGACAATTATTAAATTCGATTCACGATGCATGGACCCATGTATATAAAATACAGACTGCTTAGTAATCAATAATATATCAGCGTCAAACACAACTAATTTATTAAATCTAGCATTGCATGCTACGTGCTTCAGTCGTCGACCATCTTCAGGCATTAGAATATTTTAAACAAATTTTACCATTTATAGAAACAGTGCGGCATGGCGTTAATAACAAAAGAAAATGTTACGTAAATAATAATAAAATTTATATTAATCCAGTAGCATGTCAATTGTAAAATTTGTGAGATCTCGCAATTGCAAAATATTTTAACGCATGTCAATTTGGGTTTAAGTTATGTATTTTAACGCCTGTGGGCCGAGATATCTCAGTCGATGTAATGACTTGCTGCAGACTGGACGGTCCGGGGATCCAATCCCGTTGGGGGCGAGATTTTCCTTACCCATCTAGACCGACCCTGGGACCCACCCAGCCTCCTACACAATGGGTGCCGCTTCTCTCCCGGGAGTAAAGCAGCTGGGTAGGGTCGTTGACCACCCAACCCCATCTAGTGCCGAGGTTAAAGAAAGAGTCGAGCTATTCCTCTACTTCCCCTCTGGGCCTTCGTGACCTGTTATAGGTTTAAATTTACATTTACTTTGATGCCTGAAGGTGATCGACCGAAACATATAGCATGCAATGTTGAATTTAATAACTGGATGAATCGATCAAAATAACCCAGACTCCGTATGTCAGTTATCTGAATGGTAGAAAATAATGAATTTGGAAATAATGTGTAATGGAGCGGTCGCAGCCTAATTGAAGGTACTACCCGGGTATTTATTTGAAGAGACTGAGATAAACCAAAAAATAACTTGTCAGTGTACCCCATGTTCCGGTAGAGACTGGAACCGGAGTACTTCAGAGTATAAGATCGTTTGCTCGATATGCAGATTTAAGGTAGCTTTGTAAGTAAAGTGATTAAGTCATACACGGCCATGTATTGTATTGTGCGCGAGCTCAGTCAGAAACACATCCCGAATATTACTTTAAAATTGGAGTGAAGCAGGCAATGGTGTGGGAAAACCTGTCGTAGGTGGGAAACATCGTGCTCATACTGGCGTGTAGTGTGTAATGTTGTGGACTGGACCTTAGTGAATCAGAACACATTATGGTGGCGGGATCTTGTGCATAGAAATTTTATTCCTAACCTACTATATTGCTATTATTAATTATAATAATGGTAATTTTTATTGTCGAGGACAAATTTGAATGAACTCTACATTTCACCTAACATAAATTACTCCAACATCGTTTGGTTTAACGTTAACATTTTCGGACCTTGAATTGTTAACGTATAAATGAGAGTTAAAAAGCATGTCTCTCTATAGATAAGGGCTTAACGTTTAGCATTTAATAATGGAGGTAGGGTGTTTATGTGTAGAAAAATATGTGTTCAAAAGTCAGGATTATGTATTTATTGAGAAATTTTCGTCTAAAGACGGCAAAGTAATGCCGAAACATGTAACCTTTATTAGTTTACAATAAATATGTAAGTTGTAGGTGATTGGGAAAGGACTGTTTCTTCTGTTGTATATATAGCAATGAACTTTCTATTGAATACTGAAGTAGGAGTCTGCTTTTTGGAGCTAATTATTTACAAGTCCTTTGTAAATTTTGCAATTAAACTGTTGTTTTTTTGTACTTGAAATGTCAGAAACAAAATTATACCTTGAATAATATCGTGTGGCTTGTTCAATGACTTGAAATGTCCACATTGTCACCAGTTTCGTGCTTGGCGCTCGATGTTAATTACCTGTCCATTAGGCATGATCAGAGATACCGGCTGTATCATGTATATAAGCCAGAGAGGCATGTTGATACGTCATCAAAGATCACTTTCTCTGTACACGAGACAGCGTTTTGTCACCACGATGAAGGCCTGCATTTTTATTCTTCTGATTGGAGGAGCCATCGCCAGAGAAGTGACAGTACCCACGTCACTCAAGATCTCTGTTTTCGGTAAGTTGAACATTCTGGTTTGAGATCATATGCAAAACAGGACTAAGTACATAAAATAATAACTTCATATCACAGACAACTTCGTGAGAATCCAACGTTTTCTTAGACATTTAAAAAATTTCCAGTTTTTGTGCACCTGAAAATTCATTGGTATGTTCAGAAAAGACTGACACTCGATTCAGTCCTGAACAAGTTTAATCCACTCCTCTCATTTCGTCCTATTTCCTTCTCTCAACATAAATTTAATATTATCTTGTACCAAATTAATAAAACCTTTGAGTTTCGCGAAAATAATTTTGTATACATTTCTCATCTCCTGCATGCGTGGTACAATTTCGTCTTTCTCACCTGCCATTTGATTTCTCTCTTTCTCTCTCTCTCTGTTTATTTATATATATATATTAAATTAACAATAGGATTGCCAATAATTAACCTTTTAAAGCCTAAGCCTTACTGTATATACCACCAGGTTTAACATCCAGAAATTCTGTATTCTGCCCACAACTTACCGGTTTTTATAACCGAGGCGGAAAGTGTTCACTGCACTGTACGGACTGGGTCTTTAAATGCGACAGATCCAGTTTAGTCCTTAAAGGATTGATCTATTCATGAAATATTCTCTTTCGGTCTAGCGTTACTTATTTTCCTTAACTCGGAACGCTCTCCTGAGCATTTTATTCTGCAACACCCTCAATTTATGAAAGTAAATATGAAGTCAGTGAAATAAATTATACTAAAATCTGCAATTTATATTCGTCAGTCAGAGCAAGACTTCAGGGATCAGGATCGTACAAACAACAGATAATGTTAGATATTTTAGAGTTTCAATATTCATTATATATGCATTTTTGTCCCAGAGGTTACTGAGGCATCATTCAAGGAATCAGTTGGAGTCAACGGAATTTTAAATCAACCTGTAATCGCTCTGATCAACGCCAAGAGCGGCGTCGTTGTGTACATGCTGGAGAACGGGCTGAATTCTCTAGGGACGAACTGCAGCCCCATCATAAGGAACCTGAAAGAAGTTCTGAAAGAATGCAACACGGCTCTTATCCTCAGCCCGGTAACTCTCGCCGCTGATAATATCCCCGCCTTGAAGCAAATAAGAGAACTGCCTGTCGTTAAGGTAGAGATTCCTGAGGACACAAGCGTCTCCACTGTAACGACGTACACGCTTCACAGGATGCCCATCGTAATGTTTTTCGGGGCGGAAGATTTTGCTTCTCGAAAATTCCAGCCTGTGGTAAGCTACGGTGATATCGACGTGGTACCTTCAGTGACTTCAAGAACTATGTAAATAATGGAGAGTCAGAAGTGACATATATGCTGTTTTTTTTTTCAACCAACAATTTAACGCACAATTCTATAAGCTAAGTTGCACTTATTGGTTAGCGTTACGATGCACGAGGTATCATTCTCAGTGAGTTGGCTCTTCCGGCACCCGAAATAAATATAAACCTGGTCCAATCACGTAGGTAATATGTTGTATTTTACCTACATGATTGGACTGTTAATATCCTCTTGACATGCCGGAACGTGTCGTAACGCCTTGGATTAGCTAACCAATAAGTGCAACTTACCTTACAGAATTATACGTTAAAGGGCTGGTTGAAAAATAACGAATATGAATGTATTGCACGGTGTGGATAACTTCACTGCGTGTTTGTAATAATAAGCAATTGCAATAACTTGTTGTAAATAAAAGGTAATGTGTACGTGAAATTGAATGTGTCCTTTACATCCTGTATATGATGTTTGACTATTCAGTAATGGGACTGGTTTCAAAAACACTCTTTCTAATGAAATAGTTTTATTTGCGCGTCATTTCTTCAAAGTAATCGAAAGCTACACACGGCTCCTTGGGACTTTTTCAGGACTCGAAGCATCCCCGGATATCACTTCGTGAGTGTTCTAAGTAACTCGGCCGCCTTCTTCATACATCGCACTTGAAAACTGAAGATTCAGTTTGCAGTATTTTTTAGTTTTAAAATAAATTTGGTGTTTACTTCTTGTTATTTGATACTATTTCTAAGTAACAGTGTGATTTGACACGTGACTGGGAGAAGGTTGGGCTGTAACTGATATACGTACATCAATCTGACGAGCAATAATCAAACTAGAACCTGCGCGCAGTTTCGTTATTTCAGAGTCACACCTCTCTGTGTACGGTAAGAGTTGCGATGTCCGGCAGATCCTGGATCAAAGGTTGCAGGATGTCGCGATTTTCCGGTCATTAGAACGTTACATACAATGCGTATGGTAGTGTACCTAGCAACATTATGGACAGACCTAACCCTTACGTTCTCACTTGATTTCCTGCGCTATTCTTCTTTTCCCACTTTGTTTCTTTATCCATCACTACTTACGCAATACCGTGTATACAGCTAACAAGTCAGGCAATGTACGTATAACGTAATATTGAGGCGCGTCCGTGCAACCATTGTTGTAGTGGAAAAGCAATAAATATTACATATTGTGAGTGTGTGTCTGTAGCCTTAGGTATCCAGCATGCAGTTTTGCAGCTTGCTATATTTTTCGACATTATCTATTAAACGGCACGATTTTCGATAAAGGTTATTAAACATGAAACGTGTGTTTTGGTTTTCTATACAATTTTGTCTGAAACATACCTGATTTGAAGAAGAGCTGAACTAGGTATGATATAAAATATGTATTGGTCTTCATGTAAAGTACCCGTTATTCTTTTCAGATTTTAAAGAAACTTTAATTTTCTCGACAATTTCGAAAAATACTGAAATAAATTTCATGAAAGTCCGTCTAGAGGGAGCCGAGTTGCTCCATACGGACGGACGGACGGACGGGCAGACAGACATGACGAAGCTAATATTAGCTTTTCGGAATTTTGTGAACGCGTCTAAAAACGAGCAAAAAGTCTTCAATATTTGACGCTTTTAGTAAAGGTATTTACAACAATACCACTGTTAGCCGAAATAATGAGATGTAATAGACCTCTTTGTCAATTTCCGGTTAATGTAGCTTCCCGGACCATCAAGTGCCGGATATCACAAGTGTTCATGTATGTATACATGCACGCCAGTGTACGTATGTATGTATGTACGTATGTTTGTATATGTATGTATTTATGTATGTGTGTGTATGTATGTATCAAAGGGGCTCTACGTTTATGACATTACATATTCAGGATGCATATGCGTGTCGAAACACAGACGCAGTAATTCCATCTCTAATAAAGTTTATCTTAGTTGGTGTGTGTTCTGAAGCAGAGCGTATGAGTGGGAAGATGAAACGTATTTCCAAGTTTGTCAACTTGTGCATCTTGATTTCGGAGTAATTACAGTTTTATCTCATTAAATTTTGACAGCATTTCCTCGGTTGCTAGTGACGTACCTTATGCCTGCACAAGGTAATACAGCACGCAGTGTTTGAAACGGAAGTGTGGGGACTATATTCCGAACACACATACTCAACCCAGCGGAATGATACATACTCGAGAGGAGGGAAGAAGCTTTTAATTTGCAAACACCATTAAGGTTAGTTTCGGTGTAATTCCTTATTTTGTTTATTTGGGTTTCTGCACCGTATTAACGAGTGGATGCGTACCAACGTTTCGGATAAACATCCTGCCTCCATCTTCAATGAAGGCAGTAGTGTATCTGTCGTCTAAAGTTTGGTACCAGCTAGCAGACCAGATCAATTTGTTCCAATTCGCAAAAACGAAACTTGGAACATCTACCTAAAATCATATACGTATATTGATTCCATCATGAAGCAAGGCAAACGATTATATTTCAGCCCCTTAGCTATTACTGATGCAGCATTGTAAATGTCTAATCAACAAGTTTAAATACATAATTCTTTTAAAAAAATGGAGCACGTTTATGACGAAACATTGCTTTATTAAATTTATGATTCTCATCGTAGTGACTGAAGATTGCTGCATTATCGGGTGAAACACAATGTAACTTGGTAGATAGGTACCAAACCTTCAGTTCAGTTCAGTTCAGTATAGCGATGATTCTATCCTGAAGATGTAGGCAAAACTTCCTTCCGAAATACTGATGCTTATCTACCAAATTACATAGCTTCACATCCTAGACAACAGTTTTTATATTCGTGTTTGTCAAAACAACATGTATTAAGAATAAGGCTACATATTTGGGCTAAAAATAATTAGCCTTCATCGGGCTCCAACTGTAAGAACACAGAGAGGGTGGACTTTACAACTGTATGTTAGATTTGAGATCCCAGCCTTTACCAATGAAAATATACGTGCGTTGTAAAATGTATACAAGGTGTAGAGTACCTGAAAAGTGTAATTTAAAGTTACAAAACATTAAAAATATTAAGTGGAGTACTACAATATAAGTACCAGGAGTATTTCCTGTGGGTAAAAGCGGCCGGTGCGTAAGGCTGACAACCTACCGCCATCCTGTGCCGTTGTCACGAAATCTGGGAGCCTTAAATTCCTGGAACCCTCTGGGCCTGTCCAGGCCTGTAACGGGACTGCTTTACCTTTTTACTATAATGTAGGCAGTTAGATGTAAAATTCTTGGAAGTAACGTGTAAATATTACAGTTGGATCAGAAGTTGTGGAAAATTGCATATAAAGTAGGATTGTCTTCGATTCTTAGTCTTGTTTCGCGATGCTTTTTT
>Ga0136643_10002007_pt1 | contig 25783 bp, 17 predicted proteins | sample TergutLab28metaG_FD_96883 | JGI IMG/M metagenome (GOLD analysis project Ga0136643, IMG submission 96883) | Labiotermes labralis P1 segment gut microbial communities from Petit-Saut dam, French Guiana - Lab288 P1 (version 3) (version 3) | ecosystem: Host-associated > Arthropoda: Insects >... | reverse complement strand
TCAAATATTCCTTCTTTTTATTCCTGAAATGTCTGCTAACTTCTCGTCTTACACTGTTCAAATTATCTACATTACTTTGGCATGGATCCTGTACCCACTGCATTTTTGCCCGCTTCCTTTGATATTGTTATACGTAACATTAATTAAAATCTTCTATATTCACATACCTTTAAATAGTGAAAACCCTTCGAGTGGAAAGTCTGGTAAATTTGGATTAAATTTATATTAAATTACTATTATAGAAGCAAAGGTTATGTAAGAGCAAATATAACGTACATTTTATTGGTACATACTGTGTGTGTTGTCACTGTGTGTATACACCGTGAACGTTCATTCTGTACTGAGTTACAGATTTAAACAATTGTTTTGTAGCGTACACCTATATGGTATTGTTACCGGCCTTTCAGGTTCAAGTCCAGAAATAGCCGACGATTCAAGTTCAAACCCTGAACAGGCTTCCTTCAGATAATTTCTTTTTGGCTGTAAATAACTTAACTAGGGTAAACAGCAGGAGTGTGTGAGACCTTTAAATCATTCAAAAGCTTGAGCCTGGGCAGAACGTCCATCAACTGTCAAGTTGGTACGGGTTTTGCAGCTCGGTTTATCTGAGTGAACCCCGAGACTTTGACACCTCTGAGGTTGTAATTCAATCAGTAGAAAGTGCCAGTGGGAGACTACCCTAAATGTTCGTTTATGGTAAGTTTGAGGTCTACTGACTTGAATTGGCACAGCCAATGAGATTTAGCTTTCCAAGAAGTTAAATTCGGCCTATGGGGTTTCTCTAAATATGAATTTCGGCCAATAGAATAATTTTAGTACATGGGGGGTATTTGGTTTGGACTATGTAGAAGATGCAAGAGTGAGGAGACAATCCGTCTTGACCCTTCGAGTAACACAGATGCAAAGTTCGGGTGCTCCATTAAAATTGGACAGTTTACAACATTTCAATTAGAAAGTGGTGTATGTGAAATCAATGTAATGGAAGTTAAAGTTCGAGTTTAACGAACACTCAGTATACTTAAAATTTAAAAAATTTATACATTAGTGTAAACAAAATATTGACTCCGAGTGCCGTGGTCACGCATATTAAGATGCTCTTATTTCACATTATTACTGTACAACAGTAAAAGTGAATCGTACTTCATACTGTAAACTAAAGTGACTTCTACAAATAAATTAAAGAAAATCCCCAGAATTAAGTGTTGTTTAGGTGTGTCAGCCAATAATAGTCGATAGCGGACCTTGCAGGGACCTCACGTCTAAATTACTCTGCGATAAGACCTTCATGCTCACAGAGAAACAGACGGGAAGCGACACACCCACGCACCCAAAGTGAAGAGGAGGGTAGCAGTGATTGTCTGTTCATCTTAAGTTGTATTTACTCTTACATCACATTTAATTCTACTCCAGTAATTTAATTTTTATTTCATCTAAACTTCCACATTTTCCACTAGATTGAACTGAGAGAGATTTCACTATTTCAAGATTTCTGGAAGCAGAGGTTTTTAATAATTGTCCTGTGCTAAAAAATTTAACATAATTTTAATATAGCATTTAACATTAATATTTTAATTTCATTTTGGCATTTTATATTTTGCATTTACAGTTGACAAGCTTTATAAAAATCGTGTGTACGTCCGTAAGTATTGAAACTCCGTGAAGACAGCTATGGACAATAGCCGAAACATGTAGGTGTGATTTTATTTTCGGGAATAGTGCGATTTTTTGCTGATGAGCTTGTATATGCGTACCAGTTGCACGGAGGATGTACAGCACTAAATTGACAAGTAATTTGAAGACGTGTAACACTGCTGTGTTTGAGAATAATGTTACTTTTGTCTTATCTTTTCTACAGTCGTAGAGATGAAGTGTAAAAATAAAGTAGCTACTTTCCTTTCGAATACGAGAAGGTTCATGAACTAAGAGCATTTACAGTATTTAGCTGCTTAGGACTGGGCCGAGTCAGGTTGTAATACAGTTATGACGTAAGGTTTACCAGTTTTAAAATAAAGGTACAGTTGTGGCTGCGTTTAACCGCCGCAGCTTGAGGCGTGTTCGACGACTGAGGTACAGTTTCACACATTCTTTACCTCAGCATCCTATGCATTTGCGTGCCTGTCTTCATTTTACGACTGTTTTGTGCTCGAGGAAATGGCCCGTTAGGCTTACGGAAAGGGCTGAGTGTATCCCAGTTTCGGTCCGGACATCGATGCGAAGAAAGACGGGGCTACTGAGAACCTAAGCCCTGTCTTTCAGTTGTTAAATGTTACTGTAGCAATCCTGACTTGCTAAAAGAATAATTCAAATAAAAAGTGCATAAATTTCACTGTTGGTATGACATTTGGGTTTTAAACGGGGCAGGATGTTGAAAAGATTGAATAGGGCATCGGGAAACAAAAATATTGCATGTTATTACAGCAGAGTGCAACGTAGTTGGAAGACATGGCGTAGATGGGAGGATAATATTAAAACTGATCTTAAAGAAATTAGGGTAGGAGGGTGTGGAAAGGATTGATATTACTCACAGTAGGGATCAGTGGTATGTTCTTGTGAAAGCGGCAGTGAAATTTGGATTCCGTGAAACGTGAGGAATTTGTTGAGCTATGACTTGATTTCATACAAATATTTTTGTCTTGTTTTGTTTGGTTTAATTGCATGACAGCATCGAACATATCTGTTTTATCCTTACTTTCTCATTTCCTATTAAAACTAAGTTTGGAGTAATTTTACATTGTGCTTGAAGGTGTAAGAAATTCGGATTTCGTTGGAAGATGTTGACTCTTCGACATTATAAGCAGCAATGCGTAAATCACTTGCCATAATTGCCGAGACATCTTGTGTGCACAGACAAGTTGTTCTGCCGATTCTCGTGCTGGACTAATCTGCTAGTAGTCTGTACTGATTTTGCTGTATGACCGATATAGGACACATTAAACTTTATGTTTTGTGAACCGTGCATTGTGATATACATATGCAATAAGAACCAACAAAATACACACTTCTTTCATTAATGATTTGATACTATCGAACACATCATGTTATCGACCGGACTGCTTATATGGATGCATAAAAAAATACCATAAAACTGCATAGTCTTTCTGATGATGAACACTTGGTTGTTCGAAACATGTCGAAGACAATATAATTAAATTAAATCATTAATGAAAAAAAATATGCATTTTGTTGGCTCTTATTACACACGACACATTACACCTTGCGAAGGCACATAGTGATGAACTTGTAAATACTTATTATGGAACAGAAAAACACATTGCCCAGTCACGAGATTTTCACCGGGTGCACAGAAAATTTGGTAAATATTAACATGTTTTACCGCTGTGAAATACCATAGATCTAACTGAAAATATTCCTAGTAAGTGAGTACTTTATATTCGCATCTAGTGCACGTTCCCATTCTTCGCCCAAGATCACGTTGCTTTAATTGACAACATCGTATCAAATAGTAGAAAGCTTTAAAGAAGGGCTAACATTCGAAGTAAGAAATTGAAGTTGACTGGCGTAATTAAACATTTAATAATCCAATGCACAATAGCTTATGTTTTAAAGATGGAGTAAGACAAAAATTAAGATCGTATGCTTTACTAAAGTATTTTAAGAACACGAAGTGGATTTCTTAATATTTTGAGTGTTTTATGTTAGTCTGTTGATGTTTGCAAAATAACAGAAACATGTGTCTGTAATGTAGTAATGTGTCTTCTAAATTGTAGTAACGTATCTTTTTCTGTAATCTTTCCTATCGAAATGTTTATTGACTTTCCTGTTCATCAATGCTGTTTTGCAAGTCATTTTAATTTTGATTGCAGTAGGAGGTGACTCCATTAGAAATGCATGTATTCACGTAACAGAACGCAACATCTAGTTTTAGAATATGCGTTAATATATTACATGGGAGAAAATATGTCAATGAAGAATCTAAAAATGCCATAATCAGAGTTTACTTTATCGCTTTCTTTCGTTGCTTCATTTTCTTAAAGCAGTTGAAGGAATCTTAAACAAGAGAAGGGAGAGTCTTCTCTTGAGTTAGAACTCGGGGAGGTACTTCATCCTGTCAGCAGACCTAACTTCTTAAATTGCGAAATGCTTCAAAAAACGAGGTAGGGGCGGGTGAAGTTTCAGGGGTGAAATATTGGTGGGAAGGGGGTGAGCTTCAGTGTAAGGAGAGAAGACTAAACTGCCGGGAGATATATGGTTTCAATCCTGGCATATGCAAATGTTTAACGATGAAAACTGTTTTGCATTTTGAAGGCAAGAAAATAGGAGCAGAAAAAATGAGCCGTTCTCCTTCTGCCACGAAAAGGAATGAAGGAACGAGGAAGGAAAGAAAAAGGACTGGAGAAGGAAACTATGTGGTACATGCACCAATTTCCAGAGAACGTAATGTGTCATATATATGCCTGTATGCCAAGTGATTTATCTAAATATGAGTAAGTAGCTGAATAATTTTGTCTTCTGGAATGTTGCATCTTGTACATGCTCACCTATGTACGTTTTGTGTCCTGTCTAGCTCTGAATAGTAGATGAGATTTCTTCGCAATACCGGTGGGGTTCATCAAATCTGATTGAGTTTTTTTTTGTTAGTTACGTCTGAATTTTTATTCTGTTACCACCTTCTTTCTGTTTATATAGCACAGTTAACTGATTAGGAATTAGTTGGTACATTTCTAAATTAACATAACTGCTTGTTGGTCTGATCACTAGCTCATTCAGCCGACACCCTTCTTGTTCGTCTCTTGACTATGAACTACATGCACATTCTGGAGAAGACAACTCACTATGATACACGCCTGAATGGTACGAACTGAAACCGCTTCCTTGATCAATCGGAACGTCCGTACGGTTCTTACTGGAATCAGGGCCTCGAACTCGCATATGACAGAATGAAGCTTCTCTTGTTACTTTCCTTATGCATTCTAGGAAATTGGCAGCTATGCAATCATGTCCGTTGTGTGTTGCTGACAAGGTATTCGCAACCTAATTATTCCTGGAACGATGACCTCCGCCCCACAGTGCAGTTTTTTTTTTTGACGGACCCCTGTGTGTGTTTTATTACAGACTTCAATGATTATGAAATATGACACCTACACTTCGTTTTTATTCTAACGTATGTGGATTGCTTCGAACCGCCTGTGACTGAAGGCTAGCAATTATTTGCCCCGATAAACAAAAGTACCAACAATGTTCGGCTACAATATGATAGTCAGGTATAAATGTTTCGACGTTTCGGGGGGAGTCTGCTGCCTGTATCATTAGGGTAGAAGGAGGTCATTCTTCTGTGTTGTGTTTTTGGAAAAGAAATTTTATATTCTCGCGCTGTGAATTTTAAAATTACCATTATTTGGGTTGCTGCTCTTTATTCTAGTAACAGTTTACCCAAGTTGCAGAGGAAACTGCTAACTTCAGGTTCAGGACGTGTGTTCAGTTTATTAGACGTGGTGGTATCAGTTTACGAGTAGCCTGCTACCAGTATGTGATTCACAGTCCAGAATACCGCGATTTTATGCGTTATGTAGGACAAATAAGGAAAATAGTTGCCTAAAGATATGTTGGCAGCCTTTTTGTGCGCGTTCGCGAAAATTCGAAACGCGATTATTAGATTCTTCATGACTGTCCGTCCGTCGTCATGGAAGAACTCGGCTCCCACTGGACGGATTTTCATAAAATTTGATGTTTTGTTATGTTGAGAAAATTCAAGTTTCATTAAAAAACGACAAGAACAACGGGTACTTTACGTGAAGAACGATATACATTTTTATCATATCTCGCTCAATTCGTATTAGAAATGTTTCGGGCAGATTTGTAGAAAAAATCGAAAGAGTCATTTTGTGTTGAAGGATTTTTTCGAAAATCTTGCCGTTTATGAGATACGGTGGAAAAATATTGTACAGACAGACAGGCCACAGATGAAAATATGGTGCATGCCCATTGAATGATGGATACATAAAGCTACAAACACACACTCATAATATGTAATACTTATTGCTTTTACACTGCAGCAATGGTTGCACGAAAGCGCCTTAAATTACATTATACATAAATGGCCCGTTTTTTTCTGTTTACATTTTAAGAAACACGGAGAAGAAAATATCTCTGTCGTTTGATTAGCAATAGGTACCGAGTGGCGGCCGGGGGACCACGGTAGCACAGTGGCTAAGGTGCTGTGCTACAAATCGGAAGGTCGCTGGTTCAATTCCAGATGGTGTCATTGGAATTTTTCATTGACATAATCCTTCCGATCGCACTATGGCCCTGGGCTCGACCCAGCCTGTAACAGAAATGAGCACCTCCTGGGGGTAAAAAGCGGCCGGTGCTTAAGGCTGACAACCTCACCACCATTTTAGGTTACCTTTTTTTTTTACCCTTACCGAGTGGCGGCCAGGGCGTGCGTGGTGTTAACCACCCACCTCAATCTAACACCCAGGTTCAAGAAAGATTAGAGTCGTACTTGTATTCCCCTTCTGTGCCCTCATGGTAGGTTATAGGGTGAGCTTTACCTTCCTGTGTGTTTGATTATGTTTGCAACCACAGACTTGTACGTGTCTGCAGTAGATGAACATCTACACCTATGAAATATGACGCAATAACAAAACGTACAAACATTTGATATTAACGTCGCTGAGAGACATTGTGTCGTATAAGTTGGTCCCTTCTGCCGCTTACACACCCTATTGTAAGCAAAGTTGGCAGCGTGAGACGCCCGCACCCTCTAAGATTTTTGAATGGAAAGGGGAGGATTTAAATCGGATGGCATCTGGATTTGGTGAAGCCATTAGGCTGTGACGTACAGCCTTGTTAAGGATAGGATGGGTCGCCACCACATAGATTTGAATAGCGACTCGCAGCTTGCAAATGGTAACATTGATAAACCGGAGGACGATGGGGATCGCAAGAGTGGCGAGGATTACTGCAGTGTTATAATTCAGGACACTCGTAGTATCGTTTCTGTCCTACCAAAATAATACGAATTAACACGCACAAAATGTAATTTTACCTGTCATTTCATCACATTTGTGTAGAATGTACTCCGTTACTGATGGCCGTGTTTGTTACACGTGACGCTGCATTCTTTGGTTGACAGTTATGAAAGTTTCGCAGGAACCTGCTTTCTTTATCTTGAAGAGAGCCTCAACAGATAAAGTAGGCATCAGGTTTCTTCGAAACATTGGTACGTATACACCCACCGGCGTCACAACCCAGTAGACTCTAATTTTTATACCTACTGCCATGAGAATATCAAATGTCACATAGATTGACGATTTTTGTGAAGACTGTATTAGAACGTAAGTGAGATGGGCAAGAAAATTAAAACTAATACACAGTGAAGATCTTCGTAATCTGTACCATTTTTCATATAGGTCCAGTACTGGGTTGTTAAAATGATTGGGTACTGAGTTACACCGTAAGTGTAGCACGCAAAGAAGGTATGAGATGTGCACCCATAATTGTAGTCGGAAATGCCGAAGAGACTAAGTTATTTGAAATACCTAGACATAGGTGAAATGATAATATTAAAATTGATCATAAATAAATAAAGTGGAGTGAAGTGGACTTATATAAGTGATTCACAAATGTGTAAAGTTTTCGGGCAGTATTATCGTAGCATTGAACCTATGGGTTTTATAAAAACAGGGAATTTATTTGAACAGATTAGCGACTGTCAGTATCACAATGACGTCGATAGTTCATGCTGGCCCCTTAGCCTTAACTGTGTTCATGTTTATCTTGTTCTTCTTTATTGGCATCTTGTGCAAGTGAACTTCTTAGAGTACTTTTCGGAGAAGCATATGGCCTCCACTTTAATCATTAAGTGGGTAGCATGCGTATGTCGTCGGAGTATATTGATAGACTCTCAAAACAGGGAGGGAGAGAGATAATGTTACTCCGAAACGTCGACAACACCAACAACTTCACATGGTGCCAACATCAGAAATAGGTTTCTCAACAATGAACTGCAGTGAAATCTCTTTACTCAGTACTCTTAGCAATGTTGTTGTCACTAAGTTCAGTTATCAGCCAGCTTCACTTTTCGGCCACTTTAACCGAGGAACGTGGTGGCAAAGACCTGGGAATCTGACGTGTCTTTTTCACTCCCTGAACTCACCGTCTTACATTGCTTCTTATATAAACAGGATTTTCTGTGTTCCACTGAATTACATTGTAAGCGCGTATTTTTTTATTTACTTGTAATGATCTTGCAGTGCAGATGTATTTGACGGCATTTTGATCAGTACTGACATTAGTTTAATGTTCGCAGCCAACATAACGTAATATTCAGTACGCCGACAGACTGAAAATGCTTTTTTTATAGTTACATAAATGAAGCCCAATTTTAAGCCTGAAACACCACATTTGCTTTCCATATTCAGCCTAAGAATCCGGTCTCATCAACAGTTCTTGGTTTAGCCTCGAGTGTGCTGTGGTGTTGAGGTCTAAATCTTAGAAGATTGTTGTTACCCTCTGAGACGCAGTCATCTCTTTTGCATAGAATTGGTGGGGAGTAGAAGGCAGGATTTCTAAGAGACTTGATTGTAGTTTTCGCTTTTCTAGCCATTGTTAGCAAGGATAAAGCCATTGCTCACCCTATCGGTTAAGGGCTGGGATTACTTTCGAATGTAGGATCATATATATACAGCCATCCTATTTTCGTGTATGGGCTTAGATCAATGGCTTGTAGAAGCACTTAGGTATTGCGCATTGGAAGGGGCGGTTGATGGAGCCTGTTTGTGTAGGAGCATAACAGACCTAAGGCACATCTCTTGAACTATAGTGATGTTTTGCCACGGAGTGTGGTACAGACTTCACGTAGCAGTGAATACTGCGGTCAAGTGGATTACGGTGAATCATTTAGGTTGACAGCTGTGTTAACAGACTTGCTTGTAAGTGGAACGTTCGAGAAATGGGAATCTGGGTACCTTATCCAGAATAATATTTCAGATAATTTTCGCAAAATTACTTTTATTATTTTCACTCTGTCTAAACGAATTTGATAAAATTTAATGTCTTAATCTATTTAGCGAGTAGTTGAATTATTTGTGCGCAATGAGTCGGCAATAATTTGGAGGTGAGTGTGATTTGTTTTAAAGTCTTGTCACAATATTTTTCTGGAAGGACTGAAAAAAAAACGCTAAGATCTCAGGATATCCTGTCTATGGCGCGAAGTGCTAATCCGATTTGTCACGTACATAACGCAGATTTCTAACCACTCAGGTATTGTGGACAGGTCAGTCCTTTTGCGGGAGTGAACGAGTTTCTTTTGCAGCGAGAGTCAGTGAATCTGGACGCATGCAAGCGGGAACGAATATTTTCTTTTCGATAAGTCACCGATTAGTCGGCGTAGTTTCAGTTGTTATAAGATGGCAATGTGTTCAGAAATTAATATGTTCCTACACTATCTTTAAGGTTATACAATTATGAATTTTCCTACCTGTTGGGTGCATTGAGTGCCGTCTGTTTTGTGATAGACTATTCAAGAAATTTGCGTGGCACTACTTTGTATCCTGCAACCAAGTATGAAATAATGATTGACGTGGAAGCCCGATTCCTTCAAAATAACTTCACAGACTCAAGGACATTATTGTTCTGCAGTGATTCTGTGTTTGGTCTACAGTCGCCTTGTCATGAAGCAACGGGAGAAGGAACTGTCTTGGGGGATTCAGAGTCAGACTGACTGATTACCGTATTCTTAAGTGTAAAACGCTGATTGGCTTCCCGAGACATGAAGTGGGCGTTATATTAGCTTACTTTCAAACTTCGACGTATATAAAATGTATTGACAAGCTTCGAAAATGTTTATTATATATGAAAAAGGATGTGTTCAGAAACTATTAAATATACTTTCTGCAGTGGACCTCTGCTTCCTTGTGTGGTGGAATCTGTGGAAATTTTACTGCATATTTCAGAGTGCTATCGTGATACTCCAGAAGACCGGAAGAACTAGTCTTCATGCCTGAAGTATTATTATTATTATTATTATTTCATCGTCGTCTTAACTTATTTTGTATAACTATTCGCTACGGGCTGGACGTTCCCGGGATCGAATGCCCGTGAGGGCGAAATTTTCCTTACCGGTCCCCACCGGTCCAAAAGCCCACCCAATCTCCCGTAAATGAGTGTCGTGTCCTCGGGGTAAAGCAACCGGAGCGTGGTGCGTCGGTTTGCGAATGGGTTGGCCTTCTACTTTCGCCTCTTCTATGCCTATTCGGATATGTTATGGGTGAACTTTATCTGCACACTTATTATTGTACTTCTCCTGTTCCTCCTCCCCAACCTCCTCAATGCTTTTCTGTTACATGGATTTCCTTCCGTAGTTTTCACCGTAACCTGTTCTCTCAATCTCCATAATCTCAACCCATGTCTTTCGCAATGTACTTGATATATGGCTAACATTTACGTGCAGACTTCAACGTACACATGTCGTCTAAGTTCTAAAGCACATTGGATACTGCATATACCAGCTGCTTTACCTTTCAAACGCACTACTTTTGGCTGGCGTGTTTCATGCTGCAATTCATTGCAGCAACTTGCAGGGATAGCATAAGATACTGCAACATGCATTTCATTTTGTTTCAGGTATGGCTTCGAGTGCATGCAGGTGTGGGAGTGGAGGGAGAAAATATAAAGGAAGGTTATTATAGTAGAGAAGGATATATGCAAAAGACAAAAGGCAAAGGAGGAAGCGGACGTGCTGTAGGGCAGAGTACTGGAAGAGGGTACATGAAAATGGGAGGTAAAGAGAATGGAAGAGAAAAGTCGAGAACGCAAAGAAAGTATTAGGAAGGGGATTGTATATAACGTACCATTGAGGTGCGTTCGGACCTTTGAATTTTGAAATCTTCTGAGATGGTCATAACATCTAATCCATTGGTGTCACACTTTTTGTTTTGCACAGTTTGTACACAGGTCTATATTTTACAGTATTAGCCAATTACTAAGAGTAGAGCATGCTGTTGTATTTTTTATAAGTTATTTCTACTACACGTTAAATTTGATTTTGTTAAGTATGGGTCATAGATAACTTTAACATTTCAACCACACAAAATGTTGTAGTTTCTGGTTTATAAAAAATATTTGGTACACAATTTATAGTTATGTTTTCAATTTATCCATACAGCAAATTTCGTATTGCTAGGTACAAGCAATAAGTGTTAAGTATTCTGGAGGTATACTTCCATGCATTCTTAAAATCGGCGTCAGGTGGGTGCCAAGTTACACGCCCTCGTTTCTAAATCCTGGGAAAGCTAAGGTCGTAGGCATTGCATAGTAGGCTATATTGGTTTCTGGAGTCCGTCTGTTCTTTCCAGAAAACTATTAAATCTTTTGATTTGGCTTTTTTTAAGTAATTGTATATAACTACACCCTTCATGTAATTTTCTCTCTGTCTGTCTCTCTTTTACATGGACATAGAATTTTGAAGGGAAGAGCTTGCCTTGTATTTTATCACATATTCTTAGACGTAAAAAGAAAGAAGTAGGTAACAAAATGCATTGTGGAATAAAGTTCGTGGGTTGGAATACAAAGCGGAAAGCTTGCAGTGGTGGAGAAAGGCCTTGTAATTGCTTAAAACCACGGGCATTTTAGTTTTCAATCAAGCTGGCAGTTGTGTTGGCGACTCAGAATGATTGTACCCTCATTACGTGGTCATGTGTGGGCAGAACAACCAAAACAAGACCAACTAATACCTAAGCATTTCGAAACATGCATCAGACCCTAACCCTGTAATCAAGCGAGTTACATGATGAAGCTCTGTTTTGTGTGGGAACATTATGGGAACTTACGGGTGGTAGTGTGGTTTCATGCTTTCGTCTGAGAAGTATACAAACACCTGCACGATAGATCACCCCATTGATGAAATGTGATATAAAAACTTAATTCCATTCTGTTTTACCTGTGAGAATGACTGTAATGCAGCATGCAGCACGCTTTAATCGTGTATTGCAATCTAGATAGATGATAGAGCACATCGTTCGACTTGGATGGGCGTTAAAATGAAGGGATAAGAAACAGTGAAAGAAAGGAACTCGTTTGTTGCTTGAGATGTCTCCAGAAATATTGTCCTACCATTCTTCTGTGAATGTAGGCCATACTGTAACTTACCGTTACTGGTGACGCCGAGTGCAATTTGTTGAATCTATAACACTTCGTTGTGATATAACGATATTTATCTGTAAAGTAGAAAACGGAGTGACAACTACAACACACCAAAATACGTTTCGTGTTTGTTAGCACCTCTTGGAACCCCGTTTTTCCTTGTGTTGTTTGTCCACAGGCTCAATAGCCTGACTGCGTTTTATTGGTATTTTTCGTCAGTAATTCGGAGCAAACTGTCGGGTAGTGACTAAGAGAAGCCCACGATTTCTTCCTTATCCTATAGAGTTCATCTTCATCAAGCATCCCCGTATTTAGAGTTATAAGTCTTCTGTATATGAGAAAGCTTGCAGGTTTAACACACGATGTTGATGTGCACGCCATGGGAGCTTATGGAAGAGTGAAGTTTAACTCCTTTCATTCTTAACCTCAGCACTAGAGGGAAGCCAGCGGTCAGTTTCACGACCCGATGCCCTTTGATTTGGAGGCTTGATGTGCCCTGAAGTCGGTCTACACCCTTTCGGGAAGAGAGAAGGCCTAATTAAAAGAATTTCATTTGCAGCGCCTTGCGTGGTATACTTGTAAATACGAGTACATAATAAACTACGCGAAGAGGTGTTTCGATATTTAAGTTTTGCTAAGTATAGTAACTCTGTTTTCTGAGTAACTTCTACCAAACTGAGTAATTGCTCCGCTAATCAAAACAGTTCCCGCATGTTACGGAAGTGGAATGTTCATTACCTTGTTCACAAGAGCGCTTTTCTAATTCTGAGTCACATAAATGTAGTCCACTCTTTTATCCTTCAGCTGGTGTCAATGCCTCAGGTTTGTGGACGATACTTCCTTCAAATTATTCTTCTCTTCCTTGTGTACTACATGTCCATCCATCTCATCTTCGTTAATTGAATTAGAAATTGTTAGAGCGGAGTATAAGTATAAAGCTTTACATTTGCAGTTTTCTCCAGCCTCCTGTCGCTTCCTCCCTCCCTGGCCAAAACAATGTCAGCAGTCTGTTTAGTTCACATTTTGCCGTCATGTCAGAGACCAAGTTTCGTAGCAATGCAAAACGACCGTTGACTTTTCGAAGGCACCTGCTGCATACATTAACTGGGTTGAGCCAGAACGTGAAAGTTGGAGGTTTCTTTGAAAATCGGCAGTTGTTTAGTAGAATCCCAGAAGCTGTAATCGTCAAAAGATAATGTTTCCTATGTGCCTTATGAACGGGTTTTAGTCTTTCCTTTGCGCAGCTGTGTGTCGTGACTACTTGTTTTATTGTTCTGCTGGTAACTCTGAGAAAGGCGAAAGTGTTCTGAGCCATGTATAAAACTTTAGTTCCCATCTCATAGAAAACGTCATGTTTTATGAAATTAATTCGGATAATGGGTGTTTATGAAAATTTCGTTTATTCTGAAAACCAGTTAAAACACCTTGGGCGAGAAAGTGAGTTCTTGAACTTTTAATCAGGTGGTATATATGCTCATGTTATGTTAAAAGGTAAATGGCGTCATCGGCAATTCTCCTATGAAAGTAACTTTTGTGTATTACTGGCTTGCGAGTAACCCAGACTATACATCGGCGAACTGTGAGATTTTAGAGAAATATTAATTGAAAGGATATTGGAGGGAGCCATCGTGGCCCATTTTTGTGCTAATGTCTTGTCTTTAATCTATAAGGACTGAGCAAAACCGTAAAATTTCTGTCAGGATATCCGGGTTCAAAGGCTAAACCCTGGACGTCCCAAAAACGAGGCAGATTATAAACATCAATGTGTGAATAAACCGTGTCCTTTGTATTAATTTGGGATCCGTTTTTACTGAATGCTTCTAGTGATTTCCTTGATCGTATGGACACTAACTTCTGGGCGTTATTTTGGTACACTTAAGACGTTACGAAAGGCCGTTCAGTGTCTGCGTTGCTGCGTCAAGGCGTCATTATTTTTCACGATAACAGCGGGCTCCACACTGCCAACCGGATTTGTGATTGATTACGTTATTGTAGCTGGGAAGTTGTGCAGTGCCGTCTTGATCTCGCGTCCATTGATTCACACCTCTTTGGGCCGCATAACAAGCACCTTGCTGGCAAGGAGATTGCAACAGATGCTGACGTGGAGCAACCTGTCGCTGGCGGGCTGCTTATGTTTAACACCGATTTCTTTTACGCTGCAATACAAGGCTTTTAGGGGGGGGGGGAGGTTAAATGCTTAAATGTCAGTGATGGCTACATGGAATTGTGATATGTGCCATCTGCAACGGGCGTGTCATTAGTACTTTGCCGTCAGAATAAAATTCTCAGCACCACACTGTTTGTTGCCTTATTTTTTTAAACGCCTTGCGTTATTATTATTATTATTATTATTATTATTATTCCGGGCTGGAAGAGCAGATATCGATTATCTTGAGGGCCGAGAATTCTCTTCACCATTGCGTACCGACCAGCTGTACTCTCAAATTATCTTCGTAACGGACGTCTACTGGCGGCACTTCACTTGGCATTAAAGTTACCAGAGTGTGAACATGACTGCTTTCCTCCTCCTAATCCTAAGGCCTCTTTCACACGTTCCGGTTTTCGACCGGCCGGGAGCTAACCAGACGGACGAGAGCACAACTTGGAACTTTAATAACATCTCCGCTTCTAACTGGTTGGTCGAACGAGCAAGAACGCTGTGACCAAGCAGTCGTGCATGCAGCGTAATCTGCAATGGATCGTAATTCAATTATTGCTCTGTTCTTGTTGTACCGTCGTCGTAAACGTACACGTAACAGGTTGCATTGGGTTTATCCAATAATTCAAAAAAAGGGAAGAATTCTGTACCTTTTACAGACTATTTAGTGAACTACGAGATGACGCAAACAAGTTTTTTAAATTATTTTCGAATGTCTGTTTAATCATCCGACGAGATTCATCGCCGTTTGAAGGAGAGTCTTCAGCGTCGTAACAGTAAAATGAACTGCATTCAACCTGTAGAAATGTTGGCTGTTGCAATCAGGTAGGTAATGTTTGTGTGTGCTTTAAAAGAAAAATTTGATGATTAAATAAAACAAATTGTTTTCATAATTGAAATTTATTTATTGATATATTTTAAACTATTTGCGTGACACAATCTGTAATAATTTAGAATATATTTTTGGAACTACACACACACGTGAAATAAATGCTGCAGTCTGTGTGATTTGAAGTTACGGAGAGTGATGGTGACGGAGTGTGTACTGTAAAATCACGGTCCGTGGAGGACGATGCACCTGTCTGTCGGGAATACAGGCCATATTGGTTTGGCGTTGGAGGTGATAGAGATGGGTTGTACATTGCCGGTTCTTGTCCCGCAGTGCGCGGCACCATTCTGGTTTCAACAGCCAGCGGCTGGACTTTAGTAATGTTTAAGTGATGAAGGTTCATAATACTTGCATACACCAATAATGGATTATTTCCCCCAACATGAGAGGAAGTACGAAATGGCTGGTTGTACACCGGAAGAGGCTGACTGGAAAAGTTGCTTGGTTTTCGGTGTTTAATATTTGTTATTAACTGAAGAACTCCCATCTGAAACTGAAGGGTCTCCTCCTCTTTGAAATTTTGAAGAGATGGAATAATGCCTTTGAAGAATGACAGGTGTCGGTTTGGCTGGTTTCCTTCTTGCAGTGCTTTCATTATTCTTAACTCAAATTCATCTGGATTACGTGTTCGCTTTCCACACTGTTGTGTTCGTGGTTTTCGGGAAGGAGTTTCTTGGGAGAAATTATTCATATCATCTCTATTTTGTTCAGCTGTAGTAACCTGCGACCCCTCCATATTATCCACCTATAAACTGTCGGCTGTTTGCCTTTCATTGATCAGTTTCGATAGGAATCTAAGTTGATCGCTCTACACATATTTTCCAGCTTTTGAAGACCCCGCATCGGAATTCGTTTTGTATTTACGTGAACTTACCTAGCAGTCTCGGACATTTCCCCAAGTTTTTATTACTTCTTTACCCAAAAACGGAAAATTATATAACTAAAATTAGAAGTTAGGAACTGCAGTGTGTTATAATGAGAGTACAAGTGACAAGGAGAGTTATTAATTACAGAATTCCTTTTTCCAGATATCTAGCGAGTGGATGCAGTTTTCATGAACCACATTTCTCTAATCGGATTGGAATCTCAACAGCAAGGAAGATAGTCAGACAGTATGTCGCAGTATTTGGTTTATCAGGCGTCCAGAATGTATTCCCAAACGTATAAAAGAGTAGTGGGAACTGACTGCTTTGTAGTTTGAAAAAAGGGCTAATTTCCCACATTGCTTAGAGGCCGTCGATGGGAAATATATTCTAGTAATTAAACCGGAACACAGTGGCTCGATATTCTGTAATTACAAAGATTTTTTTCCGTGGTATCAATGGCTGTGCAGACACTAACTACCGCTTTGTGTACGTTGACATGGGTAGTTACGGAAAAGACTGTGATTCTACAGTTTTTAAACGATCTACGCTATGGACATCAATTCAGACAAATGTGCTGGAATTACCCAGTGAGAGACTCTTTCAGGAACAGAAGGTCCAAATGTACCATACTTCTTTGTAGGAGATGAGGGATTTGCGCTAAACAGAAATATACTTCGACATTATGGTGGATCTAACCTGAGTGTTAAAAAGAGTGTACAAGTATCGCTTGTGCAGACACGAAGGTATGTGGAATGTGCTTTTGGAATTTTGAGCAATAAATGGAGAATTTTCCAGCGATCGCTTAATGTCAGTCCTGAATTTGCAGTCGTCATTGTTAAGGACTGTGTTGTTCTGCACAGTTTTGTTCGCGAGAGATATGGTTGTAAGTTTGAAGACGCTTTGACAGTGAATGGTCTTGAAGATGCACCTGATGGACAGTCAGTACGTGGGGGTTAACGGCGAACAATGTAAGGAATAAAGCAGCTGATTATTTTCTAACAGATGCTGGAGCTGCTTCCTGGCAGATGTAAAAAATATGAACAGTAGAGTACATAAAATAAAATAAAAAACACATAGGTTTGTATGAATTGCAATCAGCTTTGTTCAATAAAATACGGCAATACTCACCAAAAGCGTTTTTTTTAACATCTCCTAGAGCTTCTAAGTCTTCTTGAAGACAAATACAAACTTCTGCTCACGCCTTTTTCGTTTCGTTTGTGTCTTTATGAATATCATCCTTCTTGTCCCACAACACGGACCTGATTTCCGTGAGAGATATTAAAAACTCAATATCGAACTCAAAATCGCCCATCTTCACCACTGGAAGACTACTTTTTCAGTACTCTAATGACTTTGCAGTGGAAAGTTATCGCTCGGATTCAGCCGGGTAAAAACCGGAGTGTGTGAACGTGTCTACGAGGCTTATTCAGAAAGTAAGTACCGTTTCGCTGTAAAAAAAATCGAATTAGGTTTCATATGCAATTTTATTGTTATCAGATTCTACATTCTTCAAACTATTTTTCCACATATTCGCCGCCATTATTGAGGCACTTATCGTAGCGGGACACAAGTTTTTGTATGCCGTCCTCAGAATGCGGCTGCCTGCGATGTTAGCCACTACTGACATGTCATAGAGTAGAGTCCTTGAAATCTGAGGAAAGTGCAGGGACAGATCAGAAATTGTGAAACGTCAGTCGTCATGCACTCTTTCGTTGACCTTATGCACCAAATCATCATTCACCAAAGATGGACGCCCACTTCGCGCCTCATCGTGCACGTTCTCTCGTCCTTCATTGAACATCCGAACCCATTTCCTAACCATGCCATCACTAATCGCATTGTCACCATACACTTTACAGATCTGGTGATGAACCTCACTTGGTAGCACATTCCTAGCGTTCAAAAAACGAGTTACAGACCTATTTCACAGTCGGCGGCCCCTTCAGTTGTCTTAAACTTGTTTAACGCACAGGAACAACATAAACATAACACGAATTTGACGAAATGGCGTCTGTGGCTTCTCAATTGATAGAAGAAGTCACTGCAAATGCACAAAGTGAAGTCTCGAGGATGCGCGAGAGATATGCGCAGACGGTACTTACTTTCCGAATAACCTACGTATAAGCAACACATGCACCACTTTTGACTCATCGACTGGCCGGCGACCAATGTGTTCCACTACATTGTCCGGCAATAATCGGAACCTGCCAGCCGGTCAAAAACCGGAATGTGTGAGCAAGGCCGAAGGGAAGGTATGGAACTTTAATCACTCACGGGGCTGAGTGAGCTTCATAGGCTTACGTTCCTGCCTGCACTAACCGACAAAGCTATGTTTTATTTCGAAGGTTTTCTACATTAAACACAAATAATGCCTTAGAAACGAAGACATATAAATGTTTAAGCATAATTTCTTCTAGAGTATCTCTTATGCTCCAGTAGGTGTGGCTTTTATTTCCATACTGCTTTGTGTTTTCTTGGCATCATCTTAATCAACTCTTAATAACTCGTGTAACTGTTATTTATGTAACCTTCCCACTTGTTTTCCACACAGAAGCTAAGATCTGGCAAACATTCAAGGTCTTAATATGAACGCCACGTGGAATGTAGCCTACGTACGTATGTACGGTACATATGTGTGTATCCAACGTGCATGTAATTTACTGTCTTTTATGTTGTGGCGTCTTGTAGTTGTGAGATAGATACCGACGTCTCGGATGAACGTACCGCCTCCACACTTACAGCAGACGAATGCTCCAGCACACTACATTGTTGCCCAAAATACAGTAATGTTTATAATCACGGCTTAAGAACCTTGATACTTACAATGCATACGTGTTTTCTCTTTACCTACCAAAAGAATATTAAAATTATTTTACTAAACGCTTAAATATTTGGAAAGTATTCGCTTTTAGAATATGACATCGTGTAGTTTGAACAACGCTCAAGATGGAAACAGTAGTTTCCCTCGAAGCACTGGTAAATTTATACCAAACTACACTGTGCCGCGCACCAGAAGACAATATTAAGAGTCAAGGCCATGTGGACTCCAAGTCCTACTTGGAAATATATACACGTTTGTAACGGAACCATGTTACTGTAATGCAGCGTGGCGTTGTAATACTACACGGCTGTTTTCACTGGTTGTGCAGCGAAATCGCTAGAGAGGAATAACTTACGTCATGGATTTTCAAAGTTAGCCACATTCAGTGAGGTTTTCGTAGGCAGTAAAGGGTGCGACTCGCATTCGAACCAAATATTTGTTTCCCCGAACTTATTCATGTACACTCAGTTTTCCTAACTGCCCGGGTTTCTGTATTTTAATAGTTGATTTTCATGTGTGTCTTCAATATTTTTATATGAATGATGAGACGCTGCTATAAAACAGGCCATGAAAAATACACTAAATGTGGCGATACTATCATATAATAAAATACTATGGAGAGCGTAAATAAACATGTTAGACCAGGGATTAATTTCATGTTTTATTGCTTCCTACAGAACAGTTTATATCTGTGTATATATATGTACGTTATATCCTCCATAAGTCATATTGGTTTTCAGATGTTTACACAACTATCAGCTCTGTGCTTAATACGAAACTGTTTATGACTGTGTATGTATGTATGTATGTACATATGTATGTATGTTATACCATTCATAGGCCACACTAGTATTCAAATGCTTACACAGCTAGCAGCTTTGTGTTTAAACTGTGCCATCTGAGGGGTAAAGGAAGTATGTTAATTGCTTGTTTTTAACAGAAAATGAATAAAATGGGTACAGTAAAGGAAGAAATTACGTGCAACCAAATCTTCCACTAGGTAATAAAATCACTTACGTTACTCTGGTAGATTGATAGGTAAACTAGATCGGGAAGATTTAAATGAAACGCGGAACGCTGCACGTGAACAAGTAATTCGTAAGTTCTTGTACTAGAAAAATTTGTGTAGAAAGAAGAGAAGAATGGTTTGAAGTAGCTGAAGATGCAAACGTACCGGAATGGGTAAGTACTGTCGTGTTTGTTACAAATATTTGAATTTATAATACTTCAGGGATAATTATTTTAAAACGTGAAATTGTTTCATTGTTTTGTCATAAAAGAAAATATATTTATAATATTTATAACAATTATAATTCATCCGTTGTACTCAAATCGAAAAATCGCTTCAGACCTACAGGAAACACAGAATAAAAATCGCTTTAGACATACAGGAAATACTGAACTAAGCGCCAACAACATGTATAAAGAATGGAAAGCAATTGTATGCCAGAAACGTACTATATCGTTTAAATCCAGGAAGAAAAATTTTCGGGAAGGCCGCTGAAGAAATAGCACGAAATTATGATAGGTCGTATGGCCCAATACCTGACGCAATATTGATAATATTTTATTTATTTATAGATATTTCGGAGACTTGTTTACGTATGATAAGTATATTACATGGATCAGTGCATTTTTATTAGTGTTGATTTTTTTCAGGTTGTTATCCGTACACATGTTACTGAAGTGAAATTTTAGTTATTAAAATATTTCTTGAGCAGTAAGTACTTGTTTATAATTTTTCGCCACTACCTGATAAACTAACATCGGACTGGCTTCGAATTCCAGTCAGACCACTCCTCGGCATGGGAAAGGGATTTTTATGTGTGACCACGCTGAGAGCAGCGTGCAGCCGTGTCCGCACTGTAGCTGAGGGAGGATCCTCTGATCTCGAATTTCACGTACTTTCCGCGTTCTTGACAGTTAATTACATTTCTAACAACAACCGGACGAATCGAATTTTCGCTTACAGAATTCCAAATTTCGCGTTGACAGACTGATGATCTTACCTTGGAACCGTGTCTTGTTGATTTTTTCAGGTTCCTTGTATGGGTGTGTTTTCACCACAGAAAATGTAACTAAATTTTAACCAATAAAATTTAGGTTATATTTCCTAAAATTTGGTCAGTCAACGACAGATGACTCTCTTTCTTTGGCCAACGAATCACAGCTGTCGACGATTGTCAGAGATGTCAACTTGGAGAAAGAGAAAAGTGGAAGGACAGAGAGTTATTCAAAACTGAGACAGGAGATGAGTTGAGGGAATGTGCTCTGAATGTGTTAAATCACTTACCAGAGTGACCAGAAAGCAGAGACAATGGTCAGACCTTGGTGCATACTTCGTCAAAGTTAAAGGTAGTCAGAGAGTGTGGAAATCTAGGACAGTGTTTATTACATCTAATTGGTATACATGAATCATCAGTAAATGCAGAGTACTTATTTTTGGTGCTACGTGTAGTGTTGTTTCTTACGACGATATCGAAAACACTGGCCGAAGTACCCCATTAAGACTATCAGAAAGTTTCTGATGCTTCAATGTCAGAACTACTCCATACGCCAGACTTCTTACATTCAAACTTTCAAAGCAAGGTGTGAAGGCAGGTATAATCTGTGTTGAACACTGTTGGTCGCAACAAAGACCAGCAGCGGACAGCAACAAAATTTTATTTTTCCGTAATCATTTATTTCGAGTGTGTAGCACTACGGCTTCCTATTTGAGAGGCCTCGGGTTCAAATTTCAATGCAGATTCCGAATAACTTGTCTAAAGTCTGTCACATCAATATATCCTGACATTTGGCGAGATAGTTTCTGAAATTAGATTACTTTCGCTTCTTCCTATCCAATCAAAATGAAGCTTGCCGGCTGTCGACTAACAGTTTGTGTACTGACTTCATAAATCAGCTTGTGCACAAAAAAAACTGACGTAGTGCTCGTGAATTGGTAATTTGTCTCAACCCACCGAGCACATTTTTTATCTATGTACCATTCATCTTGTGTTTAGTTATTTCAACCAACAATGTACAATACATATTTTTTTATTTTAACAATATTTATATTATAAACACTCCAACATGTATCGATACATTTGTTTCATCCTCAGAGAGTTTCAATTGTACTTCGCTAAAGTTATGTAGTTTCTATATTATTAAAATTTCATTAAAAATTGTCAAATTAAAATATTTGTATGGCTGTTGTTAAAATGTAGTCTATATGAGTTTTACAATATAATTCGTGTCAATATTATGCTCACGTGGCCGTATATACAATCTTGATATTCCGCAATAAATAAAATATCATACTGCAGAAGAAATGTAGACATTATAATCATACTTGACCAAAATAAAATTAACGAAGAATTAATCACCAATTGCATGAATAATATACATAAATATTTAGAATTTAAATTAACAGAAGAGGAAAACAACAATATAACCTACTTGGACCCCTCCATCTATAGAAATAACAACGATCTACGTCTAGGTATTCACAGAAAATCCACATAAACAGAAACTACAATACATTTCACATCCAGCCATCCATTAGAATATAAACTTGCTGCTTACAACTTCTACATAAATAGATTGATAACACTACCAATCAAGGAACAAGCAAAACAACAAGAATGGAACATTATCCTCACCGTACCAAATTAATGGTTTTCCATTAAAAATTATTTTAATCTAATGTAGAAAATAATAAAACAAAAAACACAAGTCACTCCCACACGAACACAACAAAATAAAAATGGGTCACCTTCACTTATCACAGTTCACTCATACACAAGGTTACCATTTTATTTTTAAATACTAACTTGAATACTGCCTTTCAAACTAACTACACCATACACAACCAACTCCGCGATAGAATGCCACTAAATATAATAAACTGTAACAGCATACATTAATTAAAATGCAAAACCTATAATAATTCACATGTTGGTCAAACTGGAAAATCGATAGGAATAAGACATCGCGAACACACAAAATACATCAAAACATATAACCCAATCTCAGCATACGCATTACACATTCCGGACAATAAACATGAATACGGAAGTGCAGACAAAACCATACAGCTACTAAAACCATGCAACAAAGGCAGCAAAATGAACTGCTTGGAATCATTTTACGTACAAATTTTTCACCAACATAACACAAAATCGCTGAACAGAAATCAAAGCACCGTAACCCACTATACACCTTAGCCAAAGATACGTCTTGTATTCCGATATCCACCACAGTTCAGTACTCACCACCCCACCACATGGACAACATCAACACATGGTAAGTCCATCATAAACTATAATTGAACCTCTATGTTTATATTTTATCAACCCATAAACTTTATATTATTTTAAATTTAATTTTATTTATTGCACATTATCAAGGATGTAACATGGCCACGTAACGTACTGCTGATACAAATTGTATTGTGAAAATCCTATTTATCAAAACTACATAAATATTTTAATTAGATAGTTTTAATGATATTTTAATAATATAGAAACTACGAAACTTTGGCGAAGTACAACTTTGGAACTCCCTGAGAATGATACAAAAGTATCGAAACATGTAGGAGTGATTATAATATGAATATTGTTAAAATGAATTATATATATATTGTGCATTGTTAGTTGAAGTAAAAACCACCGATATACAGCTTTACAGTAGACAGAAGAATCTTGACCGATCATTAATAGACCAAAACTTAAACATGTTATGTTTTATGAAAATATAAGGAGAAGAATTGTTTTTGTCGACTTAACATTTTGACCGAAGGTGTGTGTGTGTGTGTGTGTATATATATATATATATATATGTGTGTGTGTGTGTGTGTGTGTGTGTAACCCAACCGTCTAATTATGACGAATTACGTCGGTTACGAAAAATTTCTGTTTCATGAACGATAGATTGTAATTCCACTGGAAGTATTATGTCTTCCAATACCAGGGACTGAGATAAGGACTGCCACATAGACATTACATAACCGCGTACTTTCATTCATTTTCACAAGGCACCTTAATTTCGACGGCACAAGTCTGAGCTGCTGGCAGCTGTGTTAAATTACGCCCGTCACCGCATTTGGTTCTAGGTGTCCGGACACAGCCACCCTTCGTTTATGTTTACTAGTTCCTATGCACAACAAATGAGGAACAGTGTCACAGTTAGGGTTCGGTAATTGTTGTGTACAAACGCTGCAATTTACCCATCACATTATCACGAATTGAACTGGATATTTAAATAATTATATGTGAATAAACAGCGTGTAAAACTGTGACCAGTTTAATAAATGTGCCGTACGGCGAAAAGTGCATTTGTTTGGCGCAGCGCGGCAGTTTGCTGTTTTAGTAACGTGTCAGTCAAATTGGTCATGAAATTTACAAGTAGATCTGCACCAAATTCAACATTTTATACGCTAAATTATGAGTAGTCATTTTGAAACTGCATATTTAATTGAAATGAAGATAATTCAAGGTTCTTCCTAGCCTCGAAATAATTTCGTTAATAATTATCACATACGATTTTGAGGGTTTTACGGCATTGGCTATGAAGATTGATATCTTTTGGGTTTGACGCCACATAGTTTGGCTTAAAAGAACCCAAGTTTTCTGAGAATTTCAGTAACTTCATTTTCTTTGTACCTGAAAGTGGAGAGAACCCCTTCCAGCGTAATGTTTGTGCGTGTATAAACATCAAGAAATTTTCAGTGGTGGCATTTTCCGTGCATTTCTTCTTTGAAATATTAGGTAAATTAACTCGCGGAAAATTATAATATTAAGCCTATCTGTCCTTATCATTCCTTCAGTTCTTTTTCATATTCTGATTACATTTTGCTTGCGAGATTTTTTTTTTTAATTTGCGCTTGACCAATGGTAGGTACAAAAGCTTTACATTTAAGATCTTTGTAACACTTTGGAGTAGTTTCTTTCTTAAGAATCTAATAGCCGTCCAGCTCATAAAGAAATCCCCTGCCTTATATTTTCAACATAATTTGCTTTTCACAGACATGGCTATGGACTCCCGCAGTGGGAAGGTGTTCAGTAACCACCTTCCAGGACAACGAACTAAACAATAAATCCAAGAAATGAGGTCATTCTCCAAATTTGACAACCAGTCCCACTTTTTATGGAAGAATGTTCTGAAGGTTAATCACTGTATGTAAAATTGTGTTTAAATAAAGCGTACATGTTTAATATCGTACATATTCCGTGATGGGACACATTTACATATATTTCATTCCAACTAATTGCACAATAATAACACTACAAAATTTTATTACACGATAGTGTGTCCTCTCATACGTTTCGGTTATTTTTAGGAATAGTAAAACAGTATGGCATTACTGTTGTGCAATTAGTTGGTTTAAAATGTCAGTTATCTAGTCTGTTGGTGGCCGGCGAACCAGGCAGGTTAGGCACACACATTCACGTAGGTACCGCGGAGACTTCGCGACACGTAGAGACAAGGCATTCCCATTTACGTTGTTAGTGGAAACCCCGCTATTAGGGAAGGCACATGCATTTCCGTAGTTACATTCAAAACCGCGCGACACGGGCAGTAAAGACACTCATGTACGAAAATAGTTAACGTGGAAACCTGAAGAATGTCGTACTTACAGGGTGTCCCAGGAGGAAAGGTCAATATTCTGGGAGGCCATAATATCGGTCATTCTAAGCAAAAATGTTAATATGAACATGTGTCCTATTCCGAACGGTTTCCGAGATAGAGCTATTTGATGTACAACCGCAAAACTGTTGATAAGAACGAGATATTACTTGTACGTACTGTTTCTAATACCGGTATTTATTGTTCAAGTGACAGAGTTGGTATAGTTTGTAATACTTAATAACTTACTCCATGGTGCAGAGTCCTTCTTGAGAAGCTAACTGCTTTGCAGCTAGTCAAGAAATTCCCCACATTTCACGGAACCCGAAGGTTCATTA
>Ga0136643_10002006_pt1 | contig 25788 bp, 14 predicted proteins | sample TergutLab28metaG_FD_96883 | JGI IMG/M metagenome (GOLD analysis project Ga0136643, IMG submission 96883) | Labiotermes labralis P1 segment gut microbial communities from Petit-Saut dam, French Guiana - Lab288 P1 (version 3) (version 3) | ecosystem: Host-associated > Arthropoda: Insects >... | reverse complement strand
TCCAGACCCGACTCCTTGTTCTTGTTTGCTTCCGTCAGTGTACACTTGGATTGATGTTTCCTCGTTCCCTACCACTTCGTGAATTGTCCCAACTTCTGCCGGGTGCGGCCAGTTTTGGATTTCCACGTCGCAGTCCCATTCAATGTCGCTATGTCCCGAGTTCTGTTTTATTTCGTAGTGTGTAGTTTCTTGTTCTAGTTCTATGAGTATGGGAGTCATTCCCGTCAACATGCAAAATGTATGTATGTGTATGTATGTATGTACGTACTTACGTACTTATGTTTGTATGTATCTATGTACGTACGTACGTATGTGTGTATGTATGTACGTATGTGTGTGTATGTATGTATATCTTTGTGTATATGTATGTATGTATGAACGTACGTATGTATGTAAGTACTTATGTATATATATATATATATGTATGTATGTATGTGTGTGTATTGTGTTAGTATGTAAGTACTTATGTATGTATGTATGTACGTACGTATGTATGTAAGTACTTATGTATGTATATATGTATGTATGTATGTGTATTGTGTATGCATGTAAGTACTTATGTACGTATTCATGTATGTATGTATATATGTATGTACGTATTTATGTATGTATGTACGTATGTATGTACATACGTATGTATGCTTGTATATATGTATGTATGTAGGTATGTATGTATGTACGTATGTATGTCCATATGTATGTATGTAAGCTTGTATATATGCATGTATGTATGTATGTATGAATATTTGTATGTTTGTGTGTATGTTTGTACTGTATGTACGTATGTATATATGTAGTTATGTACGTATGTATGTATGTATGTATGTATGTATGTATGTAAGTACGTACGTATGTATGTATGTGTACGTATGTATGTACTTATGTTTGTAGGTAGGTATAAATGTATGTATGTAAGTATGTATGTATGTACGTACATATGTATTATATAAGTACGTACGTATGTATGTTTATATGTATATGTATGTATGTACGTACGTATGTACGTACTTACATATGTATGTATTTATGTATATATAAATAAGTATGTAGGTAGGTATGTACATATGTATGTATGCATGTATATATGTGTATATTTTTATGTACGTGTGTATATATGTGTATTATGTACATATGTATGTACGTACGTATGTGTGTATGTATGTATGTATGTATATATGTTTGTATGTATGTATGTGTGTGTATGAATGTATGTATGTACGAATTATGTACGTATGTATATATGTATGTATGTATGTATGTACATATGTATGTATATGTATCTATGTACGTATGTATGTATGTATGTACGTATACAGGCTGTCCCAGGAGGAATGTGCCAGATTTCGGGAGGGTGTTCCTTATGTTAAAGTATACCGATATAACCCAAAACGCCTATGTCCAAAGTTGAACGGTTACGGGGATATAGGTTAGAGAAAAGTGTGGTCTTCTTGCGGGTCCACACACTCTACCTGTCAGCTGACAATCTTATCCGTTTCCGTCCTTGAGTGTGGTGTCTTATGACGGCAATTCAGCGCACGGTAGCCACAGCCATATTACGTCACCGCTGGGCATTCTCATGTATAGTGCGTGGAACACTAAGGACTACTGTAACATGAGTGCGAGTGTTTTTGTAGTTCAATTTAATGGCTTTATGTCACACACAATTTAGTTTGATATTAAGTACAGATATTAACATTACAGAAACCACATATTCCTGCCAGTTTTAATATGTATTTGGTATTCAATAAGTGTGTAACACTGTCAAATTTTGAAACTTCTCTGGCCATTATCTCCGTAACCGTTCAACTTTGGACATAGGTGTTTTGGGTTATATCGGTATACTTTAACATAAGGAACACCCTCCCGAAGTCTGGCACATTCCTCCTCGGACACCGTGTATATGTATGTATCTATGTACGTATGAATGTATCTATTTACGTATTTATGTATGTATGTATCTGCCGCATATTTTCGAATCTAATCCGCAATAATTTTTGCCGGTTTCTTAAACGAAAAAAAAGTTAGTTCGCTGTTCTCTTCCGCACGTTTCGTTCACCCGCCCCTTTGCTGCAAGGCAGACTGATTGAATAATGTTGGATGTTACCAATGCTTTAACCGTTATCCGACTAACGCGCCGGGTGTGAAGTGGCCGTTTAACTGCCAGTGGTACAAACGCACCACAGCCGATTAGCGCTGCGGCCAGTTAAATTCTTGTTTCATTCATGAAGATACATAGAATTATAGCCCTACAAGTTGACTCCACATTATATAATGTTTTGTGGTCAGATTCACGCTCCGGCCACTTTACCCAATTATGTGCTTATGCACTTCATGATTAAAGCGCTTCGCAGACAGCCTGCAATCTTAGAAACCTGGTATGTTAATTTCGCCATGCTATGCAACAGGGGGCCTTTCATTACCTTGTAACTATACGTTAGGTGTGTGGGCGATGTAGTGACTATTCCTTGAACGAAGTCTCGTTCAATCTGCCAAGCGTTGCTGTCTGCAGGAACGTCTAAATAACGGCGTGTTTTGTAGGAGAATTTTCCTGCTGTGTACCCCGCTGAAATATGACCATATACCGTACCTAATATCGCTGCTGATATACCGCATGGCACGCCGTTTCCCAACCAAAACAATCCGAGTCACTGTGTGACTATCGCCCGAGATTTGACTACGAGTACTAAAATGGACTGAGCACCAACTTTGTATCATTATTTGCCAATGTTATATAGGTTCTTTCATGTGTGTCTTACATTTATTTCGGATTATGCCCTCTTACAGTAGGAAAACGATAGACAGGATGCGTACCAAAATAAATATAGGTAATTACCGCCGCCACTGTGACGTCACGCTTTTTATGCTGAAATTGAAATACCTCGTTGCTCGACTCCACTTGGGGTTATAATTTCAACTGAAGGAATACCGGTAAACAGACTGCTTGTTCCAATATGTCGTGTACCCTAGTTATGGAAGAGGGACACCAGAAATCTAAAAGACTATCATATACGGCAAAGTTCAAACGGGAAGTTATTCGGTTCGCAGAGGATAAAGGAAACCGCAGCGCCGCTGCAATTTTTGGAGCTGATGAAAGCAACATTCGACTGTAGCGGAAACACAAGGTAGCGATCAGCGGGTGAGAGGCGTCACGAAAGAAATTCACTGGATCCAAGAAAGGACGATTTCCTGAAATTGTTGATGCAGTCTTCACGTTCTTTCATGAGAGACGCAAGACTGGACTGTTTGTGAGTTATGATCTACTTCGCGAGGAGGCGATAAAAAAGGCTCGATCTTTGAACATTCCTCGAAGTCGTTTTAAAGCCAGTAAAGGATGGACCATAAGGTTCATGTGCCGGATGGGGCTGGCGTTGCGGCATAGGACGACGATGTACCAGAAGCCCCCAAAAGATTTTGAACAAAAGTTGTTGAATTATCAGCGGTACATCACCAATCTGAGGAAGAGGGGATATTTTCTGATGAGGCAAATAGCCAATGACGATGAAACTGCCATTTATCTTGACAAGCCCTTTAAAGACAGGTTGAGGCAACAATATCTGACCTGGATTACGGACCTGCCCGTGAATTACCAGAAAGTGGAAAAATCAAACGCGCAGCTCCTTCAGAAGTCGCGCGGTGGGTGTCGGCTGCATGGAAAGCCATCCCGGACAGCAATATCGTCAGATCTTTCAAGAAATGTTTCATAAGCAATGCTTTGGACGGATCCGAAGATGACATTCTATGGGAGGACGATGGTGAAGATAAAGATGATAGTGACTGGGTGACGGGTAACGATTCAGTTATGAGTGATGACTACGAGTTTGATGAATAATAAATTATAAATATGATATAATATTATAAATAATACATAAAATAATAAATTATTGTATTGTTCCTACGTCACGTACAGCGGCTCTATCATTTTTCCAAAATCCATCTCACGATCGCGAATCTAATCCGCACGCGATTCTAATCCGCATAAGATTTTTTAGCCCCCTGAAACTGTAAAAGGGTGCGGATTAGATTCGAGAATATACGGTATGTATCTATGTGTGTGTATGTATGTATGTATGCATGTATGTATGTATGTACTTATTATGTATGTATGCATTACAGTGTTCACAAGGGTTTGAATCCTATCTTCACACAAAAATTTAGTCAGTTTTAAACATATGAAGCACAACGGTAGCTATATTTACCACTGCTTTAATCTCCTGCCCTCCGCATCTGGCCCACATCATCTTATCGGTGATCAGCACAACGAACGGTGCTTACTCTCCTAAACAGCGATACGGTTTAATCCTGCAAAGCTGAGGCAGCTATGTTTTCTGTGAGGTGTAATGTGAAGTGTTGATTCGTTTATGGTGAAATTCAGGAGCCTAATTTTTAATATTGCCGGTCCTGGCGTCCTCGTGGTGTAAGGCGTGGGTCTTTGGCCGCTCACTTGCTGGGATTGCGGGTTCGAGTACCGCTGCGGGCATTGGATGTCTGTTGTGAGCGTTGTGTGTTGTCAGGCAGAGGCCCCTGCGGCAGACCTACCACTCGTTCGGAGAAATCTTACCGACTGTGGTGTGCCTGAGTGTGATTTCGAAACCTCAGCCCACTGGGTTTTCGTGCCACGAAAAACAAATTGATACTACCCTGGAGTTTGTGCCGCCGAATGTGTCCCGGCTGTTTGAATGCCTCTCGCACGTCCCCAAGGCCAGCCTACTTCACACGTTTGTTGTTTCACCCTTGCAGTAAACAGCCTTAAAGTTCAGGCGAACATCTGACATTAATAATGAAACATTAGAAAGGCCATAACCAAAACATAACTTTGCTTGTTGTTTTGTGTGGGCACCAGAATATGTCTTGCATTAAGGGAAGAACATTAGGGTGAGAGTTTGGAAATAGGGTGCTGAGGGATATACTGGAGATTAAGAGGGAAGAAGTAACAGGAGACTGGAGAAAATACTTACTGAGGAGCTTCATGATTTGTGCTGCTCACCAAACTTTCAGGGGAATAAGCGAAAGAGGATGTAATGGGCGGGGTATGTGGCACGAACTGGGGAGATGAGAAATCATTATAGGGTTTTTGTTGTTGTCATGAGTGTTAAGGTGATCTGTTTGGTTTCGTCGTTTGCAGAATTCTCACTGTTAATTGTAGTCTACAATGTAGGTGTCAAATCGTTGCGCACTGAATTGTGTTCACTGTACAGTACAAAGTGCTGTAGCGGTCTGTTTTGGGGGTTTTTTTTTCCACTCACTGTAATGAATCCGGACGGCTCCTTCGACGTGCTGCTGGTTTGCAGATGACTGTACGTTGGTACCAACGTACAGTCATCTGCAAACGACGAAGCAAAACAGATCAACTCAACACTCGTAAGTCTTTTTCGTGTGTTAAACGATAGACTAAGATAATAACCCGACATATAATGTGACTAATATTATCCAATTCTGCTTATTGCACCCCAGAAGACAACAAATGACGGAAAGACAGCTCCTCCCACATAACGTAATGAAGTAAAACAGAAAGCCCCCCTCACTGGTCAGTGCACTCTGTGACTCTACAGGATATGTTTGTCGTATTGGAAATCACTCGACAACACGCACAATCCCGCGGAGCTCTAGTAACAAAGGACTCACTTCGACGTCTCTAATAGAAAAACCCCACATCTTCCTAGGAATACTCAGCTAGTAACGGGACCTGATATTGTAGCTGATAAACGCCAAACTACCATTTTAAACATTTTAGCTACATACAGTTATGCAATACACATATCACTCCTTCCTATGTAACTGACCTGCCTGATTTTACGTATTTTATCGATGTAAACACATTGTGTCCCAACATGTACACAGCATCTGTTGACTCATTCTGTTAGAAGGCCTGAAGATGACCGTTTAAAAGGTCGAAACATGTAGCATCGTATAATAAAATAGTTGTGCTGACGTTTATTAATTAATGTTCTAGTATATTCCTAGCACGTCGTGATGCCTTCCATCAAGTGTATTTATGTGTTTTGTGTGGATCTGAGAACAAACAGCGATTATTTTCCTATACAGCATTAACTTATTGGTTTGTGTAACAGAGACGGAGAGTGTGTTTACTGCGCGGTACGGACTGGGTCTTTGCATGTGTTTGAGGTTAATTTTTGTCTGAGCAAACTTTGTAAATTGCTTCAGTGGAGAATCGTTTGTCGCCTTTATGTGGAGTGTACAGCAGTACAGTCGGTTTGCTGCCAGCAACAAGTGATGGTGCAGCGTCTGTCGACGTTCTGATGTGTAATTTCAGAAATCAATTATTACTATTGTAGGTTGCTTTCTGAATAATGAACTGGAGAGGATCTGGGAGGAAATGTAAAATATGAAGTGCTATCGCAGCATATGCTTGAAGTGGCTGCGGAAAACAACGAATAACCTTATGTAACAAAGTCGGCGTAATTGAATGTCTGTCCATAGGTTTGACATCTACTCTCCGCTTTGAGCGAAAAAGTCCTCGCGCAGTGTTGCTGGTCTTCGGTGGGTGTCGTGGAAAACGGGAGAAGCGAAAACCACAGGCTTACTTTTCTTATGGGCGTAAATCAAATAAAATTGACACGTGTACTGTGCAACTGTACGCCACTGCGGCAGTGAAGAACGCCTTGCTAAAGTCTATGTAAATGTCACGGATTGTAGGACTTGCGGTCTAGTTAAATGATTGCAAACTTTGTTGTACCGAAAGAAACACAATTTAAATTGGTGCCGAATCTAATTTTGTGTGTCTGTGGTCGTTTCATTATTATTTTGAATCTCATTTTCTTGCAACATGTGGCCGGTAACGAATTTTGTTGCAGCTGCCAGTTGGTCCGTGCATGATGCCTGTCATTGGTGCAGGTGTAGCTTCATCGATATACACGTACTGGTTTTGTGTCGTGTTGGCTTCGCAACTAACAAGTATAATTCCATCATAGCCGGCTTGAGTACAGTAAAGTTGTGGAGAGCAATCCCCTTTTGCTTTATTTAACGATTTACTGCAATATACAAGCAGCCGGCAACGTTTTTACTGATTTTGGGAAGCACCGACCGAACCAAAATTCCACTCACATTACACCTTGGATTTTAACATTTCACGAAATTGCATACTTGTGCTAAAACCTGAAGGTTCATTGCTATGTTCAGAAGACCCCGCCACTGGACAATATACTGAGCCAGTTGAAACCAAATTACAGTCTCACGAAACATTTATTTAATATTGTTGTGTGCAGTGTGCTTCGTTTACCGCAATGTGCTTGACGTTATTACCGTAAACACTTATGTTGAGCGAAAGCAACTTACAAATTATTGAGCCTAACTTTTCACCGTTCAAAGACTGCTATTAACCCGATTTATACATAAATCTCCAGCCCGTACCGCGCTGTAAACACACTCAGTCTCTGTTATACAAACCAGTCAGTTAATGGTGTATAGGGAAATAATCGCTGTTTGTTCTCAGATCCACACAAAACACATAAATACACTGTGTGGGCAGAACGTAGATTACACCTGGTGGTACGTAACGTGACCAGCGGGATTTGCAGTAACCTCCTCACACCCGTGTTATTTCTTCTATAACACTTCTATTTGCGCCCTGGCCGCTCAGTTTAATTACCGCACTGCCAGTAATTTATTGTCACTGAAGTTACTTTAGGGTTCCGATGGACACATTGTTTTCCTGTGTACTGTTAACCGACTGCTGCTCGCTGATTCTTGCCGTACAGTTTCAGTCACAGGCCATCCTGGAGTAGAGGCCTGCTGTGGATATGTATTCGATTTTTTCTTGGTTCCAGTCCCTTTCGTGGCGCTGGGTGCCCTGAATGTGATTTTTCGTGGTTATGCCTAATACTTTAGGTAAAATATGGGATGATATCTCGATTAAGCCGCGACCATCTCCTTCCGGATGCTATGCAATTCATCGTTCGCGTGTTGTCCTACAGTAGACGCCGTGCAGTGCGTGACGTCGACAGTGCTGCAGAGAGCACCACACAGACGAGATTTTGTAGATAGTAGTTCGACAGTCACGACTTTACGCCCCCTTTTCATCGTGTTGGTTTCCTTTTGCTCGTCTTACACTTTACCGAAATGGCATCGTTGCAAAATTGTTAGCTTGGTAGACGTTAGTCGTTTTTACGTGTAGTGTTTTGTGTCGTGCGGCGGTAGACGTGTGGAAATGCGTGCTGCTTTTACGCATGTGAATTCGTATTAATTTTCCTGGAATATTTTATAGTTTGGAAGAGAAACAAGCGCAGTTCCTGGCTGACAATATTTCTGTGCTCCTTTGCTCTGTACTGTTAACATTTTGAAGCCCCAAATCCACCTACTCGTGCACAATAACTAAACGTTCGGTTCTTACCCCACAACATATTCTGTCTGCAGTACCAATACCGACGATTAATGTTATAAGGCAGAAAACGGCAGTGTACCGTACGGATACACAAGGTACACAACGCAGCGTGTAGACAGAAATTAAGTACATTTTTATTATAGCTAGTGGTACATAAATTTACCAGTGTGTTTTAAAGTGTTAGGATTAGGATAAATGGAATTCGGATGTTCAGCGTAAGCTGTATGTAGTTAATTGCCTGCCTGCTCTTCAAACGTTTTGCGGTATCAGCCTCAGATCAGCTAGCCGGTAATTGTGCTTTCCTTGCAGGCTAACACAAATTGTCCAGTTTAAGGCAGTGTACTTAAATTGTCTGTACTATACATGGCGTTTTTATATCGTGGGACTGCTCGCTGTAGAGCGGACGACATCGTTGCTGTTCAGCGACGGACCATGCTGCCCGTTCTGCAGTTCTCTGTTTATCGCAGTCCCGCGTTACAAGTACCCTGTGTGCTAGGATTCTGCCTCAAAATGGACATGGACCGCTTCCTCCCTCATCCTTTCCAAGTCACTGTTGACTGATTGTTCCATCTTTCGACGGTGAAGGGGTTAATCTGAGCTACCGACAGCGTCGTAAAATCACAGTGGTTAGGTTTAACATTCGATATTTCCACGTTCTGCCCACACAGTGTATATATGTGTTTTGTGTGGATCTGAGAACAAACAGCGATTATTTCCCTGTGCAGCATTAACTGGCTGGTTTGTATAACCAAGGCGGAGTGTGTTTACTGAGCGGTACGGACTGGGTGTTTATATATAATTCACGTTAATCTCTTTAAATGTTTAACGCAAAGCAACAAATGTAAACAATGTGCCACTACAGTAGTTGTCTGTAGCATTCAAAGTATTACTGATGGCTTGCTGGCTCCTACCAGCGAGCATCTAACTTCCTGAACCACGGGTTTATAATTTGCAGTCCGCTGGTGCTTTTTAAACAAGGTTTATTAATGGGCTCTCCTGTCTGTGTGGTCACTAATGACATTGATTGGGGACGGGGCTAATCCAGCATCAGGTGACAGGGGTGTAGCGCAACAGTGACACATCTGCTGCGTAGGCATGCATACAGGCTGCATGACGATTGTCCGTGTAGCAGTGATAGTGGTGCAGGTAGCGACGTTAGTGAGCACTACAAATGTCACTAACTGTAATCTGTTAATTTTATGTTGCCAGAAGTGACACCACGGTGCAAGCCGTGACCACTAGAAACATGAAGACCACAATAAACGACAAAAACTGCAGGAACATGGTAATCATAGTAACCAGAAGGAACGCCAGTAAACACTGCAACCAGTGGAAAACATAACAGCCAATAGGACCACTACTAACCATAAGTCATTGGTAACCATAGTAACCAGTAATCAGCCCAGTAACAAACAGTAGCCAATGTATCCTGCGCGACAGAAGTGGCAGCGATGTAAAGGGCACGGTCCGCGGTAACCGACAGACTGTACGGCGGTAGTTACTGTGCGTCTGTCTCTGTCACACACGCACCGACATGGACCAACAACCTTCCTTTCCTAATCCATTCCATTTTCACGAGGTTTAAGTTAGAAAGAGCAGTGAATAAAGCATTGATGTCTTCCGGCCAGTGACGCCGTACATTCTAGTATAAACCTACTGACGTACCTCCGCAGGATACCCCGAAGATGACGGCATTGCTCTCCTCCGGGCTACAGCGTATGACGTCACGTCTCAGAAAACGACAAAATGCAGTTAACTTTCCAAGAATGTTCTGGCTTGAATTGCTACCGTCCTGTTGTCATGAGAACCGTCAAAATGGAAAGCTGCTTCGTAGGCAGGGAGCAAGACAGAAGCAAGGAACGAAATGTTTGATAAACAGAACTTTGTGCAGTAGCCAAGCGGGAGGAACGTTCCTAACAAGTGCTCTGATTGGACGATCCATTAACAGGAAAACATTATAGGGGCGAACACATTCCGGTGCTTGTTGTGTAGCCTCAACCGATGTACGGTATGAATTCGGTTTGCAGTTGCAATACACAGATTTCGAAAGGTTTTTTTCCCCTGCTGCGTTTTCGTTTGGATTCAGATTGTAATATGGCTCTGCTGACCGGCTCTTCTGACAGACCTTCCGCGGTTGTCCTTGGTCTGTCCATTCATATGTTGTCAGTACCCTAATTACTGGCTCCTTTATATGCCACCAGTTTAACATTCAGCAATTCTACTTTCTGCCCACAGTGTATTTATGTGTTTTTTGTGGATCTCAGAACAAACAGCGATTATTTCCTTATACAACATTAACTGACTGGTTTGTATAACAGAGACGGAGTGTGTTTACTGCGCGGTACGGACTGGATGTTTATGTATATAATTCAGGGTTGTTTTTAGCCTGTAAAGGGGTATTATATTAACTGTAGTTATGTCAGGCGACGCACCACTTCGATTAGACAGTATGATGACTTAATATATCCTGAGGCTAGAATTCCCATCACTATTGTGACGAAACAGCGAGCGACCAAATGACGTCATGTCAACGTCATTCATTTTCCCTTTATACTAATACCTGTAGCACCGCTGCTTGTATTGTACAAATGACATATTGCCATACTGACATCTGCCTGATGTCAGGATGGCAATCAGACATCGAGTGTTCGGTACACAGACATGGCGTTAGCTGATGAACAGGGTGTTTGTCAGCTTATGTGATAGTAAGCAACATTCGGTACATGTTACCAATTCAGCCTGGTGTTTGTGGCACACCGTAGTCAGACTGCACCCTCTGGAACAATTTACCTTAATTAAAAACGTTTCAAATACGAATTGTAGATGTTAATCTGGTCTGTACTGTAGGTATGCGTGGGGGTCAGACGGGGCGCCTTCGGTTTGCGTGGCGAATCGTCAGGGGTTTTATTAAGGTGACCATCAGTAAAAGTCGCGGGGCAGTTGAAGTAACATGGCTGCTGTCGGTGTGTGGTGGACTGTGCTAACGTTGTTTACAGGAAACTGCTGCTTCTCATGTTTTGTAGGGCCGCTTGCCGTACCAATCGAAATGGTGCTGAGTGCTGTGCTTGTAGCGCCTTCTGAGGGTGGCTGTTAATTATTGATTGTTATGTTGTGCGGGGCAGTCCGTCTTTGACGCCGATCTTAACACAAAGCAATAATTGTGACCTTGAAAGGGAGGGATATCGTTGTGTTGTCTGCCGTTAAACTGTTTAGTGCAGCTGAACGCTATTCGGTTTAAACGGGAAATATCTGCTGAGCTATATTTACGGTGAGACTTGAGGAATCAACTTTAAATACTTCTTTACAGTCCTTTCAGAGCTCCTTTCCTGTTTGCGTCCTGAGAAACTGTTTGTGCCAAAATGAAAAGCAGCTAATAAACATGATCAGGAGACACTAAAGAAAACTGTTTCTGAAGACAAGCCTGAATTCACGTTCAAAAAGTATGGAATTTGAATACCATATTATAGTTTGATGTTTGTTGGACCGTGCATCATTGTGATAACTGAATAATAAAAACCAAGTAAATCCTACTTGGTTTTTATTATTCAGTTACCATTTCATAGTATTGGTGAGACGAGGTTTTTCCAGCACCCGGTGTCTGAAATAAGGGTCGATTTAAGCGTGTGTTCTCTCCAGTTCCGGAGGAGGAGTAGAAAAGGGAATGCTATTACTGTGCCGAAGATGTTGTATGGGATGTCTGGGGTAGAATTTATAGAGCTTGCTTTCGAATTGGCAGCAGCAGATAACCTGAAGCAACCTGAAACAACCTTGCTACAAGGCGGAAAAGATGTCTGGTCCTGACTGGCTCGAAACTTTCGTAAAATTTATAATCTTTTCTCTGCGAACCTCAGAATCAAAAGTTAGGCGAGTTTTTTACTTACAGGGAAGATAGGAGCGGAAAGAACAGAATGCTTGTTATTATGGGCGAAACAGGCGCTGTGGCTGTTCAGACGTGCAGGCAGGCACATAATTGGCACAGCGATGGACGAAACAAGACGGTAGAGTAACTTAACTTTGGCCGAGAGGGGGAAAATGTGCTGCTGTGGGGCCTCAAATCATAGAGGGAACGTTTATCGGTCCAGTGGTCAACTGCCCAAGCATGCAGCGATCCTTCTAGTTTGACTGCTTTAGATTTATTTGTACAGTTTCTTAACCATTTCATTTCATTTAATCATGTAATGTGTGTGCGCAAAGAAATAACCAGCTGTTGTGGACGGCCACGCTAGAGCTGTGAAGGCACTGTACCGCCTGGTAACAGGACCAGGCCACAGCCTGCAGTACGTGCCGTCATGTACAGTGCAACCCCGCTACGGTGCGCGTCACACGGCTTCACCCAAACTGCCGAACCAGCGCACCGCCTTCCACAATATTAAAGATGGTGTGAAGCCTTCTCACATATTTTTTTCTTCCCAAACCAAGACAAAATTCTGCTTCTAAAAGCAGTCGCAGGCAAGAAACTTCTGCAGAAACAAGTGTCTGTCTGTCTGTCTGCCTGCCTGTCTGTCTGTCTGCTTGTCTGTGCCAATCAGCACTTGAAGTGAAGGACACGTGGCCAGGATAAGATGCAGTGACGGCACAACACTTGCTGTGGGCATCTTGTGCATTGAGAAATACGGACTTACTGAGGAATGTTGGATTGTTTGTTTGTTTTGAATGTAAGCAATGGGGCTGTGACGACAGCTCTGACATGGAGAATTGGACGGTAGTTTGGCAGAATTTGACGTGAGCAGCAGTGTCAAGATGCATGTCGCATGTTATACTAATGGGGTTAATGGAGGGAATGTTGACCCTGAAGTGTAGAGCTACTGAGAGCTAAACACTTTTATTTAAACACCACAATGGCTTCTTCTTCTTCATGTAACTAATCCGAGTGCAAATCATGTCTTGCTTCTTCGTTATTTGGCAGTTGCTGTGGACCAGTTTGTGTGGCACTGTATCGGAATCGTTGTTAATATTTTGATTGTTTCTTTTTGGTTGTCGGTCCGCTCTTAATTGTGTGGTGTCCCTGAACTGGTCCCTGTGTGTTGCACGAAATTGCCCCGGGGTTTGGGGGCGACTGCAATTGGGGCAACGCGTTCGTACAAAAACACTTCTGGGCTGACAGCGTCATTCTTGTGCCCGCACTGCATTTCTGCTTACGGTGCGGGTAGCTCATTCCTGTTGTTTTGCCTACATCGAAGCGCTTTCCTTAAAGTGCCTAACTGTCCCGTCTTCCCCTGTGCGGTGAGCCATGTGTGCAGAGTTGATGGCATGGCGCTGTGTGCCAAGCCTGCTGAAATTTATCGGGAAACGCTAAAAACGAGCATCTTCACTTATATTGGGATATTAAACCTGGGAAGTTTGAAATATGGTGCTGGAGAAGGATGGATAAAGATCAGTTGGACCGATCGTGTGTGGAATGAAGAAGTGTTGGTTAGAGACAAGGAGGAGTTAAATATCCTGCATATAGTGAAACGAAGGAAGACTAACTGGTGGGTCACATCTTGCGTAGGAACTGCCTTCTGAAACACGTGATTGAAGGAAGTATAGAAGGAAGGATGGAGGTGACGGGAAGACGCGGGAGAAACGTAAGCAGCTTCTTCATGACTTAAAGAAAGAGAGGGTCCTGGAAATTGGAAGAGTTAGCACCAGATCGCACTGTGTAGGGAAATGGCAATGGAAGAGGCTACAGACCTGTCGTAAGTGACGTTGTGGAATGAAAGAATTGAGCTTTGTAAAGTAACTGTCTTGTGTCAGCAGTGCTGTTGCCCTGTTACGAACGCTGGTTACTGTAATATCGAATGCAGCTTACCGTCAACCGCTACAGGAACAGCTGTTTGTTCTCAGATACACACAAAACACATAAATACACTGTGTGGGCAGAACGTAGAATTTGTGAATGTTAGACTGGTGGTACGTTTAGTAACCACTAACACAATCTGCTTTTTATGGACCTTGTCGACCGTCTAAAAATTTGGACACATTACAACACGACGTTTCGGAAGCCGGCTTCCGGAACGTCGTGTTGTGAAGTGTCACACAAGTTTAGACGGTCGACAAGGTCCATAAACAGCAGACTGTTCCAATCAGTTATACATTGTGCGGTGTTGCAGTAGCCACTGGGCTGTGAAGGCTAATTTGGTTGGCATCCGCCGGGTGCGCGCTTGTTATAAAATGGGGTCTGCATAGTGAGAGGAATTTGGTGTAGTGAAGTTTGCGAAGACAAATTCAGAGACAGATATGAATGTGAAGGCCTACGTAGATGCGACGAGAAGGGAGCAATTTGACGTACTGGGTCATTGTAGGCTTGGAGCGTGAGACTGTATGTGCAACTAGCAGCGTCTCTGAGCTCAGAGTCGCCCCAGACAGTTGACTGTGGGTGTCCTTGGCTCAATCAAACAGCTGTACAGCGTCTTGTTGTAGACGCCTACTTCTGACGGCGTTCAAGTGTGGTGGCGGCAGCCAGCCAAAGTTCTGCAATCGACATATGAAGTGTGGTTTGCGGGCAGGGGTGCACCAACTGCGGGCGCCTGGTCAGTCGGTTGCCTAACGTCGTGTGGTGGTGCGTAACATTTCGACATAGTAACTGCACTGCCTGTCCCCACATATAAATATGTATATCAGTTCACATGCACCGAGCTGAAAGTGAGAGATATCAGGTGTACAGAGCACTCTAAAATTTTGGGTCCTTCTTACGTGACTTGCGTCGTATCACACTTCTGGTTAATAAAATGTACAGATTTTATAGTATAACACAACTTTATTGCATAAGTTATAATTAATTATTAAAGTTGTATCAGACTGTAAATTTCTATATTTTTATTAATTATTCAAAACACAGCGGGGTTGCGTCACCTGAAAATTATGATAAATACCCTTCTGGCTTCTAGAATTTGGAACTGGCGCGTAGATTTTTGGAAAATTTGTGGACCGTCTGTGTGGGACGCATTTCGTGAGCCTTTAGGGATCACAAGAAAGTGTCACAGATTGTCGGTCTGTTTGTGTGTGTGTGTGTGTGTGTGGGGCTGTGCCGTCAGCCAGAGCATTACATTTAATTTGTACGAATTTTAAAGTACAGTTCTTCACCTTCTGCAGAGCAGAGCGTTGTGACAGTCGTATGAATTGAATGTAATGCTGTCACTGATGACACATCCACACACAGGCCCTAACTTGGTTGTGCAAAGAGGGACAAATACCTTGAAAAGGAGCAAATAAAAAATATAAATGTTTTCTAGATGATTATTTGGGTGGTGCAAAGATAGAAAAATGCAAACCTTTCATCTCACGGGGTGTAGAATAGAGACATCTGAGTGACCGGTGTGCTAAGGAACAGAAACGCTGTCAATTCTGTGTGCTTGTTGCCTGAGGTCGTTTTACATTACGGACTGCTTTAAACGAATCTTCGCAATCTTCATAACTCGACTCCTAATTTCGCACACCCTCCGTCCCCGCCAGTGTTATTAGGCGTTACACCTGTGGATGGTGGAAAAAGATGTGCCTATGAAGTTGAACAGAAACCGTAAGAAAACGAAATTCGTATCGCTGTTTGGTTTGTTTAAAGCGCATTGCACAGTGAAACACGTAAAGGAGGAGCAGAGTGAGACAGTTCAGTTGGTGCAGCGCGCACTGAGCCTGCAGCAAGACGCCCCGTGCTTGCCGACTGTCGCACCGTCGCACGGTGCCCGCCAGACACTGCGGCTGTACCGGCACTTGCCAGCGCTGTGCACCATCAATTGCCGATCTGTTGTGTCGTGTCGAATTTGACTCAGGTCGGACAGAAAATACGGGCAGTTCGTGTAAGTGTGTCAGTAAAGTGCGCCTGTCACCATACAGATTTGCACGGAGGTCGAAATAACTGCTATACCGTGTTTGTGGAAATCGGACAGACTGTGTCGTCTGTGATACTACGTCACAGACGGACTGATGGACGTGGTCTCCATGTAAGTCGCTTTCACTTTGTAAAGAACGCCTGAACCTCAGTACTGAATTTAATTGCCGCAGCCAGTTCAAAACTGACCAACCTTTCAACGAGATATGAATACGGAGAGCTAGAGAAGGAGAGGAGGCTGTAACATGATGACCGCTGGGTGACACTGGAGGTTGTGTCACATGTCATATTAGGAGAGGTGTGTGGCAGTTATAATGGGGCAACAATGTGATTGACTAACAGTCATACACTGCGACAAGCTGGTGGTGTGGGCGAAGACAGAGCGTACAGTGAGTTTGTGTCTGCCCGCTCCTGAGGGCTCGTTGAGGCGCAGAGGGGTAGCTCCACTCGTTCTGAACTTCGGCACTGCATCGGGGTGAGAGATCAGCTTCACGCTGTGGCCGGTTTGCTCCGGGGAAAAGAGCGCCCGGAATTACTGTTTTATACTAAACGTCTTCGGGGAAATATTGGTTGTTGGCTGATCGTCGTACCAAATGCGTGGTATGTAGGGTTACCATTGTGATTTGAAGTACTAACGGCAGCAAATAGTACAGCTTCGAATGAGTTGCGGGAATTTGGTTAAAAATGTTAATCATCTGAGGATCTGGAAGGAAGGTGGCGTGGCCTACTTAATGGCCTTGTACCTGAACATTATCTGGCAATAATAAAACGAAATTGTGTATGTACTGCGTCTGACACAACTGTACACTGTTTTATTGTTATTATGCTATTGTTTATGTTTAGTGCATGTTGCGGCTGGAGAAGTGTTTGGTATTTCTGTTTTGGTGTAATTTGGAGTTAGATTCTGCTTGAGACATTGACGATTAGAGCAGATATTTGCACAGCATTTCAGGACCTTGCTTTTTAAGGTTTTGTGCAGCGGTTGACGTAACGAGCCTGACTGGCTGTGATAATCTTGGTTCAGGACACCCCGTTTGTGTTTAAAGTCCATTAATACAACGAACCATATATGCAGTCCGTCTGACACAACTATATAATATATTGCTGTTATTCCAATACAGCAGAATAACAATAAAATATTATATATTTTTGTCAGAGTAATATATAATTTAATTTTATAATGTACTTTAAACGAACGGGATTTCGGAGGAAATCCACGAAATATGGAAGTCAGAGTAGTTCGATTTAAAACACGTCTCATTACAAAATTATCCGGTTTAAACTGCAGTCGAATGGGCCCACAAATTTCAAACAGCCAGCAGGATCAGACTCGGTGCAAGGCACTGAGCTGTGCGAATTGTGTGCATGCAGACACGATCGAACAGCGAAGCACAGCAAATGAACTGCAATATGCAGTTCATACAATACACTACAATGCAATTCATGGCAGATATTGATTGTAGGAATATGCACGGTATAAGGAAGTAACAGTAAGAGCAGATTAAATATTGCAAGACAGCCTTAACCTTAATCTAAATTACATTTAATGATCCAGTACCGCGCAGTAAACACACTCCGTCTCGGTTACAAAAACCATCCAATTTTTTGCTGCGTAGATAAATTATCGCTGTTTGTTCTGAGATCCGAAATTTGTGCCATATGCAGAAACTGCTGGCTGTAAAAGGTTGCGGTCCCGTTTCCTGTTACACGAACGTTACTCGGAAGGAACTGTTAGTTAAATAAAACTTTCTCTTCTCATTTCAGGTAAGTGTGCTGTTTACCTTGAAGATATTTCGCCCTCACTGCACATCTGTATTCGTACTTGGACAGCTGTGACGTAAGTACCTACTATTTTTGTTGATTTTAAGCTTCCGCCGTGTTCTATATGTAACATGTTTTCTTTTGGGTAATTCCCCGGCGTCTGAGTTCTAATAGCCGACGTTTCGGAACCCTCTATCAGTTCCATCTTCATAGGCATCCACCTGCCTATGAAGATGGAACTGATAGAGGGTTCCGAAACGTCGGCTATTAGAACTCAGACCCCGGGGAATTACCCAAAAGAAAACATATTACACGTACTATTTTCATTGCAGAGGAAGCCTTGCCTTCTGAGAAGCAAGTATTTGATCACATAATCAAAAATATTTCCGCCCTTTGTTGGAACCGGAGGATCAAAGGCGTGCGGTATTTGAGGTTTTGACTTCTGCTTTGTTGAGGATCTGGTTCTCGTAGGATGTGGCGCTGTGTGGCTGCCTGAGCTGCTACCCGAGTATCGATAAATCGTAGCGCCTTCGTCTTCAGCGTTGCGCCGGCGCGGAAGGCATGATGCTTGTTGAACTGTTTGACCCCGAAGATGAACGCGCTACATTCCTTCGAAGCGTCGGTAACTGTTCACCCTGCCACACAGCGTCGTGTCCTAGGCGACTTTAACCGCCAACAAAACCTAAGTGCAAAGCTCAGCTATCGCCAGAATAAGTCGCCGGTCTGAGGCACTCAGGTTAGTTAGCAATGACTTCAGTGCGCTGTAACTTGTAGCGCCCAGTAACTCAGTGGCAGAGGGAGCAAGCATTCTCCGTTGTGGGGAAACCTGCTTCAAATCTCGAAAATTGTTTATCCGGGCTTTGTACATGAAATTGTCACTTTTATGTGACGCTGCAGTTTGCTTTTGGAAAATCCAATGAAGCAGCTTTTTATACCGGATCTATGCTAATAAGTGTCACAGTTCGAATCCCTCTACATCTTTCTCTAGCTGTTAGACATACCCCTTCACCGCACTTCGCTCTATTTTCTTCAGTAGTGCAGCCATTCTGTTCACACAAATGCTGATACTGGCAACACTGACATGCAGTAGAAATTTGGTTGGGGTTACATAGGCCAGTACGGCTGGAGAAGAGTACGATAATGGGAAACCTGCACACCGTCCATGGGACTTGTTTCCATGGCTTCATTTTAGCGACGTATCCTAATCGGTGGCACTAGGTTGCTCGGAGAGACAGGGACGGGATTAGCCATCAAAATACGATTTAGATCTAGTGCTTGCAGCAAAGGCCTGCTAACGGAACACTTACGTAAGAGTTCACAGCCCGGCCATATTTAGCGTTTCTTTTGTCCCTGTCCGGATAACCGAGGCTGTCGCGGGATATCGCGGAGAATGCAGGCTTTCTATACGATAGGGACACCGTGTTCGGTGGGCGAAAGGCGGTAGACTGTATGTGCTGAGACAAGTGACGGTACAAGTTCAAATAGACGTGGCCTGTATTGACAGCTTACGGCTGACGGAAACGTGAAGGGCTTTCTTTTATCGTCGGTCGGCGCACAGCAACGCCGCTTTCCAATTTACGGCTCCAGTACAGCATTTAAAGAAACACCCTGTGTAAAACGGGGAAGCACATCCTAGAGTCAGCGGGGACACGTGTCCTGTTGTGACATTCCAGACACACTCAGGGATTTTGTGATTTGTCAAAAACAACGTTTCTGACACTAGAGCTTAAGTTGCTGTGTGTTCACAGTTTGTGTTGTGAGAAATTTGTGGGATTTTGTGCTCAGGTTTAGCTTGTGGGCTTGACATGAATATGTTAATGCAAATCGGATTGTTATGTGGGTTGAAACGTATCTCTGTTTGCAGTCAACATAATGTTACTAATGTCATGTTATATCACACAGCTAATCTAATTCAATTTCAAACCATGTCTGACGTCCCTCTATCAACTAAATGACATGCGCTGTTAGCTTAATATCTTGTACTGTTTCAGTTTCATCATATTTCTACTATAAATGTGTATTAAGCATGAACCGGCACGTCTTCAGAAGTTAGGAAATATCCTCAGCGCGGAAATCTGTTGGCGCTTTCCTTCTGTCAGTGGCCTTGTAAATGTTCTGCAGGCACAGAACTAATCGTGTTCCAGTGCTATGATTGGACCGCCAGGTGTTAATTTTCAAGCAGCACGCACCTCACGGAGAACACCGTCTCCAATACAGAGTCCGCTCACATCATAGTGAATTGTGACGTTCCCTCACAGCCGCACTTAGTGCTGCTCCTCACACCGCCGAACTTAGTGCTGAACCCCACACCGCCGAACTTAGTGCTGCTCCTCACACCGCCGCAATTAGTTTTGTTCCCACACTGCCGCACATAGTGCTGTTCTCCACACCGGCGCAATTAGTGCTGCTCCCCACACCGCCGCAATTAGTGCTGTTCCCCACACCGGCGCATATAGTGCTGCTCCCCACACCACCGCAATTAGTGCTCATCCGCACACCGCCGCACTTAGTGCTGCTCCTCACACCGCCAAAATTAGTGTTGCTCCACATACCGCCGCAATTAATGCTGCTCCACACACCGCTAAATTCAGTGCTGCTCCTCACACCACCGCACACAGAGCTGCTCTTAAAACCGCAGCAATTAGAGCCGCTCCTCAAACCACCGCACTCAGTGCTGCTCCCCACACCGCCGAACATAGTACTGCTCCCCACACTGACGCAATTAGGGCTGCTTCCCACACCGCTAAATTTAGTGCTGTTCCAAACACAGCTGCACACAGAGCTGCTCCGCACACCGCCGCACTTAGTGCTGCACCTCACACCGACGCAAACAGAACTGCTCCTCAAACCACCGCCCTAGGTGCTGCACCCCACACCGCCGCAATCTGTGCTGCTCCCCACACCGCCCCAATTAGTGCTGCTCCCCACACCGCTAAATTTAGTGCTGATCCCCACACTGCCATACATAGTGCTGCTCCCCACACCGCTACATTTAGTGCTGCTCCTCACACCGCCGCACAGAGAGCTGCTCTTCACACCGTCGAATTTCGAGCTGCTCCTCAAACCGCCGCACTCAGTGGTGGACATCACACCGACGCAAAAAGTGCTGCTCCCCACACCGCCGCACATAGTGCTGCACCACACAACGCCGCAATTAGTGCTGTTCCTCTCACCGCCGCACTAAGTGCTGCACCCACACCGCTGCACTCAGTGCTGCTCATCACACCGCCGCACTAAGTGCTGCTCTTCACACCGCCGACAAAGTGCTGCTCCCCACACGGCCGCACATAGTGCTGCTCTTCACACCGCCGCACTCAGTGCTGCTCTTCACACCACCGCATTTAGTGCTGCATTTCACAACGCCGCAAATAGTGATGGTGCTCACACCTCCGCAATTATTGCTGCTTTTCACACGGCCGCACTAAGTGTTGCTCCTCACACAACGGCACTTAGTGCTGCTCCTAAAACTGCCGCAATTAGTGCTGCTTAACACACCGCCACAGTTAGTGTTGCTTCTCACACCGCTACACTTAATGCTGCTCCCCGCACCGCATAAATTAGTGCTGCATTTCACACCGCCGAACTCAGTGCCGCTCCCCTCACGGCCGCACTCAGTGCTGCACCTCAAACCGCCGCAATCAGCACTGCTACTCACACCGCCGCAATCAGTGTTGCTCCCCACACCACCGCATCTACAGCTGCTTCCCACACCGCCGCAAATAGTGCTGCACCTCACACCGCCGCACTCAGTGCTGCTCCAAACACCGCCGCAGGAAGTGATGCTCCACACACCGCCGCAAACAGTGCTGCTCCTCACACTGCCGCACTTAATGCTGCTACCCACACCGCCGCAATTACTTCTGTTCCTCCCACCGCCGTATTTAGTGCTGCTCCCCACACCGGCGCACATAGTGCAGCTCCCCACACCGCCGCAATTAGTGCTGGTGCACTCAACGCCGCAATTAATGCTGCTCTTCACCGCCACATTTAGTGCTGATCCAAACACCGCAAAATTTAGTGCTCCTCCATACACCGCCGCAAACAGAGCTGCTCCGAACCCCGCCGCACTTAGTGTTGCTCTTCACACCGCCGCACCTAACGTTGCTCACCACACCGCCGCACTTATTTCTGCTCCCCAAACCGCAAAATTATGTGCTACTTCTGGAACGTCGCACACAGTGCTGCTCCTCACTCCGCCGCAAATACTGCTGCAAATAACACCGCCTCCCACACTGCTGCTCCTCATTCCGCCACACTTATTGCTGCTCCAGAAACCGCCCCACTCATTGGTGGTCATCACACCGCCGCACTTAGTGCTGCCCCCCAGCCGCACTTAATACTGATCATCACACGGCCGCACTTAGTGCAGACCCAAACACCACCGAGATTAGTGCTGCTCCTTAGACCACCGCAATTATTTCTGTTCCCCCCACCGCCACACTTAGTGCTCCTCCCCACACTGCCGCACTTAGTCCTGCTCTTCACACCGCCCCAATTAGTGCTGTTCCCCACACTGGCGCATTTAGTGCTGCTCACCAAACCGCAGCAATTATTGCTGCTCCACAACCCGCCGCACTTAGTGCTGCTCCTCACACCGCCACAATTTGTGCTGCTCCCCACTACGCTAAATTTAGTGCTGCTCCTCACACCGCCGCACTCAGAGCTGCTCCTCACGACTACGCAATTATAGCTGCTCCTCAAACCGCCGCACTCAATGATGGTACCAACACCGCCGCACTTAGTGTTCCGCCCAATACCGCCGATAATAGTGCTGCTCCCCACACTGTTAAATTTACGCAGCTCCGCACACCGCCGCACACAGAGATGCTCTGCACACCGCCACACTTATTGCTGCTCTTCACACCGCCGCACTTAGTGCCGTTCCTCAAATCGCCGCAATCAGGACTGTTCCTCACACCGCCGCAATAAATGCCTCACTCCACACCGCCGCAGTTAGTGCTGCTGCCCACACCACTAAATTTAGTGCTGCTTCTCACAACGCCGCACACTGTGCTGGTCCTCGCACCGCCGCAAATAGTGCTGCCCCTCACACCTCCGTCCACAATGCTGCTCGTCACCCCACCAAACTTATTGCTGCTCCTCAAACCGGCGCACTCAGTGGTGGTCATCACACCGCCGCACTTAGTGTGGCTCCCCACACCACCTAACTTAGTTCTGCTCCCCACACCACCGCACATATTGCTGCACCTCAAACCTCTGCCATCAGTGCTGTCACCACACCGCAGCACTCAGTGCTGCTCCTCACACCGCCGCAAACATTGCTGCTCCTCACACCGCTCCAATTGGTGCTGCTCCCACCCCGCCGCACTTAGTGCTGCTCGTCACACCGACGCACCCAGTGCTACTCTCTACACCGCCGCACTCAGTGCTGCTCCTCACACCGCCGCACTTAGTTCTGCTCCACACACCGCCGCACAAAGTGCAGCTGGGTACACGGCCGCACATTGTGCTGCACCTCACACCGCCGCACCCAGTGCTGCTCCCCACACCGCCACACTTAGTGCTGCCCCCTCAAACCACCGCAGACAGTGATGCTCCTCACAACGCCGCAATCAGTGCTGCTCCCCACATCGCCTCACATATTTCTGCTCCACACATCGCCGCACATAATGCTGCTCCTCACACCGCCGCACTCAATGCTGGACACCACACCGCCGCAATTAATGCTGCTCCCCACACGGCCGCACTATGTGCTGCTCCTAACGCCGCCGTACTATGTGTTGCTCCTCACACCGCCGTACTTAGTTGTGCTCCTCACAAAGCCGCACTTAATGATGCTCCCTAAACAGCCGCACTTCGCGCTGCACCTCACATCGCTGCAATTAGTGTTGCCCCCCACACCACCGAACTTTGTGCTGCTCCTCACATCCCGTACTTAGTTCCGTTCCCCCCACCACCGTACTTAGTGGTGATCCCCACACCGCCGCAATTATTGTTGCTCCGCTCACCGCCGCACTTAATGCTACTCCTCACAATGCCATAATTATTGCTGCTTCCCACACCGCTAAATTTAGTGCTACTCCTAACACCGCCGCACTCAGAGGGGCTCCTCACACCGCCGCAATTAGAGCTGCTTGTCAAAAGGCCCTCAGTGCTGTTCCGCACACCACCGCACTTAATGCTGCTCCCCATACAGCCACAATTAGTGCTGCTCCCCACACCGCTAAATTGAGTGCTGCTCCACACACTGCCGCACACAGAGATGCTCCGTACACCGCCGCACTTAATGCTGCTCCCCGGACCCCCTCAATTAATTCTGCTCCATACACCGCTAAATTTAGTGCTGCTTCTCTGAACTCCGCACTCAATCCTGCTCCTCACACCGCAGATATTGCTGCTCCTCACACAGCTTCCCTGTGTGCTGCTTCCAATCGCGCCGCACTTATTGCTGTTCCACAAACCGCCGCAGTCATTGTTGGTCATCACACCGCCGCACTTATTTCTGTTCGCCAAACCGCCGCACTTAGTTCCCCCCCCGCACTTAATGCTGCTCATCACACTGCCGCAATTGGTGCTGTTCCCCACACCGGCGCAATTAGTGCTGCCCGTCACACCGCCGCAATCTGTGCTGTTCCCCAAACAGACGCAATCAGTGCTGCTGCTCACACCGCCGCACTTAGTGCTGCTCCCCACACCACCGCACACAATGCTGCTCTTCACACCGCCGCACTTAGTGCTGCACCTCATCCCGCCGCACATATTGTTGCTCCTCACACCGCCGCAATCAGTTCTGCCCCCCACACCGCCGACCACATTGCTACTGCTTACAACGCCTCTCTCAGTGCTGCTCACCACACCGCCACACACACTTCAGCTGTTCACACCGCCGCACTCAGTTCTGCTCATAACACCGCCGCACTTGGTGCTGCTCCCCACATCGCCGCACTCAGTGCTGCACCTAACAACGCTGCAATCTGTGCTGCTCCCCACACCGCCGCAATCAGTGTTGATCCTCACACAGCTGCAATTAATGCTGCTGCTCGCACCGCCGAATATAGTGCTGCATCTCACACCGCCGCACTCAGTGCTGCATCTCACACCGCCGCTGTCAGGGCTGCTCCCCACACTGCCGCACTGATTGCTGCCCTTAAAACCGGCACTCTCAGTGCTACTCCTCACACCGCCGCACTTACTGCTGCTCCCCACACCACCGCACAACTTGCTGTTCCTCACACCGCCGCACTTAGTGCTGCTCCCCACACCGCCGCACAAAGTGCTGCTCCTCAAACTGCCGCACTGAGTGCTGCTCCCCACACCACCGCACTTAGTGCTGCTCCTCACAACGCCGCACTTACTTCTGCCCCCGACACCGCCGAGATTAGTGCCGCTCGTCACATCGCCGCACTTAGTTCTCTTCCACCCACCGCCGACATTAGTGCTGGTCCCCACACTGCCGTACTTAGTCCTGCTCCTCACACCGCCCAAATTAGTGCTGCTCCCCACACCGGCGCAATTAGTTCTGCTCCCCACACCGCAGCAATTAGTGCTGCTCCGCACACCGCCGCACTTTTTGCTGCTCTTCACACCGCCACAATTTGTGCTGCTACACACTACGCTAAATTTAGTGCTGCTCCTCACAACGCCGCATTCAGACCTGCTCCTCACAACGCCGCAGTTAGACCTGCTCCTCAAACCGCCGCACTGAATGCTGCTCCCCACACGGCCGCACTTAGTGCTGCTCCCCATACCGCCGCACTTATTGCTGCTCCCCACACCGCCGCACATAATGCTGCTGCTCACACCGGCGCACTCAGTGCTGGTCCCCACACCGCCGCACTTACTGCTGCTCCACACACCGCCGCATTTATTGCTGCTCCCCACACCGCCGCACTTATTGCTGCTCCCCACACCGCCGCACATA
>Ga0136643_10002002_pt1 | contig 25823 bp, 23 predicted proteins | sample TergutLab28metaG_FD_96883 | JGI IMG/M metagenome (GOLD analysis project Ga0136643, IMG submission 96883) | Labiotermes labralis P1 segment gut microbial communities from Petit-Saut dam, French Guiana - Lab288 P1 (version 3) (version 3) | ecosystem: Host-associated > Arthropoda: Insects >... | reverse complement strand
GTCCAGCATATTGTGAAGTTCACAGAGTTCAACATGGTCGCGAAATGGAAAGTCAAATGTACGCACATCTCCAACCTGTCGTAGTTCTACATTATCCTCCTCGCTTTTACCTATGGGCACTTCTGGGGCTGGAATAGATGGAACATGCAGCATCAATGCGTTAAATTCTACATGGGCGTCCCGAATTGCATTTTCACAATCGGTTAATTCACTTTTCACTAGCCGGCTTTGGGAGGTAAGGGTTTCTCTCTCACTGTCTGTATTGCAGGTTGGAATAAGTTTAGACAGTCGGTTACGCTCGGCACGCAATGTGTCAATTTTTGTTGTTGCCTCTCGTAAGGATGCATCCAACATAAGAATACGGTCAATATCCACGTTCATTCCTTTGTTACGGACTGCTTGCTGCATAACATCTGGGTTTTCTCTGATAACATTAATGCTTACCATGGGGTTGCTCCTTTTCTATTTTTTGTAATTGATCTTACAATCGACATTTTCTCTTATTGTGCAATATTTCAAATGCCTAGTGACACTAGCCGCTTGAAATATTTTTCCCCGAAAAATAAAAAAACTCTCGTCCGCGAAGGGACGAGAGATCATTTATCTCACGTGGTGCCACCCAACTTTCTGTAGGGCAGCATTGTGCTGCACACCACAGCTTAGTACGCTATAACCGGCGAACCGGGCTGATTCATCACCAGCTTCCTCCAGAGCGGAATCGTACTTTAAGCCAATCCTGATTCGCACCAAACACCAGGTCTCTGAAATTGACTGTAAAGACTGTTCTCCTTCAACGGAAACACATATTAAATTCCTTACCAATATATCACATCTTTTAGATATTGTCTAAGGTATTTTCTTAGTTTGTCTAAGATATTTTTTCGGAAATTTTTTCAGAAATTTTCTCAGAAAATAGTGACAAAACTAAAAAAGTGTTTATAATGAATACCTACTCAATAATAAAGGGAGTGAATACATGTCCAGTAATACAGCAATTTTCTACGATATTGAAAATTTGATGGGAATTTTCACCGGAAAAACGAATACCGCCTTACATTTAGACGAAATTTATAAACGTGTGCTTGAAATAGACGGCGTTCGCGGTATATCCATACAACGGGCCTATACAGATTGGGCTGTGCCCGCATACCATAACTTAAAAAATTCTGTGCTTCAAGTTGGCATAGAGCCGATACAAATTTTTAATACAAACCAAAACGATAGGTTAAAAAATGCCTCTGACGTAAGTCTGATTATTGATGCAATCGACATTGCCGCAAGGCGTCCAGATATCGAAAATTTTGTTATAGCCTCTGGAGATGGTATTTTTGCATTTTTGTCAAAAAAACTACACGAGCATGGCAAGCGTGTAATTGGCTGTGGTTTTGATCAAATTGCAAATGTAATTTTTCGCAATTCCTGCGATACTTATATCGCATTAGAAAAGTCGGACAAAACTGTTACCGCAACCGCTACAAAAAGAAATGCAAAACCCATCAAGCCAGTACTAAACCTACCAAAAACCAAGTACACAGAAGTGCTTTTAGCGGCAAATGTAGAACCCGCAAACGACCTTGGGGATACCGCCGCCGTAATGCATATGGTTCGCCAAATTGTAGAATCTCTGTTTGTGGAGGAAACAAAAGACTTTGCAGGGATAGAAATCTCTGTATTAATGAGCTATATAAACCACCATTTGCCGGGCTTTAAAGTGCAGCACCATGGCTTTAAAGGCATTGGCGAATTTATGCGGCTTGTGCTAACGGGTAGTAAGTACTGCACATATTCAATATATAGAAATGCGCTTTTAATAGCACCTCGCACTGTTGCAGAAAGTGAAAAAGGCAAAATCGTAGACGATGTTGAAGGCCTGCTGATAGCCACTGTAGATGGCGAACGTTATAACTCTGTATTTAATGTGCCGGCAGGTGTGGCCTTTGTGTATACAATCTCTCCAGTAATAAAAGAAGTAAAACCAAAAGTAAAGGCTGTGCCTAAGCCAAAAGCGCTTCCAAAACCAAAAGTAATACCGGAAGTGGCAGAATCTAGCACAGAAAATATTGAATCGCCAGACAAAGAACTTAATCTGCGTAAATTAATAAAAACCCATTTCCAAAAATTATCCGCCCAAAGTATATTAACCCCTGCAGATGTGCGTAAGTTAACAACAACTGCTTATGGGCAAAAAACATTTGGCGTTAGAGCAAAAGTCTTATTAGAAATTACAGCCCGCAGCAATATTGCCGACCTTCGTTTAATAAACGGAAAGGTGAGATATTGGAAGGAAGCATTTGAATTTAACGGCAAGCGTTACCTTGTGTTTAAAGAATGGGCACATATTCATCGTGAGCGTTTTTTGGCTTGGAGTGCCGCACACAATCTAAGTAATGAAGATTGATATAAATAATAAGAAATTTAAAATAGCTGCCGTAATAAGTGGCGTTGTGCTGGTTATTGCAATTGCATTAGTGTCTCCAATTTTTTATGTACAAGAAGTTGTTGTGCAAGGCAATAATCGCGTTACCGAATCAGAGATACATGCAAGTCTTGCACTCAGCAGCACGAGTAATATTCTGTTTTTTAACACCGATGACGCCCGTCGTCGTGTAATGAGTAATTTATATATTGGCAACGTAACTTTTAGGCGGGGTTTGCCGGGGCGTTTGTATGTAACTGTGTTCGAACGAAGACCAAGTGCTTATGTTGAACATCCTCCCGGCACCTTTCTTTTTTTGGACGAATATGGTCGTGTAATAGATGTCCGCCCATATCTTATAGAAGCTTTGCCGCTTTTGGAGGGCTTGCAATTTACTAGGTGGCAGTTAGGTGAAATTTTAGAGGTACCGGACGAAACAGACTTTGCAGCCGTTGTACATTACACCCAATTGCTTATTACCCACGACCTTATTCACCGGATCACCCATATGAACGTTTCTGATCCATCAAATATTCGCATTTTGGTAAACTATATTGAATTCCATGTCGGTGGTATTTCCGATGCAGACACAAAGGTGCGCACCATTGCAGCCATGCTTGATGAAATTCCAGACCGGCTGCGTGGCTTTGTAGACTTGCGAGAAGTTCGGTCGGAATACTTTTTTGAGTTGCTGCAATAAAATTCCAATAAAAATTGGTAAATTTTCAATTAAATGCTTGCACTAATTGGACAAGCAATGTATAGTATGTTAGAATAATTGTTATAAAATTTTAGAAAACTCGCAAGGGGGCCATACCTTGATTGATATTGATAATACACATGAATTAAAAGCAAAAATTAAAGTGGTAGGCGTAGGCGGTGGTGGCGGCAATGCTGTAGACCGCATGGTTACTGATGGTATTGCAGACGTCGAGTTTATTTCTGCAAATACAGACAGTAAAGCATTAGCAAAATCTAAGGCTTCTATTCGCATACAACTTGGTGAAAAATTAACCCGCGGCCTAGGTGCAGGCAGCAAGCCGGAAATCGGACGCAGGGCAGCAGAAGAGTCGCGAGAAATTTTGGCAAGTGCTATAGGTGATACAGACTTACTGTTTATAACTGCCGGAATGGGCGGTGGCACTGGCACAGGTGCAGCACCTGTTATTGCCGCCATTGCACGTGAAATGGGCATATTAACTGTAGGTGTTGTAACTAAACCCTTCGAATTCGAAGGCCTTGCGCGTATGCGTAATGCAGAAGCAGGCATTGCAGAACTGAAAAAAAATGTAGACACCATTGTTGTTGTTCCTAATGACAGACTTGACTCAATTATAGATGATGAAGCCACAGTTGAAGAATCCTTCCGCATTGCAGATGAAGTATTACGCCAAGGTGTTTCTGGCATTTCTGGCGTAATTTTAGATGACGGTTTGATCAATCTTGACTTTGCCGATGTTGCAACAGTTATGAAAGACAAGGGGCTTGCCCACATGGGTGTTGGCCGTGCATCCGGCAAAAGCAAAATTGAAAATGCAACCAAAGAAGCCCTTAGCAGCCCATTGTTGGAAACCACAACAAAGGGCGCGCGATATATTCTTATTGCCTTTACCGGCGATGGCAGTATGGCACTTAAATCAATTCGTAACGCTGCAAGCGAAATTAAGAAAAACCTTAATCCGGAAGCAGTTATTATATTTGGTACGACCATTAATGAAGATTTTCAAGATGAAGTAATGGTAACAATTGTTGCAACGGGAATTGAAGATGAAGATAGCCCTCTCCCAGAAACTGTGCCAATTGACACAGCAGAGCCTAGGAACGCAACCGAAAGATCATATGGCCATTCGAGCTATAAATCTGGTGATACCCTTCCTTTCTCCAGTAGAGACCGTGATGAACCGCCGGAAATTAAGCCCGTAAGAAGAGAACGTGAAGAAGATGATGACTACGATGGCCCGATTTTCTCTACAATTGACGAAAACGATGGTATTAGAACACCAAGCTTTTTACGTGATTGGCGAAACCGGTCAGGCAGATAATTAAATAAAATATAAAAAAGTCCACGTTAATTGAATATTCAATTAACGTGGACTTTTTCAATAAAAGAATATATTACAACGGTAAGTAACAGATTATTGTTGTACCTATACCTTCGGTACTGTCCAGCACAATTTTTCCATTGTGGTGGTCGGTAATATGTTTAACAATGGAAAGCCCCAGCCCTGTGCCGCCGGTTTTTTTTGAACGCGAATTATCCCCACGATAAAACCGCTCAAATATGCGCCCTTGGTGTTTTTTAGAAATGCCAATGCCTGTATCAGTCACTGAAATTTTACATTGGCTGTTTTCTTCACATATATCAAGAATAACACCGCCACCATCTTTGTTGTACTTTATTCCGTTATCGATAAGGTTGTATAAAAGCTCGTCAATTAGGTGGTTGTTAGCGTTTATTTCGACTGGCAGCCCGGTTAATTTAACAGTGACAGATTTTTCAGCCGCTTTTTCCTGTAATGAAAGGATAACTGTTTGTGCCAGCTCGAAAGCATCAAACACAGTAAAATTTTTATCCACTTTACTTTCATCAAATTCAGATAGGCGAATAATGTCGTCAATAATATTGATTAAGCGTTTGGTATGTGCCGATATTTTTTCAGAAAAATGGGTCACATCTTCTGTTTTTGCCATGCCGTTTGCCATCATTTCTGATAATGCAGAAATGGTGGTAAGGGGCGTTTTTAATTCATGGGAAACATTTGCGGTAAATTCTCTGCGTTGTGTTTCGGCTTTGTGTTGTTCAGTGGTGTCTAAAAAGAATATGATTGCACCGCCGCTTGCAACAGGGCTAAGAAACGCATTAAAAAACCTATCATTCCTAGAAAAGTTTATTTCCAAATGCATTCCATTGTCAATACAGTTTTTAACCCCCTGTATAAATTCTGGATCACGGTAAATATGCTTGATATTTTTTTGTAAAATATGGCGCTTTTTTGACACGTTGAATATATTCAATACGCTTTTGTTTGCCGCCAATACCAAGCCTTTTTTGTCCAACATTACAAGTCCTTCGCGCATGTTCGTAATAATGGCCTCAATCGTTTCGGTACGGTTTTTTAATGTTGTTAGCTGGCCTGTTATTTCATTTTTTTGGTGGTCAATTTTTTTTATATATGGCAGTAATTCCTCATACAGGTACGCCTTAATGGTGTAAGCTGGTGTGTTATCAAAATCAATTTCGGTAAGGGGCTTAATTATTAAATGGGTCAGTCGGTTTGCAATAAAATATGCAATCACTAGTATAACAATGGTTATCCCTATAAGCGCAGGTATGGTTGATGTGAACACCTCGCCCAAACTGTATAGGGTTCGTGACAATCGCAGAACATTTCCATTTTGCAATTTTACAGCATAGTAGAATGTTTCCGCACCCAATGTGTCCGACGCGCGTATTGCCTCGCCTGAGCCGTAGGTCATTGCCTGCATAAACTCTACGCGGTCACTGCGATTGTCGCCTAAATCTGCCCCTGCATGGCTATCCAATAGTGCCCATCCCTCCGGTGAAATAATGGTGATCCGAGTGTCTCCACCATCTATTATACTATAGCTTGTGGATATGTTTTGGTTAAGCAGGTTGGCAACAAGATATGCTTTATCTCTAATTGCGGCCATTTCATGGCTTTGGGCTGCTCTAAAAAATAGCAGCCCAAAAGCCACGACCAAAAGCACAACACAAGCGAGGATAAGCCAAACAAAATTAAAGAATATACGCTTTTGCATGATTATTCTCCCAACTTGTAGCCAACATTACGAATTGTTTTTATATGCTCACCTGCACTGCCTAACTTCTGTCGCAATCTTTTAACATGCATATCCAAGGTGCGGCTTTCGCCTTCGTAATCATAACCCCATACGGCTTCGAGTATTTTATCCCGGTTTAAAACGATGCCCTTGTTTATGAGCAAATAATACAGCAGCTCATATTCTTTAAATGTTAGCGAAATGGGTTCACCGTCAGTGGTTACGGCTCGCTGTGTGTGGTTAATTTTTATGTTTTGGTACATGTATTCTTGGCTGTTGCTGGGTGTAAGGCTGCTGCGGCGCAGCAGTGCTTTAATGCGCGAAATTAATTCCATCACCCCAAAAGGCTTTGTTAAATAATCGTCTGCCCCTAGATCAAGTCCCTTTACTTTGTCGTGTTCGCTGCCCTTTGCGGTTAGCATCATAATAGGAAGGTTTTGATGCTGTGGGTTTTGACGCAATTGTTTTAAAATGGCCAGTCCATTATTTCCCGGCAGCATAATGTCGAGAATGAGTAAGTCTGGCTTTTCATTATTTTCGAGCATCGCAAAAAGGCCATCTCCGCTTTCAAAGCCCAGTGCTTCAAAATTGGCAGTGCGGAGGGCGTATAGAACGATTTCTCGAATATCCTCATCATCTTCAGCTATCCAAATGCGCGACATTGTATCTCCTATCCGCCTATTATGGGCAATTCCATTACCAGCCGAGCATGAAACGGCCGGTTCAAGTGGCTAGTGGCACTAGACACTTGAAATTTATTTTTGTATTACGCCTCACTATCACTTGCTTTTTGTTTAATTTTTCGCCCTTTTATTGAAAACACCACCCATCGTGCCACATTGCGGGCATGGTCACCAATGCGTTCAAAATATTTTGCGATCATTAACAAGTCAATTGCCTGTTCACTGTTTGGATTTCCTGCACGGATTAACGCGATCAAGTCATGCTTTACTTTATCGAAAAGATCGTCTACAACATCATCATATTTTATTACAGATTTGGCAAGTTTCAAATCTTTTTTGACATAGGCGTCAATGCTTTCCGTCACCATTTTAATGGTGGCTGTTGCCATTTGCGGGATATGCTCCAATTTCTTAATATATGGCGCACCGTTCATCATAATTACGATTTCTGATATGTCGGCAGCTTGGTCGGCTATGCGCTCCATGTCTGTAATCATTTTAAGTGCTGCAGAAATTAGACGCAAGTCTCGTGCTACCGGCTGTTGCTGCAAAAGCAATTTTAGGCACAGGGCCTCTATGTCTTTTTCCAGCCGGTCGATATGCTCATCTTCTTCGATAACTTTTTTAGCCAATTCAATATCTTGCGCAATGAGGGCTTGGGATGCTAATGTTATCGTTTTTTCAACGGATGCACCCATTTCTAACAACATATCATTTAGCTGTGATAATTGCTCGTCAAATCTGCGCATCATCCAAACCTCCCTGTAATATAATCCTCTGTCCGTTTATCTTTTGGTACAGAAAAAAGTCGCTGGGTATCACCGTATTCAAGCAATTCCCCAAGTAAAAAGAAACCTGTGTTGTCGGATATCCTTGTTGCCTGCTGCATATTGTGGGTTACGATGACTATGGTATATTCTTTTTTAAGTTGTATTACCAATTCCTCTATTTTGGAGGTAGATATAGGATCAAGTGCGGAAGTCGGTTCGTCCATAAGCAGCACATCCGGTTGGACAGATAGTGCCCGGGCTATGCACAGGCGTTGTTGTTGTCCACCGGAAAGGCTTAAAGCACTCTTTTTTAACCGGTCTTTTAGTTCATCCCAAATGGCTGCATCTTGCAAAGACTTTTCCACAATTTCATTTAATTTAGACTTTGACCGAATGCCGTGGGTACGCGGGCCATACGCAATATTATCAAACACGCTCATTGGAAATGGATTGGGTTTTTGAAAAACCATGCCTACGCGCTTTCGCAGGGCATTGACGTCTATATCTCCGTGGATGCTGTCGCCATCAAGCAGTATTTCTCCGGTAATTTTACAGTCTTCCACCAAATCATTCATGCGATTAAGGCTTTTTATTAAAGTAGACTTGCCGCAGCCGGAAGGGCCGATAAATGCAGTAATCTTATTTGATGCAATATCCATGTTAATATTTTTTAATGCCTGAAAATCATTATACCATAGGTCAACACTTTTAATAGAAAACTTGCCTGTTTTCCCCATTATTACTCACTCCTAATCTATGATGCCTTTATTAGCCGTGCAATTCTTGAAGATAGGGCATTAATTAATATCACCACAATCAGTAGTACGGCTGCTGTTGCATGGGCTTCCCCAGGGTGTGTACCTTCGTTTGCAAGGGCGTACATATGTGCCGAAAGGGTGCGCCCTGTGTCAAACAAGTTATTTGGCATACGCGCCACATTACCAAGTGTGAAAATGATGGCTGCCGTTTCGCCAATAATACGCCCAATTGCAAGTATTATCCCTGCCAAAATCCCCGGCATAGCCGCAGGAAGCACAATGTGTACAACCGTCCTTAACCGCCCTGCACCCAATCCAAAAGACCCTTCCCGGTATGTATCCGGTACGGATTTTAGGCTTTCTTCAGTTGTGCGCATAATGAGCGGCAAAATCATAATTGCAGTTGTAAACGAGCCCGACATAAGGGATAGCCCCCAACCGAGAAATACGCCAAAAAATATAAAGCCGAAAAGCCCATATACAATGGAAGGTATACCGGCTAATGTTTCTGTTGTTAGGCGAACTATTTCAACAAAGCGGCTCCCTCGTTTTGCATACTCGACAAGATATATGGCAGAAAATACACCCAGTGGTACCGCAAGTATTAAGGATAACCCTACAATCATCAGCGTTCCCATAAGGGCGGGGAATAGTGATTGATTTTGTGTAGTAAACTGTGTGGCAAATAAAGAAGGTCTAATGTGCGGTAGTCCATTTACTAAAACATACCCAACTACAAATATCAGCACTGCCGATGCTGCAATAATGCTTAGCCATGTGAGCAAAAAAAGCAGGAGGTCAACAGGCTTTTTGCGAAGCATTTTTTGGAAAAACACTTAAACTCCCCCTTTTTTCTTAAGTAATGAAAATAGCGTATTGATCATTAGGATAAAAATAAACAACACAACACCGGTGGCGATAAGTGCCGCCCTATGGTTGCCGTAAGCATAACCTAACTCAAGCACAACATTGGTGGTAAGCGTTCTTGTCCCACTTAAAAATTCATGGGGCATACGCAAAACCGCTTGATTTCCTGCAACCATACGTACTGCCATTGTTTCTCCAATGGCACGTCCGATTCCTAAAATAATTGCTGCCATAACTCCCGATTTTGCGGCGGGTAATACCACGCGAAATGTGGCGCTTTCGTGGCTTGCCCCCAGTGCAATAGCACCTTCGTACATTTCCGGTGGTATGGCTCGGATGGCGCTTTCGGAGATGGTTATAATTGTTGGCAAAATCATCATTCCCAATAAAATAGAAGCCGTTAATATGCTGTTGCCGTTGCCGCCAAAATTTTCACGTACGAAGGGTACGAGTACCATCATGCCGAAATAGCCATATACAACAGACGGAATGCCCGCTAATAAATTGATTGCGGGTTTTAAAATTTTATAAACTGGACGCGGGCAAAATTTTGCCATAAACACCGCCGAAAAAATACCGATTGGAACGCCGAACAAAATAGCCCCTGCCGTTACATACAGTGAGCCAACAATCATAGGTAAAATACCATACAGTGGAGGCGACCAGGTTGGACGCCATTCTGTGCCTGTTAAAAAATTGATGATGCCGATATTCCAAATAGCGGGCAAACCTTGTGCAAATAAGAACACACAAATCAGCCCCACCGCAATAATTGCGGCGGAGGCTGATAAAAAGAATAATCCTTTTGCAGCTTTTTCTCTGCTTTCCCTATCAAATATCAACTGAAATATTGTAATTTGGGGTGATAGTAACCATTCAATTATTGCTGAGCGTTTTCCCATCTCTCAACCTCTCCAAGGAATATATTCCTAACTTGTCCAAGGGTTAGCCCTTCTATTGGATTGCTTGGATGTGCAATAACTGCAATACCGTCAATAGCTATTGTGAGAGGTGTCAAAAATTCTAATTCGCTTTCTCTTAGGTCCCGGCTGGACATGGCTATGTCCGCAAGGCCTTCTCTTACTGCGGTAATGCCGTGTCCTGTTCCTGCTCCATGCACATCAATCTGTACATTGGCGTTTATATCACGGTATGCCGTGCTCAAATGCTGCATAAGCGAGTAAACCGAAGATGAGCCATTTACAACAATTGTGCCGGTTAAACCCCTTGGAGAATACTCCGGTGCGCCCTGCACGAATGGCACATAACCTCTGCCAGCCACTACTTCCTGCCCTTGTGCAGAAAATATAAAGTCTACAAAATCTTGTGCCAATGGACTAAGCCCTTCTGATGTGTTGTAGCCGATAATAAACGGTCTTTGAATTGCATATGTACCGTTTAACATATTCTCTACTGTAGGTGCTACGCCATCAATGTTTAACACTTTAACCCTACCATCGCTCAAAGCTACACCGGTAGAAGCATAGCCAATGGCCAGCTGGTTTTCTGCTACGTTGGTCATCATTACGCTTGTTCCAGGTGCTACTACGGCTTCTACAGTAATGTTATCATTGCCTTCAACCGTTACATCAACAATTTCAACAAACGCGCCCCGGGTTCCGCTGCCGTCCTCACGAGTGATAACGGCTATTTGCCCAGATATATCGGAATCTGTGGTTCCTCCGGTATCATCGGCATTGCAACCAGCCAATGATAAACCGACTGTTGCAATGATTGTTATCCCAATGACAGATTTGATAACTTTTTTAAACATTTACATTCCTCCTAGGATGTGTGGGCGTGGGAAATCTTCGTTTCACTCACTGGGCCCCGGCGAGCAGTTTCGCGTAAACGGAACGGCTAACCATGATGTGTTTTGCTTGCAACCCAATATTAAATGGCGAATGTATAAACGAAATAACATGTATGTAACATTTGTGTAAATTTTTCAGTTGGGTGCGATTCGCACCCAACTGAATTTCTGCTTTTTTAGTTGTCTGTATATATAAATGTTTTTTACAACTATGACAGGATAGAGCATCTCTTACGCAAACAAGATGTCTACGTGTATTTCGATAACCTATTTCGTAAAAGTTTCCAGGTAAATGAATGAGATGTTTAGCATTTTGTTTAGAAAGTATTGTATTTCAAGTGCCTAATGACACTAGACACTTGAATTTTATTAAACTACATCAAGTTGCTAACCCATCATTTGAATAAAAATCAAAAAAAAGTCCAATCTAATTGTAACAACGATTAAGAAAGGACTTTTTTTATGATAAAAAAACTTGTATGTGGTACTACCTGCTTTTTAATTTTAACAGTGTGCCTAAGCAGCTTAGTATACGCCCAGGGTATATCAGTGGATTCAAAAGCAAGTGTGCTTATGGAGGCAGAAACAGGCAAGGTTTTACACGAGCATAACCCCCACGAAAAACTTGCACCAGCCAGCGTTACCAAAGTGATGACCATGCTATTAATTTACGAAGCCATAGACCAAGAAAAGATAAAGTGGGATGATGTTGTTACCACCAGCGCACATGCGTCATCTATGGGTGGATCCCAAATATTCTTGGAAGTGGGCGAGCAGCAAACCGTTCGGGATTTAGTAAAGTCTATTGTTATTGCCTCTGCAAACGATGCATCCGTTGCAATGGCGGAGTTTGTTGCCGGTAGTGAAGACGCCTTTGTTACCGCAATGAACAACAAAGCAGCCACCCTGGGCATGGTGAATACTACCTTTGTAAATTCTTGTGGACTTGATGCCCCGGGGCATTTAACAACGGCACATGACATTGCCCTCATGTCGCGAGAACTTATTTTAAAGTATCCAGATGTTTTTGATTACACAAAAATAAGGCTGGATAAAATCACCCATAAAACTGCCCGTGGGGAGGAGGAGTTTGGCCTCACAAACACCAACAAGCTTATCCGCAACTATACAGGCGCTACAGGATTAAAAACAGGTTCTACTTCCGAAGCGATGTACTGTATTTCTGCCACGGCAGAAAAGGAAGGTATGCAGCTAATTTCCGTTATTTTAGGCGCGCCAGATCCAGGTATCAGATTTGATTCCGCAATGAAGTTACTAGATTTCGGCTACGCAAACTTTGCCCTTATTGCTAAAGAAGAAGCCGGTACCCCCATGGGTGAAATAAAAATTTACAAAGGCTGTGTAGAAGTTTCCCCTGTGGTTATTAAAGAGCAGCATAATATGGTTGCCCCAAAAGGCAAGCACGTTACACTAGATGGTGAAGTTATAATAAACGAACCATTGACAGCACCTATTGAAGCCGGAGCGATTGCCGGGGAAGTGATTTACACATGGGAAGGCGAAGAAGTTGGCCGAAGCCAGCTCATCGTGCCGGAAGATGTGGAAAAAGCAGGCGCAAGCCACATGATGGAGCGCATGTTTAGGCGCTGGTTTCATAGGGGAAATTAAATATTCGGCACCTGCCAGTCAATAGGACTTAGTGAATTTTCTCCCAAGAAGGTATTTGTTTTGGAAAAATGCCTGCACCCAAAAAATGCGCCACCGGCAAGTGGGCTCGGGTGTGCAGCCTGCAGTATTAAATGGTTGGGGTTATCGATAAGGCTGCCTTTACGCTGCGCGTCCCGCCCCCACAATAAAAATGCCATTGGCGTTTTGCGGCGGTTCAAAAGTTCTAATATAAAATCTGTAAACCGTTCCCAGCCTTGCCCGGCGTGGGAACGGCTTTTTTTTGCCTCAACAGTCAGCACATTATTTAAAAGCAGTACGCCCTGCTTTGCCCAGCATGTCAAATGCCCATTGTTTGGGATAGTACAGTCAGCATCTACTGCAAGTTCCTTAAAAATATTCATTAATGATGGCGGTGTTTTTATGCCTGGGCAAACGGAAAAGGAAAGGCCATGTGCCTCACCGGGGTTTATATATGGATCTTGCCCTACAATGACGGCCTTCACTTCTTCGTAAGGCGTAAATTTTAATGCATTAAAAATATCGTGCATATTTGGATATATGGTTTTTGTTTGGTATTGCTGTTTTAAAAATTGGCGTAAATTTTGGTAGTAGTCTTGCTTGAATTCGTTTTCGAGCAGTGCATCCCAGTCGTTATTTAATTTCACCATGTAAATACCTCCTTAGGCGTTTATTTTAACCGATTATAGTGGGAGTTTCAAATTTTATAGTCGAATTCTCTTGACATAATTTTCGCAGTGTGTATAATGTACTTATTCAACCAGTACACTGCGCACACTGAAAAGGAGAAAATCCAATGGCCATGGAAATCTTTTTGCAGCTTCGTTCAAAAATACCTATATATGAACAAATTGTTACTCAAGTCAAGCAGCTAATAATGGATGGCGCCCTAAAAGACGGCGACCCAATACCATCTATGCGCGCCTTAGCAAAAACCTTAAAAGTGAGTGTAATTACCGTGCAAAAAGCCTATGAAGATCTACAGCGTAAAGGCTTTATCGAATCCCTGGCAGGGCGTGGCACATTTATTCGCGTGCAAAGTATAGATGATATAAAGCTGGAGTATTGGACAGAAATAAAAGAGCATGTAGAAAAATTAGCAAAACTAGCGCATAGCAGCGGCATTGGTACCGCGGAAATTATCGACCTCATAAAAACAGTGATGGAGGAGCAAAATGGAAACCATTCTGGAAGTTAAGAACATAAGCAAAACATACAAAAAAAGCGATTTCGCTTTGGGTGATATAAGTTTTTCCGTTCCATATGGTGCAATAATGGGCTTAATCGGCGAAAATGGCAGCGGCAAAACCACAACCCTAAGCATAATTTTAGGCATCCTCCGTCAAAATACAGGTACAGTAAATATCATGGGCCGCCCATACCATATAGACGATACCGAAATGAAAGAAAAAGTAGGGGTGGTTTTTGACACCAATTATTTTCCGGATGTGTTTTCTCCAAAAGATATTTCAAAAATATTTAAAAAGATTTACCGCCGTTGGGATGATATGTGCTTTTTCGATATGTTAAAAAAATATGACATTGGTGAAAAGCAAAAAGTAAAGGCAATGTCCCATGGCACAAAGTCCATGCTTGCAATCATAACGGCCCTAGCCCAAAGGCCAGAATTGCTTATTTTAGACGAACCAACCGGCGGCATAGACCCCGTGCGCCGGGAAGAAGTTTTAGATATGTTCCTAGACTTTATATCCGATGGTAAAAAATCTATCGTGTTTTCCAGTCACATCACTAGCGATTTAGAAAAAATCGCAGATTACATCACATTCATACACAAAGGAAAAATGCTCTACACTGCCGAAAAAGACTTATTCCTATATCAATATGGCATCATTCGCTGCAATCAGGAAGCATTTGAAAAGTTAAACCGCGATTGCAAGCCGGAAATTTTACGATACGTAATCCGAGATTATCAATACCGCATTCTGGTTAAAGACCAGCAAAAAATCCCATCCGGCGAGTTTATACTAGAAAATCCCACTTTAGAAGAAGTAATGTATCTCGTATCTCGTGGAGAAAAATCATGATTGGGCTTGTAATTAAGAACCTGCGTGTAGGGTATATTACACCACTAGTTATACTTTTGCTCATTACAGGTAGTGCAGTTTTAGGTGTTATTGTAAGAAATCCTACGATGTATGGTAGTATCGTTTTTGGTATCAGCAGTGGTTTTGCAGCAATTTTTATTATGCATTTCCATAACAAAGGGGACGCCATTTGGCAAAAATTAGAATCAACAATGCCTATAAAAATTGCACATGTAGAATTTAGCAGATATCTGGTATTCATTATCCTTTTTCTTGTTACCTTAATATTTTTTGCAGCCTATACTCTAACAAATTATTTAAGCGGTGTGTTATCAATCAGCTGTAACTGCAGCACATGTATATGCGAAATTTGTGAATGCATGCTTCCCGCATTAGTTAGAGATTCACTTGCCGGATGGTTTATCTTATTCTTTTTAATTGGGTCTATTCTATTTCCTTCGCTGCGGTTGTTTAGTACAAATAATCCATTCATGGCCCAAATTGTAACTTATGTTTTAGCGGTGGTTATATTTGTCGGCACCAATGGAATCGCATCTAGGCTTGATTTGCAGAGTTGGAATTGGATAGTTGCAGCCATGATTTTAACTGCGGTAATGTTTATTGGGTCATTTTTCCTAAGCCTGCATATTCACAGACGCAAACTAGGCTGGGAGGTGCGGTAGTGCGGGGCATTATTCATAGTTACTTGGTGCATTCAAAAATTATGATCTTGGCAAAAATAGCATATATCATATTCTTGGTTTGGTGGATTCCGTTTTCCGATGGTCAATCCTTTGTACTTGCATCAATTGCCATTGGCGGCGGTTCGGTATTGCTTATGAATACCAGTACATTTGGTGTGGGATATTTGCGCATCATGCCAGTAAAATCCTGGAAGGTCGTATTCGTGCCATATTTATATAGTATAGTGGCATTTGTTATGGGTTTAGTGTTTGCATTTGCAAGGATTTTATTTTTCGGCGACCATGGTATTACTGACATAAATTTAGTGTTGTTTGCTACCGGGCTGTTTATGACAATCTACAGTGTTTCACAAATTTACACATATGTAAAAAGCATGTTTATTATACTACTTGCACTTACAGCACCGGTTTTGCAACTGGTTATTATTTTTGGAATTCCAGAAATATACGAAGTTGTACGTAACTGGATAGATGGCACATACCTTATGCAGTCCGATATTTTTTACCAAACTACTCGGTGGTTAATATTTTTGGCAATAAGCATTATGCTTTATATAGCATCATACTTTGTGGCAATTGCAGTATACAAAAAATCTGATACTGATCTTAGTATCCAAAATTTGTTGACTAGAATTTAACTGTTTGCGCCCATAGCGCGCTTGCGTGCGAGAGGGTTTGGGGCAGCGCCCCATTAGAAAGGAATACGCAATGGAACTACGTGTAGAAAAAATTTGTAAAAGTTTTGGTGAAAAGCAGGTTCTAAAAGACATAAGCTTTTCGGTAACAAGCGGGGAGGCCTTTGGCTACCTTGGGCGCAACGGCGCAGGAAAAACAACCAGTATTCGTATACTTACGGATATTTTTCGTGCAGACAGCGGCGAAATTTTACTAGATGGCAAGCCAATAGACCGCACAAAGGTGCGCATGGGTTATCTGCCGGAAGAACGCGGACTATACCCGAAATCAAAAGTAGGCGAACAAATGATCTACATTGCAGAACTGCGCGGTATGAACCGTACTGACGCAAGAAAATCTGCAAAAAAGCTTTTAGCAAAGCTGGAAGCCACCGAGTACTGGGATAAAAAGCTGGAAACCCTATCAAAAGGCAACCAGCAAAAAATCCAGCTCGCAATTGCCGTGCTTCACGCTCCAGACATTGTAATACTTGACGAGCCCTTTTCCGGTCTTGACCCGGTAAATGCAGCCATGTTACGCAAGCTTGTGTCTGAGCAAGTAGAGCAGGGGAAACTCGTCATGTTCTCCAGTCACGAAATGTCATACGTAGAACAATTTTGCGAACATATCTGCATAATAAACAAGGGCGAAGTCGCATTAAATGGCAGGATAAAAGATATTAAACGAGAATATCCCCGCAACAGAATCGGCATTTTGCCCGAAGGCGATGCGCAAACCTTTTTAAACAGCATGTCTAGTGTATGGAAGGATATCGTTTTTGCCTCAAAAGTAATGGGTGACGAAGTGGAAGTGAGCCTGCGAGATGCAAAAGACAAAGGCAATCTTCTACAAATGCTGGCATCCCAACCTGTGGATAGCATTAGAGTTTTAGAGCCATCGCTCGAAGAAATTTTTGTAGAAAAGGCAGGTAATTAGTGATGAGGCAATTATGGAGTGTTACACGGTTTGAGTTTTCATCTTATGCAAAAAATAAAACATTTGTAGGTATGACAATATTTTTGATGGTACTGGCTTTAGTTGGCCCAGCCATACCTGTTATATTTAATGCAGTCAGCGGTATGACAGGGGAGCGCACAATCGCAGTAGTGGATAATACAGGCAGATTTTCTGCAGATGTTGTTGGAGAATTTATAGTACCCAGGGCAACATTTTTTACGGATATTAACGATGCCATCTACGCCATAGAATCCGGCGAGCATAATTACGCTATAGAAATAAGTGAAGACGGCTTTGTTATGCATGTATCTGCCATGGGTGTTGGCGTTGCCAATATTCAAAATCAGGCAGCTGCAATGCTGCGCCACGCTCATAGAATAGGCCAAATGGAGCAATTTGGTTTAACTGCGGCACAGGCAGGCCAAATATTAATGTTTGAGCCAAATATAAGTGTGCTAACTATTGGTGATATGGAAGCGGATGCAGGCTTGTTTTTTGAAAACGTAATTTATGCATATGCAATGGCAGTTGTGCTGTTAATAGGTTTACAAATGGGTGGTGCCCATTTGCTAACAACAGTGGTGCGAGAAAAATCCACAAAAACAATGGAACTGTTAGTAACATCATGCCACCCAAGCAAAATGCTTAATGGTAAAGTGCTTGGGGTTGGTGCAGCACTAATGACTCAGATTCTGCTTTTGGTGTTATCTGCATTTGCAAGTATGCAGATACTGCCTAGGTTAACCGAGGGCATGGATGTTTTTACAATATCAATTAGCCCATCTCTTCTGGTGTACTTGGTTGTATTCTTTCTACTTGGATTTCTTACCTATGCATATACCTACGCAGCACTTGCGTCCACTGCCAGCCGTCAAGAAGACGCCCTTAGCATGGGTCAATTGCCGCAACTATTGCTTACCGCAGGCTTTTTTGCCAGTATGATTGGTATGAACAACCCCGGCGCAGCTTGGGTTATGCCATTATCTCACGTTCCATTTATTTCGCCGTTTTTAATGTTTATGCGTATTACTATGGGTTCTGCCGCTAATTGGGAAATTGCAGTATCAATCGCAACACAAATAATAACCATTGGAATCGTATCTTGGATGGGATCAAAAATTTACCGTATGGGTACACTAATGTATGGAGCAAAACCTACGTTTAAAAATTTGTTGGAAGCGTTTAAATGAAACCATAGAAGGAGATGTAATGATGTGCAAAATAATAAAAAAATCAATTGCCCTATTAATGGCAGTAACAATGGCGTTTACCCCAATTGCGGTAAGCGCAGATGAACTATCTAACGACCCGGCAGAACTATTTGAAATAACAACACAAGCAGCAGCCCAGCACACTGCGGAGTTTATGGAAGCATTTTCTATAGCAGGGGTAACAATGGCTATTGTAGACTTAGATAGCGGCTTCACCTGGCTTAATGGTTTCGGTTATGCGGATGCTGTAAATCAAATACCTGTAACTGGATACACGCTTTTTCCTATAGCTTCAGTGGCTAAAGTATTTACAGCAGTAGCAATAATGCAGCTTGTAGAAGCGGGCATATTAGACTTAGACGAACCCATCGTAACTTATTTGCCTGAGTTTAGTATACTGCCCAACCCTGTTTATGGTGGAGATTATAGGAATATTACCACCAGAATGCTGCTTGCCCATGTTTCAGGAATGCATGAATTTGTAGGCCCTGGATTTGCCGCAATGGGTGGTGGACAAGACAGAAATAGTATGAATATGCTATTGCCACTACTTGCAGAGCAGCACATGCAAAATGTAGAACTAAACCGTATAACCTACAACAATACCGGTTATGTAATATTAGGCATACTTGTAGCCGCCCTAACCAACAGCACAAATTATTTTGATGGATTTGTAAACTATACTCAAGAAAATATATTTGACCCTGCAGGCATGACTTCCAGCAGTTTTGCAATAGGCGATCATAATAGAGCCTATATAGCCTTACCTCATATTGATGATACTACGTTAGTCGAAGATTTTCTGTATGTACATTCAACACCTTCAGGAGGCATGGTTTCTAATGCCTATGACATGGCAAGGTTTATGCAAATAATGCTCAATGGCGGTGCTTTTGGTGACGATGAAGAAAGCCGTATTTTGCAGGAAGAAACCATACAGGCAATGGTGCAAGTGCAAGACTTTGGTATTCACTTTCCAACAGCCATGCCAACAGGTATGGAAATGGGCCTTGGAATCATGCATCTATCCCGCCCAAGTGGTGCAATCACTGCAGGCCACGGCGGCAATTTGCAGCACCACTCAGATATGATATTGGACCTTGATAACGGAATCGGTGTTTTTGTATCCGTTAATAGCGCAACAGGCGCAGGGGCTGCTATGCCGCTTGCAGAAGCAATATGGAGTACCGCCGTGTATGAAAAAACAGGCGAAGCCGTACCGCTTAATGCTTATTTTGGCACACCAATTGTTCCACAAGATTTGCAGGAGTTAGTCGGTTGGTATTCCGTGGTGGGTGAACTGATACTAGACGAAAATGGTATACTAAATTTTGTAGGATTCCCCGGAGTGCCTATGCCTATAGAACTTACACTGACAGAAGGCGGCATGTTTGAATCCATGTTAGGAAATGTTTGGTTTACAGAAATTGAAGGTGTTATGTTCGTATTTTTGGGAACTGCTATGCTTGGCGAAAGAATAGAAGTATCATATGCAACCCCTGCAATTGAACGATGGATTGGTGAGTACAATGTTTATCTTGATGGCGAAGTGGTTGGCACAGTATCCGTAGGTGTTAATGAAAGCGACTTTCCTTATGCAAATTTTGGCGGTGGGATATTCTTGATGGATAAAGCGGATGAATACACATATGTTTTCCTAGGTAGAAGTAGATCCCTTGGTTCTGTCGCAAGGTTTAGCATGGACAGAGATAACGCAATTTTTAGATACAGCGGTGAGACGTTTGTAAGAATGGCTCACGCCCATACCGGGGAAACTGGGCCTATAATTGCCCCAATGGTTGAAGTCCCGGAAATAGAACTGCGTTTCGTAATCGGCAGCACCGAATATATGTTTAACAGAGCCACTCACCAAATGGATAGCGCGCCTTTTATTGATCTTATATATAATCGAACAATGATTCCATTAAATGTTATTGCCGAAGTTTTTGGCGCCGAAGTGAACTGGATTCCGGAAACTTCCATTGCAACAATCACACTTGATGATGTTAATTTAACCCTATCTGCAGATGTTTCTTTGCCAAACAACATGGGTGTGGTGCAAAATATTGATGGCCGCATATTTATTCCCTTGGCATATGTAGTTTACGCTTTTGGCGCGAATGTACAATGGGATAGTGCCAATCAAGCAGTATATGTCTTAGGAGGCAAGTAGATGAAAAGAAAGAAGTCAGCAATTTTAGCGGTTTTAATGGCTTTGGTAATTGTACTGTCTCCAACAGCAGTATTTGCTGCAGAAGATTATGAGGCTGGCGCGCAAGAAGTACAGGAAGTCGCGGTTGCCGGAGACAATCCATTTCAATGGGTAACAGATGCACTAGCCGATACTTTCGGTGAAGTACGTCAGATTACCCTAACTCCTGAAGCAATGGAAATGGCACTATATGACTTTGATTATTTAGTTGCAAAAATTTTAGGCGTTGCACCAACGCAAAATATAATCGAAAGACGCATAGGTACTACCGCCGAAGAATTTTTTGCCAGATGGCGCGAAATTATCACTCAAAACTTCCCTGTGCCATCGGTGGCCTCCTTTGAGATGCCAGACTTGTGGGGCGAGGCAAGAGAAGGTGACCTTTACGCGGCGGCAGATTATCTATTTACTGTATTGTTTGTTGCAGGGCTAGAGCTTGGTGGTATTGGACATATGTCTGCCCAAGGTCCATTCTTAATTGAACAAGCATTTTTAATGTTTGCTCAAATGATATACACGGATTTCGCTTATGCCACGACCCAAGAAGAAATAGACGCAATGCTGGCATTAGGATTTACCTACGAGCAGCTTTATGCTTTCTACGAAGCTGCCGTAAATTCAGTACACCATCGTTACCAAATATTTAATACACCGTCTGTGTTATGGTTCTATGGTTTCGACCCATCAGAGTTTGATCTTTATGCAGACCTTAACGAATTTTTAGGTATTCTAGATCCGGACAATATCACCACTGCAATTATTGAAGAAGGCCGCACTGCCTATTTGCGCATTGCAAGCTTTTTAGGTAATTTGGATTTTGATAGTCAAACATTGTTTCCATTTTTTGAAAAAATCTAAGACTATGAGCATTTGATTATAGACATCCGGGGTAATTTAGGCGGATGGGCTCACTATTTTAATACAAATATAGTGGCAAGGCTTATAGATGAACCGATCTTTTTTGAAGGTTATGAATTCTTTATAGCAAGCGAAAAAACAGCAAATTTATTTGAAAATCCCTTCGGTACACTTGGAGGCGTTGTGTCTGGTATTTTCCCCGCTGCAGAATTTGCGCAAGAAAGAAATATGCACCAGTTTAACCAAGAAGACTTGGCACTTTTAGACTATGTTATAGTATGGCAAGTTGGTGTGGCACCGGCAGAAAACAATACACCTTTTGGCGGGGAGATTTGGCTTTTGGTCGATGGCAGTTCTGCGTCTGCATCAGATAATGCGGCAACCTTTTCTATTGCCACAGGCTTTGCTGCTGTAGTAGGTGAGCCTACTAGGGGAATTACAGGTGTTATTTACGATTATGCCTTACTGCCAAACACGGGTATTCTTTTCCGTATAGACCTTGGTTACACAGTAGATCAGTATGGCCGCTCTCTTGAAGAATTTGGCGTTATACCTCAAATTCCCAATTTGCTCGGTTGGGATGCACTTGAAACAGTGCTGACACGTATTGGTTTTGAAAAACCTACAGAACCAGATCAGCCTGTAGCGCCTGAAGGGTTTGTATCCCTGCGTTTAGCGGCTTATGCCCATGGTTATGCCGTAGAGTGGGATGGGTCTAACAATTCTGTTTTGGTAATTAGCGAAGATGGCAGCGTGCGCGTGGTGCCTGTATCTGAAGAGGGTACTTTTAACGATAACGGCACCGTGTTTGTAACAATTGAATATGCAGCCGCATTGTTTACAGCAGGTGAGTAGGAATTGGAGTAGCAGTCATTTTCATTGATGCTATGGCGGTTATATGCTAAAATAGTTTCATGGAGGGTTGGCCTATGACGAAATTGAAATATACAATGAAAACGGATACCCTATTCAAGCTGCTATTCACAAAATATCAAGATTTGCTTAAAAGGTTCGTTGCCGAACTTCTTGGCATAGAATATGAAAGTATAGAGCAATTTATCATTGTAAACCCCGATATATCGCCAGAGGAACTTGGTAAGAAATTTTGCAGACTAGACATTAACATGATGGTAAACGATCAGAAAGTTGATTTAGAGGTGCAGGTAGCTGATGAGGGGAATTATCTTGAACGTAGTTTGTTTTATTGGGCAAGAGAGTTTTCAACAGGTATCAACGAAGGTGAAGATTACAGGGAACTTCCCAGAACAATAGTTATTAGTATCTTGGGCTTTATTCAATTTCCTAACCGTAGCAGCTTCCATTCAGAGTTTCAATGCCTTGAAACTACAACCCATGAGCCACTAACGGATAAAATGATTTTACACTATTATGAACTGCCCAAATTATCACCACTAGAAAACTCAGACAGTGGCATAGATTTGTGGTTAAAGTTATTTAATGCACAAACAGAGGAAGAATTAAAGAAAATCGAAGATATGGAGGTGCCAGTAATGAGTGAAGCGATAGCAGCATACCGCCATGTGGCGGCTTCCGACAAGTTTATTCAGATAGAAAAAGCAAGATCTAAAGCTCGACATGATGAAGCACAGGCTATTGGTAATGCTGAGAGGCGAGGTGAGGCTCGTGGCGAGGTTATTGGCATTGAAAAGATGATAATCACTGCGTTGCAAAGTAATGCGCCTTCAGAGGTTATTATAGCTATGCAAGAAATTGCAGAAATAACAGATGCTCAGCTTAATAAATTAAAAATGCAGGCAGGTATTGCTGAATGAAAATGATAATAAGTATATTGCAGTAAAAATAACGTAAAAGCCCGCCAAATGGGGATTCCCCATATTGTGCGGGCTTTGTTTTTGTGCTCGGTTAGTTGTAATTTGTTATAATAAAGGTGGTGCATGAGATAATAATTATAACCACACAAATTGTTATGTGTAATGGTTTATAGACATTTTGTTGCATTTGTGGTTGCGGTTTAGTATAATAGCGCTTGTAAGGATGCTTGGTGCAGGTAAACCAAAAAAACAAACCAATACAAAAATCAAGTCAGGTTGTTTTCTGCCAAAACTGCATCTGGTAAACTTACAAATCCACGGAACTCATTAAAAGCAAAATGCATTTTAATGTTCCCACCTTTTTGTAAATCCCTAACTATTCTGACATGTTTTTTGCAGGAAGTGTCAGATATATAGTTGGGGGTTTATTTTTATTTTGTTGCTGGTTGCAGTCATTTGAAATCATCTTACTCCATCATTCTTTTATTAATGTCGCGAGAAGATTTTACTATTTATAAGAAAGTCTTCATAGTTGAAATCCATCTTTATGTTCTTGTCTCTCTTTTTAAATCCCTAACTGTTCTAAATGTTTTTTCAGAGAAAACCTCAGATGCTGGTTGGGGAGTATTGTTGTTTTGTTGTGGTTGTGACTATTCATATTCACACTTGATACATGGTGGAACAATGCCTCATGGGAGGTTTGGACCGTCACCTCCTCCAACAGGAACAATAGTGACACATTCGCACTCAATGCATGGTGGCGGAAGGCTACGAGGGGGAGTTGGACCGCAACCAGCTCCGGCATAAACAACAGCACTAATGCTAAATAACATAATTAGTGTTAGCATAATGCCTATAAGTTTTTTTCTCATTCAAACTCACCTCCTCCCAGCATTCTTTCATAGACACAGCGAGATACTTCAGACATTTGCAATGCTTTTTTTATAAATCTTGCGCCCTTACTTTCAAAATATTTTCTAAGAGCTTCACTGTACACTAAGGCCGCATAAAATGAAAAATTACTTAACAAATATGGTATTGTTACACCCTCTATATGCTGAGTAGACTTGTGATCACTTAAAGATGTAAGATGTTTTGCAGATTCAAAGAAAATTGTGTACTCTTCACTTCCTTTTGCTAGTTTCCTTCCCTCTTCTATCAGTTCTTTGCATAAAGTGCTGTATTTCATATCTATGCAACATAGTACTTTTAGATATAAGACTTCCATATAATTCGCTTCGCCTTCTTCAAAACATTCTAAGGCCTTATTCAGATACTCTATAGCACTATTGCCATCGCCAGCAGTCTTATACATAAATCCATAATCATAAAAAATCATACCGATATAGCGTTTATTGTTAAAAAGTTTAGCTTTTTTGAAACACTTGTCCAAGAGTTCCTTTGCATCTTTCAAATGATTCAGCCGTATATAATTTCTGGCAAGCATATCGTCTACCCACAATCCTATGTATTCATAGGATTGTTCACCAGAATACATTTCATGCCATTTTTCCAAAGATTTGATTGAGCGTGCAAGGAATCCAAGCCTCATTAGACAATGTGCAATATTAAATTGTAACAGGGCGTGTCCATTATAGTTTAATCTCATTAGGTCACTGGATTTAATGAAGAAATCCATAGCAACTTCATCATGAAAAGTCCTAAGATTAAGCGTTCCCATGGTGCAATAATAGTAGAAAGTAAGTTCATCATCTGCTTCCGGCAAGTATCTCTCTACAGTTTTTAAAATTTCGGTAGCTTTATCAAACTCACCTTCTGCTATCAATAATCGACTGTTAAACAAATTATAATATGTGTTTAGCTCACGTTCAAATGGCAAAAACTTGATATCGGATAATTCTTTTCCTATTTCTTTTGCTTCTTCATTTTTCCACTCTAAAATAAGATCATAAAAATTAAGTAATCGGTCTTTAAAAGCAGGGCGCTCTGAGTCAAGCAATGGCATTGTTTCTACATTCAAGACTTTTTTTATTTGCAACAATGTATCAGGTTCACAAGGGGCTTTCCCCTTTTCCATGTGGCTAACATTACCAATGGTGTACTGTGTGGCATTTGCTATTAGTTCTTGCGACACATTCCTAGCTTTTCTTACTTGTCTAAGTTTTTCCCCAAGTGGCAGGGTTTCGTTATTTCGCATATGTATCGCCTCACTAAAAATTATTTTTAGGTATTTGGTTCCGGCAAATGAGTAGGTCAATTTGTATCGTCATCTTAAATGATAAAAGGAGTTTTGTCTATATAAATTGTACTAACTTATCGAAAAAATTTTTGCATGAGTAAAATAGCAATTTTTCATTGATCAAATTTGTTGTGTAGATAGTCAAAACTTGAGGTCACCACGGTCGTTTCATAAAAATCTATCAATTCCCTTCAAAGCCAAAACCTGCTGGCTGTAAAACTATCAAGGCCAGTTTGTTTAAGGCGCTTATGAATGATTCTCACCTGCTGCGTATTATTCAGAGTTTGTGAGACGACCGTGGCATAAACCACTTGGATTTTTGTTCATCTTCACCAAGCTAGTCATTGAAAATTTCAACTGATTCCATTTTGTCATCAGTTGAAATTTGCCGATTCACGAGCCACTGGAACTTT
>Ga0136643_10002000_pt1 | contig 25835 bp, 8 predicted proteins | sample TergutLab28metaG_FD_96883 | JGI IMG/M metagenome (GOLD analysis project Ga0136643, IMG submission 96883) | Labiotermes labralis P1 segment gut microbial communities from Petit-Saut dam, French Guiana - Lab288 P1 (version 3) (version 3) | ecosystem: Host-associated > Arthropoda: Insects >... | reverse complement strand
TTTTGTATTCTAGTTTGTCAGTTTCAGAACGTAATGTTAGATACCATAAATAAGCCTTCTTCTTGTTTTCAATCAAGTTTTTAATATCCTCATTCCATAAAATTAAACGCCTTTTGTGTCTTCTCTTTTTCCTTTTGCCTAGAGCTTCATTCGCTGCTTGTTGTAGTGTGTACTTTACAGTTTGCCATTCTACATCAATATTAAGGCTGCATGGTGAGTGCATCAGATTTTGCTCTAATCTCCTCTGATAAAGTAATTTTATACTTCGGTCCTCTAACAAATGTACCTCAAAAATTTCTTCTTGCCGTAGAGATCTTTTAGTAAATGTATACCATTTTTGAGGTAAACAGATTTTGGAAATTAATAAGTAATGGTCTGTAGTAACATCGTATCCCCTAAAAACTTTAGTGTCATTTAGTAAAGGTGACAGTTTCTTGTTTGTTAGAATGTAATCTATAATGGATCTGTAAGCTCGAGCACTCCACGTCATTTTATGAATCTCTTTATGTCTGAAAAATGTGTTCGTTATTTTTAATTCATTTACAGATGCAAATTCTTTTAGTTTCTGTCCATTACTGTTAGTAGTAATTTCACCATTTGTACACAAAATTCCGTCAATAGGAACATTTCCAACTCTTGCATTATAATCTCCGGCAACGACAATGTAATCGTTTTTACTTATTTTGTCTATCTGATCTTGGAGGGTTTCATACAATTCTCCTGTTTGTTCTGTTTTCCCTTCTTCGAGGGCATAGACAGCTAGTTGTGTTAAATATCCTCTTTGCAATTTGTATCTTAATTGAAGAATTATTTCATTTACAAACACGTAACTATGTATTCTCTTTTTAAATTTGGCTTTAATCATTATTGCTATACCTGCGGCTGCTCTTTCATTCGTTGGGACACCACTGTACAATAAAATATAGTCGTCCAACTCGTGCGAACCCTTTAATTTCTTTTTTGTTTCTGGTATCACTACTATATCTACATTTGCTTTTTTATACTCTTCCTGCAGCAGTTTCTCTTTGCCATATAAACCTCTGAAATTCCAAACGCCTATTTTCATTAAACCTGGATTCACTGTCCTCTTTCTCGACTTAGTTGTCATTTGTGAATCAGTCCTATGCTTCCTCTGGAGATACCGAGTTGGGTAGGGTGTCCTCAGGATGGATAACCAGTCCCTCGCTGAGTAAGTTTGGTGGTAGCTAACCTCAGGGCCTCCAAACATGTCCGTTTTCTGTAGGGGTATGCTCCCTTAGCCGAAGGTCTCGGTTTTGAGGCGTCGAGGACTCGCCTTCATCCGCTCCTCTCTGCTACAAATAAAGTTGCATTGCCCAGGAATCACGATCGAGGACGTGAGGAAGTCGGATTTGCTGGCAGAGCTGACCGATGTCTTGTCAGACGGTGTTTCCCAAGATTTGTGGCTATTTTCTGTTGGCAATGATAATAACCCTTGGGGCCAGTACCAATGACTGTCCTATGGTTCTCAGGACCTATCCAGCAATACAATAACGCAGAGCTTATGAATGTACGAATGCTATATTCAATGCACGTAGTTCTGTCATTAATTGCGTGCTCTAGGTCCATATCCCCTTCCAAAGCGAATTCTCCACAGTGTGCGATCTAGTGCGTCCCGGTTCAAGTTCCAGTATCTTCTCTTCTCCTTAATGTCATCCACAAACTGCTTACGTCTCCTTGCTCATCTTCTCGTCCCTTCCATTTTTCCTTCAGTAACATGTTTTAACAGTTGCAGCGCAAGCTGTGACCAAACCAGCCATCCTTACTTCGTTTTATCGTATGTAGGATGTTCCTTTCCACCTTCACTCTATGTAACACTTCTTAATTTTTAAGCACGATCAGTCCTTTCTCCATTCGTCTTCGGCACCACATTTCAGGATGGCTGAATGTACGAGTAGGTTATGCAGGTCCTAATGATAATCATAGGCATTTAGATGTCAGGAATAGACTCACACCCTGAGAATGATTCTCGCTCTAACACCTTCCATTTAAAAATGAAATTAGACAAGAACCTAAGGGTAAAATTGCGCGCGTCTTTGGTTCATTAATTTATTTTTAGAGCTCGAGCTTCGGTTATGAGATTCACAAAGACGAATCTCCATGACAACGACGACGATGAAAATGACGCTGTACGGGCTAATCAACCTACAGCACGCAGGAGTATATATGTATATACATCACCATTGTCCTGTTCATAAAAGGCATATCGAATTCAGTAACCGTGTTCACTGGTGAAAAATGAGTTGTCAGCAGACATAGCACAGGTTGTTCTGTTGTTTAAACTTTAAACGGGTTTCCACCCCAAGTACAAAGGGTCAATCACAACTCAATTTACATCAGTTTTATTGCTGGCTACACGTTTCGGCTTTAGTGAAAAGCCATCATCAGTCAATTAAAAATATACGTAGAAAGATAATTAAATACAAAACACTAAAATAATACTTTTTCAGATGTCTGAGATATCGGCTTTACGATAACTCGAGTTGAATACACCGAAACTAGATAATAGTTTTTATTTAGCAGGTTGTTCGACGTTTCTACATCTTCCTGCGCACATTTGACAATTATCTAGACCATAGTCAAGACTGTATATTAAAGTTAATAAATTTATATTATATGAAAGCACTAAAATTATATTCCTTTACTTCGGGTGTTAAAGGGGAAGTTCTTAAATATTAAAATAACCCTAATAGGGTACAATTTGTTTTAATTTTGTTTCTTAAATTTTATTAAAGCTGTAAAAGTAAGGTATACTATACAGTCTTTCTCCGTGATTTTTCATTCTTTGTATCTCATCTAGTTAATACGTAGATTTCAAAGTACAACAGAAGGTCCGATATATATCTTCGTAAGATAAACAGATCGATTAGACCTTCACTTCAGTGTTAAGAAGAACCGACAGAGTTATCAGACAATATTATATCTTCTCCATTATTGTAGGTACTTAAGGCGATTCCACAGTTTTCGAATCCGAGGCTTGTCATTGAATTTAATTTACTTTGAGAGATTTCAGCTTCCGCCGCGCTGTAATTGAGACTATCGCTTTTGTTGGAAGTTACTCAGCATACCATGAACTGGTAGACGCTCGAAGAAAGGACCGATTGACTAACCGGAATCGAGGGTAAACAAATATCAACAAACATTGCGTAATACTGCAGTCGAGAAAAGGACTTAATTTACTTTGCCCAACTCTTTCCACGCAAGAAACGAAATATATCTTACCCGGAACTCCAGGTTCACAAGATCTGAACATCTCTTCTGCTTTAAATATGGAGCCCACGGTCTCTTCCAAAAAGTAGGTAAATTACTACCAGACAACACGGCGACACATCCCAGAAAATAATAATCCTTAGAGCTACTGGAGTTAGAATCTCATATCTCGCATCTCAGGTAGCTTACCGCGCCGAGCAGAAGAAACACTTGGTGTTATTGCTGTAGAGGTTCAGACAGCCGCGGCTCCGAAACGCCAGTGACACGTTCCGGTCGCACTACGTCATGGTTTTTCAGGCTTAAGAATTTTACAGCTGTCGTGTTACTGGACGGTGTGAAGAACAACAGAAAATGCGCTGTTTAATGAAATGCCATCCTAGTCTCACCTGACCACTTTTTTTCCACCGAATCTAAGCTGAGTAATTAACCAAATTCATGGAGCTGGGAAGCTCTTTTAAGAACTAACACTTGCTCAGAAGGTAAAGAAATTTCTCAATTTACATGTCAACCAAGATACCCCGAATGTGTCCACAAAATCTCCCAGTGGATATAACCCTCGGCCAAACGAATCAGTCAACATAGTACCGTACGAACATACGCCTAACTCACCCAAGTTATCTCTTCCCTTCAGGTCCTATGATCAAGATTTCGTCATTAGTTCTCATCTCTCCGGTGTGCCTGCCATATTCCGGAATTCCAATTCGGCCGCCCTACACAGACTCCTGACTTTCCAAGTCGAAATGTCACGCTCAAGTTGTCCAAGCTCTTTCCAAGCCCGCAGTACTTCGGGACGGTTAGAGTATTTTTACTCTCATACTCAGCGTCAAAGCTGAAAGACCACTTACAAACTCGTCGTTCCTTCGTCGACGTCATCGTCCAGTGATTAGGAATCACTGTACCAGTTGGGTATTGTGGCAGCATGCTGCCACAATACCCAACTGGTACAGCGAAATTAATGTGACTTTTTATAGTGTGAATTTAGCAAGGACGATAAGGCTCCCTGATGATGGTCCTAGGACCGAAACATGTCGGAGCGTTTTAATGTGTAAAAAATTTTATAAATTTTATATATGTGTAGTAGTTGGTATAATAATTGAGTACGTATTCATGTTAAGTTGCCAGACATTATTGTCCTGTTTTAACCAAATTTGGAATTTATCGACAGCCTCCGATATCAAATTTTACGGATATCTGTCCAGTGGGCGCTAATACATGCGAACATAATGACAGGCGGCCATACAGGCGGACATGACGAAGGTCGTAGGCGCTCTTGGCGGCTATGCGCAGGCGTCTAATAAATGAAATCAGGGCAGCACCTCTACTTCCCTCATCCTTTCAAATTCTGTATTTAGTAATTACGCTACTATTCGATACTGCAGTGTATAAGGTAACCTAAAAATGGAACACCACTTTCGTCGGGAGAGTTACTTCCGTGAATCTAAGTACCTCGTCTACACCCGCAGCCTGAATTTGTAAGATAACGTGATGACATGGGATTCGCTTAACATGGAAGCACGACGACATTAAATGTAAAGGTGGCAGATGACACGAACATATAATATAACGCAACGTTTTCTGAACGAGTCTTTTTTTTCCATTAGAAAGTTCTTCACTAAAATGTGCGTTACTACTCGACGCAACTTTACCGATTCATGTTCCAAAAACAAAGTTCGCAAGTAATTTGTACTAACACCTTGCATCACAGACAACACAAGTTACGCTTCATTCTTAAACGCAATAATTGTACTTTATGTATGTTAACACCCTGTATAGCCTACACAAAAACCGCTGAGCCGCCCACAGCGATCTTGGTACCTAGTATTATTCATTCTATTGATGTTTCCTTATGGTATATGTCAAGGTCTCAGTAATGATTTCAAACAACAAGTCCCATGAATTAAAATACAAATGACAACACACACACAATGAAGGCACAGCAACACATAATTCTATAATGTGCCAAACACAATACCAATTTTCGGTGCTAAGTACGACATTATCCAAGCAATATAAAAGTACAAGCCACATGCCACTGAATGACTCAACTAATTTAATATTTTCATGCAAATAAAATTTTATCGAAAACATTATCCGCGCGTTAAATAAAATCCTGCGTAAAAAAAACAGAGGGATTCCTGCCCCCCAAACACACACAATTAAGTCTATCCAGTTTTGTGTGTGTGTGTGGCAGCTTTTCCTGCGTATGAAAAGACTCGCAGCTGTGAATTTTACCAAGTAACCCACTTTGCGACAGAGGCTCTCTGAACCTAGATAAATAACCCACCAATAAAAAAATGGCATCTAGTTCTAGCTAGTAGGAGAACGTCATAGCTACATTTGTACATTACCGTGGTATCCGTTTTGCAGGCTGAAGCACAAGTTGTGCTTCAGCCTGCAACACGGATACCACTCCAACCCAACCACACCGAATCTCCAACACACATCGAACCAAGAACAATACGACCAATGTGGTAAATCAACAGAATAGTCGCAAGCTCCTCATGAGGGACATATTAATGTCCGAAACATGTTGAGCACATAAGAAGTGAAATAAAATAGCAAGTGACATCAAGTTGGTCTTTTATTCTTCAACTATCTCAATGATGCACGGTCCAATAAACATAAGATTCACGAAATGTGTATTGTCTTTTCTCTACGACTTTGTTTGGAACCGCATGTCATTCTAAGACTAACTCAGTGACATATTTTCATAAATGTACATAGTTCTTCATGTAAAGTATCCATATTTCTTGTCAGATTTTTAAAGAAACTCGAATTTCCTCGACAGAGATTTTTTAAATCATCAATACCAAATTTTATGAAAATCCGTCCAGTGGAAGCCAAGTTGTTCCATGCGAAAGACAGACATAACAAAGCTGACAGTCGCTTTTCGCAATTTTGCGAATGCCTCTAGAAAGACTAATGTAAAACTTAGAAGTTATCTACAGAATGACCTTCCCAGCACATGTGACTTTCCTCTCCTACGCCGGAAGCATTAAATGTTTCTTGTCCTTCCGTGTGTTGTAATGTTGATTTCAGTACGCTGAAATGTCACAGGATTCCTGGAAGGCCACGTCAGAAGTACACTTCCCATTAAACCAGAACCAGTCGGTAAAATTTCTGCGCAGTACCTATCCTTCCACCGTTGCATTAACCTTGCTCGGACACACTGAAGGGCGTCTATAGTCTTTCTACCCGTTCAATCACACTTTTTCTACAAGTCTTTCCTGGCTTTAGAGTGGAAAAGTATAGAAAGGTGCTGGAAAAACTTACTCAGGGTGACTTGAGTACTTGACATCGGGGGATATTAAAGTTCACATGCAATACGGTCGCTGAGCGTTGGTCACTCAAGAAGCGTGATATATAAGACTACTCGAGGTATATGAAATATGTGATAAATATAGTTAGTTTATAACACTTTCACTAATGATTGGTTTTCTTGGTAAGTACATCTAGTGCTGGTTAGTTACTCAAAGAAACGAGTCATCAATTAGTCATACACACGCGTTACACTAGCAATAACGACACTAACTGCAAGGAACAGAGTCCTTCGTGTAAAGACAGTAGGTCCTTGAGTAGTTGCCCGCATCTCATGAAACCCGAACGTTCATAACCGCATACACAACAACCCTAATTTAAGTCAGATAAATTCAGTCGCACAGTCTCGCAAACGATTTTTTTTAATCCGTGTTAATATTAACCTTCTAAAATCTGCCAGGAATTTTCCGTACCACCAGTTTTAACACTGACACATTCCACATGGTGATTACATTCCGTTTATGTGTTCTCAAGAACAAACAGCGACTTTTGCCTCATACAATATCAACAGTTTGGTTTTTATAACCGAGGTGGAGGGTGTTTACAGAGCGGTACGGATTGAGTCCTTATATAACACAGATATGGTTTCCTCAAGCAAACCTTACGTGTCATATGCACCAACGATTTCATTCATCTTGACTTGATCGCCCGAATAATATTTGGCTAGGAGCACAAATTATCCAGCTGCCCACTGTGAAATTTCCTCCAGTCTCGTTAACCCCTCATTCCAGGCCCAAACACCTTCATCAGCACTCCGTTCTCGAACATCGCCAGCCTATGTTCATCCCTCAACGTGAAAGATCAAGTTTCACACCCATACAAAAACAGGTCAAATTATAATCCTGTGGGCTACATACCTCTTGCAATATTTACATTTCCTGATAGGAAACAGAAAGACAAAAATGAATATGCTACAGAGTTGGATTAAAATTTGGGGTCATCGCGGCTGCAATATCGCTCACCGTCAATAAATATAGGTCTTCGAGCGCTTAAGTCCGAATAATGAATTTACGTAGAAACGAAGGAGGGTGTTTATCTTTAGATGCGCCGGAAAATTTATTTGACCGAGTCTTGGCTCCCCGGAGCGCCGAAACGGTATGTTTTCATGCGTTTCGAAACAACCTTAACCAAAAATGCATAGCGTAGCTTCCATAAAATTCGAATTCACGCAAGCTGCAGGACTGACAAAGTTCAGATGGTCTAGGTGATGCTGAAGACGTTGGCTTGCTTTCATGAATTCTGCTGATGCATTACAACAAGAAACTTTGTATTCTCTTTGACGTCCCTTTGGGTACATGGGAATGGCTTGGTTATTCCTCATTCCACTATCTTGTTTACACCCAAACTCGGTGTAGACAGCAAACAACGGCGTCATGGGGCCAGCTGCTGCGCAAGATGGCCGCCCAGCCCTTCAGTCGAAGTTGCGAATGATGTGAGATACAGCAAGACAGGCACCTACGTATAACACTGTGGCGAATTCTCGTAACGACTGTTACCACTGACACGCAATAATGCGTTTTCTTTCTATTGTTGACCTACATGTAGCTGTCAACAATATAAAACCGTCGAGTTTTGCCATGGAAACGCAAGAATGGGTTCCCTTTTCACTGCGGTGAGCTGCAAAATATTTCGTACTGCATTCAACAACACAACAGTACTACGATCTGTACGTACAGCGCAAGATATTTTTTGTTCGATTTTAACCAAATCTGGAGTTTGTCGACAAATTTTAGTAAAAGTCACAAATACAAAATTTCACAAAAATCCATCCAGTGAAAGCCGCGCTGATGAATGTGGACGGACGGACGGACAGAGATGACGAAGCTAATAGACGCTTTCCGCGACTTATACAAATGGGCTTAAAAATTTCTAAGTAGCTCAAAGTTAATGGCTTAAAAATTTCTAAGTAGCTCAAAGTTAATTCAATTTCACCACAAACAAAGACTACGCTAATCACCTTGTTTACTTTACACCTCAGGGATGCTGGTCCGGGCTTCGAATTCTAGATCAGATTGTTACATCTTCGTAAGTCTATGGGAGTGTCCTGTGTAAGCACGGAACAGTTTTTCACTGGCAAAAGGTCCATTTATGAACTACTTCTTACGCCGTATAAATAAAATTTAATTCTGCGCGTGATTTCAGGCTTCCGCCGCGGTGTAAATCAGATCTGCGCTCTTTTGGGATTTTACGCAGCGTAGAACGGTAGTTTAATACCGACGTTTCGGAACAACATGTAAGCCATACCTTCAAAGGTCTAGCAGTCCCAAGAATAATGTCGGGAGGACTTAGGCAGGCAGTTTACATACGGAATGGTGTGAGCGGTGAAAGGGTTGAAACTTCCATCTTTACATATAGGTCAAAGTACATCTCCTATACATAAAAGCCAATGGTGTGTGAACATGTGCATGTATGTCTTTATTTGTTTTTTCGTACTGACATCTCGACACAGGTTTTTCTTGGTTTCCCTGTGTCTATAAGCAAATGCTGAGATGGTTCCCAAGATTCCAAGTTTCCACTACATGCTTCTCATGTAGCCCTCCCAACTTAAATTTAGTAGTAACCAATTTCATGTTTTGTTTACATGTAAAATAACCACTGCCACCGGGTAACAACCCAACTGCAGTAAATAAATAAATATAAAAATATAGTGTATTACGTCGATGACGGTATTAATATGTTAGGGTATTTGGGGGGGAGGTTATTCGAACAGTCCGCAGAGTAAAAGGTACAGCAATCGTTGTTCCGACCTGGACAGGCCCTGAGGGTTCCAGGAGGTTGAGGTTCCCATATTTCAAGACAGTCGACACATGAAGGTGGTGCCGGTCGCCTTTACTCCAGAAAATATTCCAGTACTAATTTTTGTTACAAGATGTGTAGACCCATAGCGAGCTGGAAGCATTATGTCAAAAAAAAATCCAATGACACCATCGGGGATCGAACCCGCGACCTTTCCGCAATCCGGAAAGCCGATCAGGCGTACTAAACCCAAAATGTGAAAACGCGAGAATTACAATTTTAATACTAAAAAAGTTAAGCACAATGAGTGGGAAATTACACAGATAATGGTGGACGTTCATTGCAACACTTAAATGATCGTTTTGTGTGGCTACAAGCGATGTGTAAAACTATAATCCACAAAACACTGGGTCATGTGATTTAGAATACGGAGTGAGCAGATACGTGAAAACAGTTTCTCCAGAGGTCTCTTGTAACCCGCATGACGTCTTCACCCATAATTATTGATATTTTTAACGTTAAGTTTTATTATCATGGCAAAAAAACGTAACCTAATGACGTCACAATACAGCGCTGTTCTAATTAGTATTTATTTATCACGTAATTGCACAAGAATGTGCTAGAAGCGATTCATCTGATAAACGATCGGGTGGCAATTACGAAATTACGCTTATCATGAAAATTCGCTCAAGGAAGAGCCAGTATCATGAACACAGTTTCATTCAACATTCAGACGAACATCGAAACCACCGTCTGGACCCTGAGGGCGTCATAATTTGTAGAAATTACCCGAAATTTCGAAAGACACCAGTTCAAGATGAGGCTGCAGTTTCCTCCTAAATATCTGGTAATTTCTACGACACAAGACGTCATAACCCTGAAGGGGGTTTTAAGGCGCGTTCACAAAACTGCGAAGAGCGACTATTAGCTTCGTCATGTCTCTCTGTCCGTCCGCATGGAACAACTCGTCCCCCACTGTCCGGATTTAAAAAAAAAAAAATATATATATATATATATATTTGAGTATTTCTTCGAAAATCTGTCCAGAAAATTAAACTTTCATTAAAAACTGACAAGAAAAACGATTAGTAAACATGAGGACCAATACACGTTTTAGATCATATCTCGCTCGATTGTGCTTAGAAGAAGAAATGTTTCGGACACATATTGTAAACAAAATCAAAACACACATTTTAAATTCAATATATTTTCCTCAATTATTACACCATCCACTACATATATATAACATTTATAAAATTTACACATTAAAACATTAAAAACGCTCCGACATGTTTCGGTCCTAAGACCATCCTCAGGGAGCTTCGTTGCGTATCACGCAACGAAGCACAGAATGCACATCCGTAGCAGAGCGCTCTTCACAACATAACATTACACAACACGGCATGCTGCCACAATACCCAACTGGTACAACGAAATAAATCTGTGACTATTTCTAATGTGACTTTAGCATGGAAGATATAGCTCCCTGAGGATGGTCTTAGGACCGAAACATGTCGGAGCGTTTTTAATGTTTTAATGTGTAAATTTTATAAATTTTATATATGTGCAGTAGTAGGTATAATAATTAACTCGACAACATGCACGGTGTAACAATGAAAATAATCAATATATATTTTTAAAAAATTCGTGCCATTTATGAGATAATGTGGAAGTATATGGTACAGCCGGACAGCCCACACATGACAATATAATACAGCGCATACTCTTTGCATGCTAGATAACTAAGTCTACAAACACACACCCAGAATATGTAATACTTATTCCTTTCACACGGCAACCGTGGTTGCGCGAAAGCGCCACGATGATACGTTTTACGTACATTGCCTGTTTTCTTCCATATTCACGAAATCAATAAAGATGTGTCGCAAATAAAACAAAAAATTCTGATAGAGCTTGGGAATATGCTGCGTCCTTCCGTTAACGCAGCTGTTGATAACAGCATATAGGGCTGATATATAGTCCAGCTAACGTTCAGAAAGTGGTACTAATAGCTCCTATACTTTAGTAAATTGTTACTTCCGTCATCCATATTGATGATACAGACCTACACATTCAGTTTCTATGTTCTGTCTAGCATAACAATGTGTGCATATTAATCAGTAAGGCACTACCGCGGAAAGATCTCATATAGCATAGCATCACCAGGTGCTCCTGACACGTAGACGAATAACTGAGCATGTCAACGGAATACTGAAGAACTTGTTCCTTTTGCTTCTTGTTTAGTTTTCTCATCGCGAAAAGTTATTTGAAAGCCTAACCGAAAATTTGGTAACTATCATCTCTCACTGTTTCCAAGGATAACCCTTCAGCTGACAACTATTAACCCTATATAGGCTACTGCAGACATAGAGGGACACTTTAAAGTACTGCTATCACTAAACATACAAGTTATACAAATTTTCGGTAAAGGTCGAGACTGCAATACGGACTGAGCAAAGATGCCTCTTACTGCCGTATATTGCTGCCAACTTGTGACAATGTACTTAAATATTACGTATCATCCACAACCCTGGATAACACACAAACGTACTCAGCCATAAACCGTATCCTGTACGTCCCCTGTGCTATCCACTCCACGAGACCAATTGGTGTTCAGATGGTTTGGCGCCTTTACAAAAACTTACGTGAGGCACACTCCTTGATGCCACCCAATTCCCCACCCTCTTCAACAAATCTGTCTCAAAAAAATTCTCGTATTAATTGTTTTGTTCTCAGTTTCGTCAAGTATATGAAGAACTGAGCATACCAGTTCATTACGTAAACAATAACACATTTATTTCAATAGGATTACACATAATACTGACACTTGTGCACGTGCTCCGTTTTTTAATCACCGACACATTTGCGGCCAAGCAACAAACACAAATAACTTAGCCATGCTGTTGTAATCAGACAGCTAATCAGCAAGCCAGTGTGTTAACCAGATACCATTCATTTTAAAGATTTAAAAATGCTTAATTTAATTAATCACCAATTATCACAAAAACTTTGACGTACAAAAAACATATGCAGTCACAATGCCCAATTTTTAATGACGTTGACAACGGGGAGACATCCTTGTAAAGGTGTAGTCGCGCGTTCGTTAAACCCTCTTTCTTCGTAAAGGAATTACGTACAACCGAGGTGGGGCTTAAATTTTTCGAACAAAATATTTTAATCAAATGAATAAGCATCTGAAATCCTCGCGTTCTTTTTTTTTAACATGAGTGTATGAAAAGCAGATGTAACTATATTCTAGTTAATTTTGAATATTTGCCCAAAATATGAGTATTATATGTTAATGCTTATTATATATGACTATTTCCCCATTGTATACGGTTTTCGATATAAAAGGCGATTTTAAGGAAGGCAACTCCCATGTACAGTGAGGGTCGACTCTATGTGTCGTAGAATATATAATGCCACGACAGACTACGCAGATTGATTAATAAAGGAGATGCACATATGCATAATGCAGCGAAATTGGTGTTAGCACGCACATCCCTAAAAATAAGGAAACAGTGTATATCCTGAAGGATCCTAGGAATAAGAGGATGGAGGAGACGAGCAGAAGAAAGAGAAGAATGGAGGTATCTGCTGAGGAAGGCCGGAGCACGGAAGGGGCTGTAGCGTCATACATAGATGGATATATGCTGAACAGTCAATAAAAAAAAAACACATTATCATACATGTGTATATGTAACGCGTACGTTTCGATCACCGCTAACCATTTTTCTCTTTGCCATTTGGGGTATTATGCATTGGACTTCGTTTTCAGCCCCTCCAATTCAGCTCTAATAAGCTTCACGAAGTAGTTCCAGCAGACCTTAAAAGGACAAGATATCTACCGCATAAAGGTGGTCATGACAACTGCAGTCTTTAAATTTCATACATTCCGTATTCACGCCGCAACACTCCGTTGCTCTTCGGGGATGTTACGCAGCGTAGGCTGGCAGCTAGCAACATCCCACAAGCACGAATGTTTCACGTACACCGCGGTGTAAGCCTGAAAAGGGACATGTGAAAGGCTTCCCTCAATATTAAACCTCCACCCGACTGTTCAGGAAAGGATATGTTAGCGGCATAACAGAACTCTTGCAGCTCATGGTGCTAGACAACAACGATGCAGTCACATTTGGTCTGCACACCAAACTGGTTTACTTTCAGCTCTTCGTAACAAATGGCAATGATCACAGCACTTGTTGCGCTATTAGTGATTATAATAATACTGCTACAAGATACAGATAATCCCTGATTTGCGAGGTTTATGTGTTCCTGAACACAACCGTGCAAATCAAAACTCGCGTAAAACGAAAAAAAAGTCTTTCCAATAGAAAATAATAAAAATTACAGGTTTGCTCTAAGTCTTGGGACTAACTTCCCTTCTTGTAAAATGTATGTTCGCAAGCGAATTCCTTGCCAGAATATTTACCCGATCCACACGACCGGCCCTAGACATGTGGGCGCCCGGGGCACGTTAATGATTTGGCGCCCCTTCAAACTAAAATTCTTCAAACATTTTCGGCCTCTAACAGGGCCGGTGAGAATTCTGAGGAATTATTTCGCATGTGGATACCTGCGTGTACCAATATCATACTTCCGATTATTACAGTGAGGTCTTAGCTCCCCTTGAAAGTTGGTGCACCGGGCAGCTCCCCCGCTGGTCCACCCATTAGTCCGGTCCTGTTCTGGAGAACAAGCTCCTACCTCGACGAACTCCTTAAAGCAACATGCAGAAACCTTCGACAGCACGAGCATACGCAGAGACAGCCTCTTCAGATACCATGACGTCACGAAAACCGTGTCGCTTCTGTAAGTTTGTGAAACATCCCAACCTTTTCGCAAATTCCTTCTCCGCCTCCCCCAACTACCAAATCATCCTAAATGCTAAGATCCATTGCTTTAATATTTGGCAAGTTGACAGACACATTTTGCTTGTGCTGTAGCTTAATCCACGTGCTGAACACCTGTTCCATCCTTACCATAACGGTACTCAGGGTGTGGGTTGCATGTGAAGCACACACGTTTGTCTTAGCAGCTGAGTCACTGAAGACGTTGTGCATTCGTTCAGTCCAGCTGCGCGACTGTTCGACAACACTTATTTCTCATTTTCCATAACTTCTTAGCGAATCAGTTTTTACCTGAACAAGAATACATAGTAGATGCCGAAACGCGTCGGAGTGAAAATTAGTGTTTTAGTATATGCAGTGCAGTGCAAAAAAAAGTTGGTTAATAAATTGGTGTTAAGAAAGCAGTCTACGATTATCAGTATTAGGAAGACGAACGCTTGCTTCACATTAACTGTTGGGCCATACAGAACATGAAAGCGAAACAACATGAAACATCTTTCACTAGGAAGCCACACGTAAACAGGGGACGATCCCAGTGGGAAGTGACTCGCAAAACGAGATGCCTGCCGACTGAAATTCATTTCCCGGCCAACATCAATGGGCTCTTTTCGGAAAGTTTTGCTAAAGAATGTTTTTGTATGGGTATGAAACTTGGTCTCTCACAATGAGGGACGAATAGTCTGATGGTGTTCTAGAAAAGAGTGCTGAGGAAGATAATTGGGTCTAAGAGGAATGAAATAACAGGGGAGTGGAGAAGACTACATAATGAGTAACTTAATGATCTGTACTCACCGAATATTATTCAGGTGATCAAATCAAGAAGAGTGAGACTGGCTGGGAATGTAGCATGTATGGGGTGATACGTGGTGCTTAAAGGAATTTGGTGGGAAAACTTGAGGAAAAGAGACCACTTGGAAAACCCACGCGTAGATGGGAAGACAGTATTAAAATGGTCTTCAAGAAGTGGGATGGGGGGCATGGACTAGATTGATCTGGCTCAGAATAGAAAGAGCTGGCGGGCTCTTGCCAATGCGGTAATGAACTTTCAGGTTCCATAAAATGTGGGAAATTCTTGACTAGCTGAACACCTGTTAGCTTTTCAGGAAGGACTCAGCTCCATTTTTGCCTTTCACTAACTTTGTTATTTGTCACATATTACACTCCTTTTGCTTCGCCCATACAAACGCAATCCAATATTACGCCGTTCCTCCTTCAAATCCTTAGTCTAACTTCTCACACGCATTACATTACGCTTCTGCCAATCACAGCACTATCTATATCCAAACACACAATCCGATATCAGTCCTTTACAATATGTCCTATGCACTTGCCTCTCCTACTCTCACTGCCAAATTACATTTAAACAAATCCATTGTCTGCAGGATACAGTATACCCATTAATTTCTTTCAAAGTCTAACCTGAACATATTTAATTCTTTCCGTACCTCACTCAGCCCCCATACTTTAATTCCATAGGCTTTCAAGACCTTTGATTCACACGCCATTTCGTATTATTCTCCAGTGTCTGTATGTTTACAGGCTTAAACGGGCCTTTACAGTTCCAGGAGTTTGAGGCCTATAGCATTTCTGGACAATCGGCACATGAAGGTGTCAAGGTTGTCAGCCCTACGCACCGGCCGCCTTTAACCCCCAGGAGATATCCCTGGTACCCACTACTGTTACCGGCTCAGTCGACCCAGGGCCAGAGTGCGGCAGGAGGGATAATTAGTTTTGGGATTACCGTCTATAGCTACTGAACTTGATATCCTTCAAGACATAATACTTCCAAATTAAAAAATCGTATAAATCCTAATTCGCAGAAATCAAAACCGCACATAACATGGATTGCCCTACTTTAAACTTGGGTCGAATTGCAACACTTGTCACTCGACTGCCATGCAAAGAACTACAGCTCACACAACGACACAATTCTGACACATTCAATACGTCCACACGTACAATTACGGTCCATGACTATCTTTACACACATAGTCGAACCCGGTTATAACGACATCGGATTATGCGATACCTCGTCTACAGCGTCAGATACTCTACGGTAGCAATTAAATCTTCACAGTGAACCAAAATATTATACTCCTCTGTTATAACAACACTCGTTTTTAACGACACACAGTAACATTCCACGACGTGACAAGCGAGTTAGACCGTATTTACACATCGAATGATGTTCACTCGTCACCCACAAAACTGAAATTATACGTTTATACTATCCAAATGTGACACTTGGGTTACACTCAACCCTTCGTTCACTTTTTGGACACCGAAGCTCGAAAAACAGCCACGCATAAGACCAATCCGCTATCCACTGTGCGGCAAGTTACAATTCTGGCGTTTAGTTCTCTGACTGGTTAGGAATTGCTCGATATGCACACCTCGTACATGCGTAAAGAAGCTGAACCACACCTGATTGGTTTCCATCCATGTGATTTTTCACCCACTCGCCAAGGCATCTCTTTTAACATGTGCAAACGTCTGCTTGAAAATCTCTTTGTTGCTATTATCACAATGATGTAGGTTGTCGGGAAATCAACACCAGACTGAACACCTAAGCAAGTCGCGCAATTTTCAACTCGAAGTATCAATCGCACTGCCCTTGTTACTAAATAAACTGGATTCATTGCCAAATTCCAAGTTCTTAGGTATGTTTGCAAAATTACGAAAAGCGATTATTAGTTTTGTCATGTCTGTCCGTTCGACCATCATTCCGCTTGAAACAACTCAGTTCCCACCGGACGGATTTTCATGAAACTTGACACATCATGATTTTTCGAAAATATTCAAATTTCATTAAAACCTGACATGAATAACGGGTACTTTACATGAAGACCTACGTTTATTTATGACATCTCGCTGAATTCTTCTCAGAACGAGAAAACTGTTTAGACAAAACTTGTAAAGGAAATCAAAACACAATTTCTTCCCCCCGAAGATAGTGCCCGTTATGAGTTGATATGGAAAATTACAGTACGGTCAGACATACCACAGATGACAATACAATACGGCGCAGAAATGATGAGATTTGCATACCGGATAACTAAGGCAAGAATAAAGATAAATAATCATAATATCTAATGCTTACTGCTTTCCATGGCAGCAATAGTTATACGAACGCGCCTCAATGTCAAGTTTTAAGTACACTGACAATCGTGTATTTTATCATCCAAGGAAGACTGTTCGAGAATCGAAGTGCGGTCTACGGCTGTGTACACAATTACACGTTCCAAGCATAAGCCAATGTTTCTCAAGTCCCTGGAACTGCGGGCGATCAACAGCTTAAAACGTCAAACACACGTGTTATTTAAACACGTCAATTAAAATACTACACGAAGTGTCCAGCGTAACAAAAGCGTAACGCAATGACGCAAGAAAGGAAGCTGAGAATGATTTCATTCTCAATGAGGTCGCATCATCGCATTAAGATCTCGCTGACAGGCCCCTTTAGGTCGCGTTAAGTGGGAAGGCGTATTATAAACTTTACGCTTATAATTTCGAAACTCCTTTGTCGCGACAATCAGCTCATTGAGAAAAATGTTCCCCACTTGATACAAGCAGCACGTTCGTATCGTTTCTACAGACATCGCGATGAAATGACGGCTCCTGTAAGACATATTTCCCTTCCATTTCACTCCTAGAATTCTACAGGTTGCGTATAAATTATCGGAGGATTTTGCAAAACCATATTTTCACAAATACTGAACAGAAATACATGATGTTACTACCATTTGAAAGAGGAATGCTTGCAGTTCCATAATGACCTTAAATGCATTCTATGTGCGCCCCTCGTGTGACACGGAAGATGTCCAGGTGATACTCCCATTCCCACCAAACCCTTTCAAGCATGTCGTGTGTGACGTTCTCGATTGCAGTGTTGATGCGCTCTCGCAATTCTGGTAGTGTCTTTGGAAGTGGTGGGACGTAAACAATGTCCTTGACGAAACCCCACAGGAAGAAATCACACACTATCAAGTCTGGTGACCGGGGTGGCCAGGTGCAGAAGGTGTTGTGTGGGAGTATGGCCTGGACATCTGCCGTGTCACACGAGGGATGCACATCGAATGCATTTAAGGTCACTATGAAACTGCAAGCATTCCTCTTTCAAATGATAGTAACATCACGTATTTCTGTTCAGTATTTGTGAAAATACGGTTTTGCAAAATCGTCCGATAATTTATACGCACCCTGTATTATGAGAGACTGGGGCGAGTGGAACTCCTGCCGCGCTACCTAAGAAATTCATACGGGACAATGTGCTAGGTTTATATTGTTGAACTCTCATTTTAAATACTTCTGTGCAATGCAAGCCGCGGAGGTAAGGCAGAGTAAGCCAAAAAGATCTCTTATGAGTAACCATGAACAGTAGTCCGCACTGAGCACTAATCTGCAGCAGTGATTCTTCTTTTAGCGCTCGAAGGCCAGATGCTGTAATTAAACTGCAGATTGATGCCTGGGTGAGACACAGGCAACTTCAGAATACCACACAAAAAAAAGTTTACAAAACTCGTTATATCTAATCCAGTATATCGACAGTATTAAGCCACATGATGACGTATATAAATGACACTTAAAACATGTCCGTTATGTCACTGATGTTACACATAACACGTTCTGGCTAAATCCCTGGTAAGGGAAACGGAGCATTTATAATCTGTTAATATTAGTCATCCTCTCAACGTTAACAACCATGAAATGTCATTCACCTACATAACCTATAGGTAAAGGTAAAATGCACCCTTGTACAGGCACTGAGGCTCTGGACAGACTGTACGACCCATAGGGGAAGTAGAGGTATAGCTCTACTCTTTCTTGACCACGGTACTAGAAGGCGGTGAGGGGTCAGGCTCACGTCCCAGCCGCTCTTTACCCCCGGGAAAGATCCGGTACCCATTGTAGAGGAGGATGGGTGGGCCCCAGGGTCGGTCTGGACAGGTGCGGAAAATCTCGCCCCCATCGGGATTCGATCCCCGGACCGTCCAGTCCGTGGCCAGTCGCTATACCGACTACGCTACCCGGCGCACCACATAACCTAAATTATCAATCAGGAAATCTTCTGACTTGTATTCAGGAGGTGTCCGGTTCGAATACCAGCCAGAATATCGGCTATCTGGCTTTTGGTTCTTCGTTGTTCTCCTTAGTTTATCTACCTAAAACAGGCCACGACCACTTCAGTCCACAACAATTTCCAATTCATTATTCAGTATCACCCTACAGGGAGCCGCGACAGATCAGTCGGTATAGCAACTACCGTCTGGACGATTCGATTTTCGAATCCCGGCAAAAACAAGGCATTTGTCTCTTCTCCAAAACGTCCAGACTGGTTCTGAGGCCCAAATACCCTCCCACTACATGGGCACCGCGGTCCTTGCGCGGGGATATAGCGGCCGTGGCGTGATACTGGTCACTCACTTCCATCTAGCGCCAGAATGAGCGGAGCTATACTTCTGCTTCCCCTGCAAGCCTTCAAGGCGTGGACAGAAACAACTTTACCTTTACCTAATCACCCTACACTCGAGTCGATGTACCCTCAGTTACCGAGAGAAGCGTCTTTAAAAAAATAAAAATAAATTTTTCGCCCAGATCCTACACACCCCAGTTTTTTCGGAGACAAAGTGGTTTAAATTTTTCTCCAAGATCCACGTCTTTCGGAGAAGTTAAAGTGCTTTAAAACATTCGCGAAGATCTTAAACACCCAGGTCTTTAGGAGATACTGAAGTGATTGCAATTAGTTGCCAAGATCCTACAAACTCAAGTCTTTCAGAGACATTCAAGTCGTTAAAATTATTCGCTAAGATCATCAAGTCTTTCGGAGATACTGAAGTGTTTTCATCTACCATAAAGCTACAGGATTATGTATTAAAGAAAAAAAGCAAGGTCTGTTTTTATAAATTAAAGGTTCCTCAGCTGGTCATGAAATTACCTGTCTCGTACGAAACCCCACGATTCATTAACGTGTTCACAAAAGTCCTAAGTCCAAACGAGCGACCGCAAGACTGCATAGAGACTTTCTTTTCTCTCTCATACGTCCAGTTCATGTTTTGGTGTTAGTATACACATATTTTTATCGCCTTACCGTTGACCAACTGCGCCACGCGTTGAAAGCTTGCTCCCTTTACTCCATCCCTCCTCATTAAAAATAATTCTGTCGTGCGTAACGATCTCCAAAACCATACGACTTAAGGAAAAATTGTACTAAGCCTATGTGTTTGAAGTCTGTCTAAGGCGACTGTTCGAAAGGTTTCTTCGTTCCGATAAATACAGAAGGAGGTGCGGGTTGGAAACATATAAAGGGCACGTTATCACTGTCCGATTGTAATTCCAATTAAGATACATTCAGTGTAAAGTGCGTGTTTATACAGTCTGACCTTAACAGGAAGTGGGAAGAGTCGACGAATTGTTTTAAAAATCTCCAGTACCAAGTTTCATGAAAATACGTTCCGGGTTTCTCGAATTGTTACATGCAGATATACAAAATGCATACTTCACAAAGCAAACAAGGCAATTTTTGCAAAATTTAGATACGAACGCTTTAAAAAATGGTCACAACGATTCACCGCAAATGTATGGTCAAATTCTCCTTCTCGAAGGGTATGTTCAACCCGAGTTACGTCACTACAGCACAACACTCTCTAGTAAGAGACATAACGACGTCCTGAGTTCAGTATACTACAGCACAGACGTTTGAATTTGTTCACTTGCCACTGAAAAGTGACGTTTAGTGACAACGAAATGAGATCTTCGTTCTTTTGGGACTTTGCGCAGCGCAGATTGGCGGTTAGTCAAGCAGTACAGGAATAATTCCTGTTTGACCGCTGAAGATGGGATCGATAGGTTGTCCCGAAACGTCAGTAACTAAGCATCAATCTAGGCTGTGTAAAATCCCAGAAGAACTAAGATCTCATTTACATCGCAGCACAAGCCTGAAATCAAGAATTAACCTATTCCTTGCGCGACACCACAGAAGGGCAGAAACTGACACTGCCAACCAATTCAAATTATTTTGCCTACTTTTATTCTCCTGTAAACAGAAACCCGATTATGAGATTTGAGGTTCTCCTGGTGGCGGTTAATAAGATTACTGTCTTATGGGATGTGACGCCACGTAGATGTAAAAAAAAAAAAAATTGCCTCCATCATCATGGAAGACTTCACGGTACATTCATCTACTTTGACTACGAATGCATGGCCCTCTGAAACGTCGCTATATTTCTACCACACCATATATAAAACGCCGCTTTCCAGAAGTCACCAATTTTCAGAAGCACATATTTAATGGTAACAAACTGTAAGACCACCGCAGTCGGAAATATTTGTAGGATGGTCTACTTTCGACTAAGATTTGGTGTACGCGAGCAACAACCTAAAAAGGAATACTTCGTTGGTAACCATTTCATCTCTAAAAAAATAAAGAACAAATAAAATAAAGTAATTGTGGGTCGTGTACTAAGAGTATAACGAATATTAGGAGAAATGGCAAAACTGTACGGTAGACCTACACAACAACACTAACGTGCAGAAGACCAAGCTATCTTGACACATTCACAGGAAACATACATAACAATTTGTGCAACAGTCATGAACCTTTCCTTCCGTCCCTCCCCTCCCCCCCCGCCCCTTCTTCCTTCTCCTGTTATATCTCATTCCCTTCCTTTCTTACAGTGACGAAGCTACGGTCTGGACGGCCGAGGAGTGAGGGTTTGAATCCCGGCAGGAGAAACAGATGTTGCTCCAGGAGGGCTTTTGGACCCATTGTGGTTCCTAGACAATGGGTACCGGGGACTACGTTCACAGAAATAAACCGGCCAAGGCGTAAATCTACCGAGATTAAGAATGCATGGAACAATAACTCCACTCCCTATATGCCTTTATGGCGCGGTGATTAATTAATTAATTAAGCACACGATTAGCTGCACGTTATAAACTCTTAACTGAATGAACCTGGTTTTTGGAAAATAAGATGTAAATGAATACAATCACAGCACACCTATTAAATGTACTGTGAAGTCGCATTTTATGTGAAGGATGAGTTCTCGAAAACCTCGCGTAATTCGAGACTAACATTCCCAACAGGAACGAATGCAAAAGTGGCGGAGATGTTTAAATTTAATGTTTGCCATCCCAAAGTGTTTAACACATACATAAATATAAAATGACGTATCAGTCAAACACAACAAAACTTTATTACGTTTATTATTGTATTAGGGCGACATGTTTTGATTCTTATAGAACCATCCCCAGGCCCTTCTAAGTAAGGATCTGTATTCTTAGAGGGGCCTTAGGATGATTCTATAAGAATCGAAACAGGTCGCCCCAATAATAAACATAATAAAGTTTTGTTGTGTTTGACTGATACATCATTGTGTATTTATACATCGGAGATGTGTTCTCGTAGTGCATAAATCTGCAACCACTGTACGGCAGTTTTGCTTGTAAAAATATTTTAAGCGCAATACAAATAAACAACAAAACTTCAGTTTTGGAATCGCATTATTTCAAATTGTGTTCATAAATTGAGACACTGTTAATATACTACATCACACTATTTCAAATCTGCATAAAATACGACTGCACTGTATGGGGTACACCTTTCCACACACCTCTACATGGTTCACCTAATCATTTAACAATCACCAGCAAGACATACAAGTTTACGTATAGGAAAAAAAACTGAGGCTCATAAGACGTATATAAATAAGCACCCTACAGGTTAGAAAATAGGATTATGAGTTTGCCTTTACCTTGTACATCAAACTGCACACAAGCCGTATGAGCTTCAGTTTTTCCACATGTAAAATGTTATACCAAGGTTATGATGATTAAATGACTAACTGCGCCGTACAGGGGTGCAAACAAACACGTACATACTCTTAAGCATATAACAAATGTGGTTGGAGTTTATTCAGTTAACCTTTGAAAACGAACATTAACCTGAATTACATGTAAATATACAGCTCGTACCGCGCAGTAAACACACACGGTCTCGGTTATTAACAGATCACTGAGTGCTACACAGGGAAACAAAGAATACAGAAACGCGCTGTGTGGGCAGAACGTAGAATGTTTTATGTTACATCCGGTGGTACATAAATAAGTCATTTGGCTTTAATAGGTTCAATGTTATTCATGTTTTTCAGTTCCTTTAATTCCTCAACTATTTAACCCAGAATTTCTGTCGCATTATGCTAACCCGCAAAGAATCTCAGGCAGACGAGAGGACTCCGGACTTAAGAGAATATGGCCCGTGATGAGTAAGTTTCTTCTCGTGATACTGGTCTTAGGTACTTGAATGTTAAGGAATTCCCTGCTCTACAAAAACTACTGCATCGCCGCCCCTGCAAAAAGTCGTCTATGAAATGACGCCTTCAGCAAATCCAAACCAGTTCACGAACTTCGAATATGTCTTACTAAGTTCGATTTCAACATTATCCTTCCTGCCACCTCTCTCTATACCTCCTTACCAACACTTTCCACAACGTTTCATTGAAACATTTCTCACACTAAGAGGAATTCAGCGACATATTACAAACGCAGATAGTCGATTACGAAGAACGGGCCGTCGCACCCATCGCGTTAGGTACATAAATACGTAAATATGGCTTCATCGGTTACTTTGTCTTCCCATATAATGCAGACATTATTATTTATAACTATAACTGTAAAAAGGTAAAGCAGTCCCGTTACAGGCCCGGAGGGGTCCAGAGGGTTCCAGGAAGTTAAGGTTTTCAGATTTCGTGATAACGGCACAGGATGGTGGTAGGTTGTCGGCCTTAGCACCGGCCGCCTTTACCCCCAGGAAATACTCCTGGTACTCATTTCTGTTAGAGGTTAAGTCGATCCCAGGACCATAGTGCAATCGGAGGGATTATGTCAATGAAAAATTCCAATGACACAATCTGGAGTCGAACCTGCGACCTTTCGATTTGTAGCACAGCACCTTAGCCACTGTGCTACCGCGGTCCCCCAACTATAACTGTACAGCAGGATTATACCCACAAATTCCCGTCATTTTGCATGACAACCTTCAATGAGTGTGTCATAAGCCTTAGGGCCCTCCTACCTCAGTCACGTGATTGCAGCTGTCATGTAAGCAGACGAATACCGGCACCTGCGCCGCTCTGACTGCAGACACACGCTGTTTTACCGGCACGCGACTTTGCGCCCTCCCCCTGTTGTGACATCAGCCTAGGCTCGTTAAAAGTTGCCTGTGCCTGAAGCTGGATACTTCGTGGAATTAATTCTGCTGTAGCTGCTGTTAAATTGCGTTTCATATATTCTTGCCTATCGAATAGTATGAACATTCTTCTTCGCCATACTGTTATTACTACATATACCTACAGGCTACTCCAACAATACAGTAGCGTCAATTTACAGACGTCTGCAGTTAAATTCGTTCAATCTCATAATTATATATACTTATTCTTCTAATGTTTTTTACGAAAGTTCGTTCCGGGTTCGTAATGATTTCCTTACGCTAGATCACAAGAACAAAAGATCCGAAACACAATGCTCTCTCAAACCCACTTTCCATCCGCCGGCTTACGGAACAATGAATAGACAGATCTGGTGGAACGATAATTAAAAGGGTGGAATCGAAGTGCTGGAAAAAAAACCAGTCCCGATGTCCCTTCGTACACCACAAATTCTACGTACACTGCCCTGGAACTGAAACTGGACTCCACGGTGAGAATCCTCCAGCTAGGCAAGCACATAAGCTACAGCACAATCTTGCTCATATAGAAAGTGCATACAGACCTTTCTCAGCTGAAACTACGATCTATAATGGGCAAAATTTTGCATCCGTTATTTGATTGGTAAATGTATCGTTACCGTAAAAGCAGTTATCTACAGCTCCTCTGCGAAGTGTGCGCACGGTTTATCATCCGGAAATTTTGAAACGCCAAATATTATTCCACTTGTTTGAGTAATCTGTGTTTTAGGAACGTTCGCAGAATTTCTAAAAGCGACTAATACTTCGTCATGTCTGTCTGTCCGTCTGTCGGTCCGCATGAAATAATTCCACTTGCACTAGATGGATTTTCAGGAAATTTGATATTTGAGCATTTTTCGAAAATCTGTCCAGAAAATTCAAGTTTCATTAAAATCTTACACGAATAACGGGTCCTTTACATCAGGCCTATGTACGTTTATGATAAATATCTAACTCTCTTCTCCTTATACTGAGTAAGCTTGCAGACAAAGGTTGCATAGAAAATCAAAACATACATGTTACGTTCAATAACATTTTGCCTAAAATCGTGCCGTTGATGAAGTAATGTGGAAAATGGTAGAGCCAGACTGGCCACAGATGACTACATAATGGGGCGCATTCGCAATGCGTGCTAGACACCTAAGGCTTACACACACACACACATACACACACATACATACATAATACAGACACACACACATACATACATACAAACATACACACCCATACATACACACCCATACATACACACACATACACACACACGCTCTGAAGTCTATATACACAGGAGCCATACTACCCCTTCTCATCTATGGCGCTCCGATATGGGTAAATGTAATCACTAAGGCTTGCTACAGAACGAAATTAACCAGGGTCAAAAGACTCATAAACATTAGGATTGCTAAATCCTATCGCACGGTCTCAAACGAAGCTCTATGCATGATCACAGGCCTGACTCCAATTGATATTAAAATAGAAGA